>Ga0209636_10008169_pt1 | contig 10664 bp, 10 predicted proteins | sample DeeMarSWOR152_54_FD_187464 | JGI IMG/M metagenome (GOLD analysis project Ga0209636, IMG submission 187464) | Marine sediment microbial communities from White Oak River estuary, North Carolina - WOR-1-52-54 (SPAdes) (version 2) | ecosystem: Environmental > Aquatic > Marine > Intertidal zone >... | reverse complement strand
ATAATTGTTGAATGTTTTACGATCCATCCAAGTGATCGATACCCATACCGTCGGCGAACCGACCCGCGTTGTGTTGGGCGGTATCCTCTCCATTCCTGGGAAGACGATGGAGGAACGACGTCAGTGGCTCGCCGAAAGCGCCGATGATCTGCGCCAGTTCCTCCTTCAGGAGCCCCGTGGACACAATGATATGTTCGGCGCCTTCGTGACCTCGCCGATCAACCCCGAAGCCGATTACGGCATCATCTTCTGTGATTGTGATGGGTATCTTGGCATGTGTGGTCATGGCACGATCGGCGCAGTGACCGCCATCGCCTCCCTCGGCTGGACGCAAAAGGATGAACTCCTTCTTGATACTCCGGCCGGTTTAGTGCGCACCCACATTCACTGGAAGGACAACGCTGTGGCTGCAGTCAGCTTTCAAAACGTCCCCTCGTTCTACCTGGAAACGGTCTCCATGGACGCCGTCCCCGTTCACGTCTCCTATGGCGGGAATACCTTCGCCCTGGTCGACGTTGAGGACGTCCGCCTGCACGTAGACCAGACAGCATTGCCGAAGCTCGTGCGCCTCGGGATGGAGACGCGCCACTGGGTCAACGAGCATCATACGTTCGTCCATCCCGCAGACGGCCGCCCGCTGGACGTACAGTTGGTGGAGTTCTACGAGAAGACAACCCCGCACCGAAATGTCGTGATCTTTGGCCGTGGTCAAGTCGATCGATCTCCCTGTGGCACCGGTACGTCAGCAAAGATGGCGCTCCTCCACGCCCAGGGCCAGCTAAAGCTCGGTGAAGAGTACCGCTACCAGAGCATCTTAGGCACGGAGTTTGTCGGCAAGATCGCTGCTGAGACCCTCGTGGGAGATCGCCCAGGCATCCTCCCAGAAGTGACAGGATCAGCATATATAACCGGGCTCAACACCCTCATCTTAACAGAAGGGGATCCGTTTCCTTGTGGGTTTGCACTGAATTCGCAGTGCCAAGCGGACGATTGACACAGACACCGATCGTGCACACAATAACCTATATATTCTCTTTTTGAAAGACTGAAGGTGGCGAAGCAAGCTGAGGGGGTAATTCTTACAAAAATTGAGCAAGAAGGACACTTGTTTTGGACTCTCTGCGAGCGAGCTTTCTTGAACTCCTTCTGCCCAACGTGATCAAAGCGACCGGTCGAAAGGAATCGTCAGGAGTTTCTGCAGGTGGATCGCTTTCTCAACCATCGGATTGGCCCTGCGCTCACTAGAAGAGGTTGTCTTTAGAAGATGAGGTGGAATAAACCTTATGGGCGTTGTCATCCTCGATTTCGGCTCCCAGTATACGCAACTGATCGCCCGCCGGATTCGCGAGCTTTGCGCCTACTCGGTGATCTTGCCTGGAACAGTCTCTACAGAGGAGATCCAACGGCACCAGCCAAAGGCGCTCATCCTCTCTGGAGGACCAGCCTCGGTCTTCGATCCCCAATCCCTGCACCCTGATCCTCGGATCTTTCAACTTGACCTTCCGATCCTAGGCATCTGCTACGGGATGCAAGTTTTGGTACACCATTTTGGGGGTGAGGTGAAGCAGGCCGACTGCCGAGAATACGGGCGGTCCCACCTTACCCAGTATACCGGGCCGCTCTTTGCCAGCCTTTCTGGCAAGCTGCAAGTCTGGATGAGCCACTCCGACAGCGTCATCACGCCGCCTTCCGGCTGGCAAGCCGTGGCGCAATCCGAGGAGAACCCCGTGGCTGCAATTGAATCCCCCGATGGCCGCACCTTCGGCGTTCAGTTCCATCCTGAAGTCGTCCACACCCCAAAAGGGATGACCATTTTGGAGAATTTCTTGATGATTGCGGGCGTTTCCCGCGATTGGACACCACAGCATACCCTTGAGCTTTTGCTTTGCGACGTGCGAGAGACTGTTGCGGGTGAGCGAGTACTCCTCGCGGCATCCGGCGGTGTCGACTCCTCCACCCTTGCCTTGCTCCTTGCCCAAGCCGGTGCGGATTACACAGCGATCTTCGTCGATCACGGCCTGTTGCGCCTCGGTGAACGCGAGGAAGTCGAGAAAACGCTACGCAGCCTCGGAGTGAATTTAGTAACCGTTAACGCGGCCGAGAGGTTCCTCCGACGGCTGAAAGGCCTCACCGATCCCGAAGAGAAGCGCAAGATCATCGGGCGTGAGTTCATCGCCGTGTTTGAGGCCGAAGCGAAAGCGCTGGGACCATTCGCCTTCCTCGCTCAAGGGACCCTCTATCCGGATGTGATCGAATCTGCTGGAAGCGAAGCGGCAGCGGTGATCAAGAGCCATCACAACGTGGGTGGACTCCCGGAGACATTTGGTTTTAAGCTCCTTGAACCGTTCCGATATCTGTTTAAAGATGATGTGCGCAAGATCGCCCGACTCCTTGAGCTACCTGACGAAATTCGTTTGAGCCATCCCTTCCCTGGACCCGGGCTCGCCGTCCGTATCTTGGGCGAAGTCACTGCCGAGAAATTGCGCACCCTGCGCCAGGCAGATGCGCTGTTCATCAGCGCTCTCAAGAAATGGGATCTTTACTCCAAGGTTTGGCAAGCGCTGGCAGTCTTAACCGGTGTCCAAAGCGTGGGAGTCGCCGGAGACGAGCGCCAATACGGGTACGTGATCGCCTTGCGTGCAGTAACCAGCACGGATGGAATGACCGCCGATTGGGCTCGCCTTCCCGTCGATTTCCTCGACGAGGTTGCCCGCACGATCACCCAGCAGGTACCTCAGATCGGACGTGTGGTCTACGATGTCACCAGTAAACCACCGGGCACGATCGAATGGGAATGACCTTGACTTGTTCTTGATCCCTCGCGTATCCTCAAAGCCCAAAGACAGCAACAGCGTTTCGTCACTCAAAGGAGGTGGCATATGACCCGTGGGATTGCAAGGAACATCTTGTTTGGGCTCTTGGGGGCGCTCGTTGCCACAGCGGTCGTTTGGGGGCAAGGAACTGTCACCTTAGTGTTCAGTGGGATGGACCCGCATCTGGGGCAGCAATTCGAGCTACGGATCGTGAACAAGGGAACAGGCGCTGAGCTTGAGCGCATCACTGTGCCCGAGGTTCCTGTACCCGAATTCGAGCTCAGCTTCGCTGTTCTGGAAGAAGGCGCCTCCTACCGAATCGACTTCTACGCCGATCACAGCGGAAACGGGCGCTATGATGCACCGCCAACCGACCACGCTTGGCGATTGGAGCTCACTGCCGTATCAGGCGACATAACACTCAGCTTCACTCACAACACGGACTTCACCGATATCGCTTGGCCGCCGGCCGTCGACGGGATGATCGGAGATGAAGAGTACCGCCATACGTTGAACGACCCAGCAACAGGGATCGCGGTTCACTGGCAGAACGACGTCACGACTCTCCACGTGGGGCTAGTCAGCCCGGGAACGGGATGGGTCGCCATCGGGCTTGATCCTGCACTACGGATGAAAGACGCCAACATCATCATCGGTGCTGTCAAGGACGGCGAACTCTTGGTACAAGACCATTTCGGGACTGCACCCACCAGCCACCGCGAGGATTCCACCAGCCAGATCGTTCAAGCCGCGGGCGCTGAAGCCGATGGCAAAACGGTGATCGAATTTGCCATTCCGCTTCAAAGCAACGATCCATCCGACAAGCCGCTCCAGCCGGGACAGACGGTCTCAGTGATCCTTGCCTACCACGCAAGTTCTGACAGCTTTTCTACCCGCCACAGCAAGCGAACGACCACGCAGATCACACTGGATTAGCAAGTAGTTGGCTCAGATGCACGTCTTACAAAACATTGCCTACACGACGATCCTCGGGTATCCGTTGGTCTTCTACCTGGGGATCCTCACCTTCGTGTTGTTGGCCACGCTTATCATCCCAGTCCTAAACGCAAACGTGAAGAAAATTCCTCGCATCTCCGTACGCGTTCATCAGCGCCTCGGATACGTCACACTCGCCATGGGAACCCTACACGGTCTTCTTACCATTTCGGCCTATCTCTAAAAGGGAGACGGCAGCCTGTAATCGTTCAGGCTGCCGTCTATGCCAGATTACGTAAGAAGGCTAGTATTCTGGGCGCAGGCCAAATTCGGCCGACTCCACCCACTCAGCCGGTCGGTCAAAATATTCCGCGAGCGAGCTCACCAGAAGATAGTGCTCGGCCTCCTGGGCAGCGAGACGATCAAATAGCTCTCGCAGACTCTGCTCGTCTGCCGCGTGAGCATGCTCCCGATAAAACCGCTCCGTGGTCTGCTCGATCTCCATCGCCCGCTGTAGGATATCGCGCATCGTGGCGTCCGTAGAAATCGAGGTGCGCCCATCACTTACAGCTCCCTCCACCAATCCTTGTACCTGTTTAAGCAAAGACGGAGCTTTCAAGTCTGCGTAATCCCCGCTCTTGATCACTCTCAATGCAGCCGCATGCTTTTGCTCCTCAGCGGCAAGAAGCTCGAGGATCTTCTTCGCACTGGGATCACGCACCTGGGCTTGCGCTTCGCTGTAGTACTTTTGGGCACGCTCTTCGAATACAATCGCATCATCAAGGACCGACATTCGTCTCTCCTTTCCAAAATCCGTGCTGACTAGCTATTCCCCTGCTTTCGCTTCCGAGTGCGGCAGCCGAGTTACAGCCTCCTTTCTGCAATCATGATGTCAATCCGGTCCGAAAGGTCCTCCGCTCGGTCTGAAAACTCAACCAGTTCCTCCACCAAGCCCCGCAGTTGGAGCTTCTCGGCCAGCTCTAAGTCCATCCCAAAGACGTCCTTGATCACCGAACGTTCCAGACGATCGATCTCCCCTTCTTTCGCCTCAATGGCCTTGGTATGTTCTAACGCTTTGGTCATATCGTGAAAGAGCAGATGAAGGGCCTGCTTGACCTCTTCGAAAATCTCGCGTGATATATCGCCGATCTCACGAAGCAACGGCTTGATCGATTCAGGAATTTCCACACGCTGCACAAGCAGGTAGTCGAGCACGGCCTCGCCAGAGTTGGCGAGTCTATCTACCCCTTCAATGATCTCCAGAATGTCGCGTCGTGAATGCGCAAGGAGGGCCCCCCGTAAGAGCTCGATCTCCACCTCTCGCCTGACATCATCGGCACGGCCCTCTGCTTTGTGCGTCTCCAGGGCCAACTGGCCCGCTTTCTCCACATCGCCCTCATCGAGAAAAGCGGAGAAGGCTTCGTGAAAATAGCCTACGGACTCGTCAACGCATTGAACATGTCTGAGGACTAACTCCTCAATCGCCTTTTGCTTTTTCCATAAACCCATGTCTTTCCTCTCCTTGCCTCTCTCGACGGGATCACAACTAAATTAGCACCCACTTTTGCCAGGGTCAACCGTATCAATGCTCGCTATATCTGACATTTGGTCCACTTGTTGGGAGAAGGCAAATTCTCTAGTTGCCATGTGGTTGTTGCTCTTCTTGAGTGACCTTCAGGTGAACGCACTCGCCGGAGGTGACGGAATAAACCGTGTCCCCCGTCGCGACAAGAAGCCCACCGGTGGGATCGAGCCCGACCGCCCTTCCAACAATCGGACCGGGTGCAGTCGCCGCACCGACCTCCACACGGACAGCCTGTCCGATCGTCGCGGACAGAGCCCGATATCGATCAAGGATTGTGTCAGGAGGCGTCGAAGTGAAACGATGTAGAATCAGCTCCAACAGGTCATCTCGACTAACCTCTATCGACGTCTCTTGGGCGACGCATGTTGCCGTTTCCATTGGGCTTGTGGCGAGGTTCACCCCTATTCCCACGATAGCGCGTTCATCGACAATTTCGATGAGAATCCCTGCGATCTTCTTCTCACCAACCAGAACGTCGTTTGGCCACTTGAGCATCGCGTTAATCCCAACAGCTCTTAGCGCTTCAGCTACCGCAATCCCCACGTGAAGGGGAAGAAGTGGTGATGAATCGAGGATAAGCGAGGCGTACAGTCCGCCCTTTGGGGAGAGCCAGGTCCTTCCAAACCTTCCCCGTCCGTGCTCTTGCTCGTCGGCGACAATTACGGTGCCTACTTTCACGCCAGAGGAGACAAGTCCTTTGGCGATATCCTGGGTCGAGGAAATACGTCCGCAGTAACGGATTGGGAAATTTGCCTCTTCTCTCATAAAGACGCATCCCCATCCAGAATGGGGAATGTCGCTCCGCCGTTGGGCATCACGAGGATACGAAATTCTTCTCCGAATTGCTTTCGGGCGATCGATACAATATCGTTCGGATCGGAAGCTGGCTTTAGGAAGAACCGGCGAACAAGCTCCCCCTCCATCTCGGAATAGAGATGAATCTCCGCTCGTTGCAAGTTCTTCGCCAAATAGAACGCCTTGTGCCCGCCGAGCTTGAATCCCTCCCGTTGAAGGATGCCAAACACCTCGTCGGGTAAGTCACAACAGCGAAGCATCCACTCGCTGAACACCGAGTGACCGATGCTGTCAGGGCAAGCAGCAATCCAGAGAATCATCCCACCATCCTTCACTATTTTCGCCGCGTTGTACAGCCCCTTGTAGGCCTGGTAGAGGTTGATGTCGTGAGGGTGCCCGCCCGCTGAGACGATGACCAAGTCGGCCCGCGCGGACACCTCGATTTGATGAAGCGTATCCCAGAAGGCTCGCCCCGCAGCGTGCGCCTCTTCCACATCCCCAATCACCACTTTGGTTACTTGCCCGTGCGAGTCAAGGACGACGTCGACAATGTAGTCGATCCCAGCCAGCCGTGCCGCTTCGCTCATCTCTTCGCTAATTGGGTTTCCCTCATAGACGCATCCCTCACAGCGAGGATCGGTGAGTTGGGCGTGATTAGCCTCAATCGTCTCCCTTCCGGCCACGCCTGGAAGAATGTTCTTACGCCCGCCGGTGTAGCCTGCGTAGAAATGCATCCCGATGTGGCCAATCGTCACCACCCTATCAGCTTCTGTTACGAGGCGATTGACGTAAATCGGTATCCCCCGAGAGCTCTCCCCCACCCTCACCAAGTCTCGATCACAATCATGGATTGATACGTGAAACTTGCGGCGGAGCTCCCCGAGCATCTGCTTGAGCTCTTCATCGGTAGGTGCCCGATGCGTTCCCGTGCCAACAAGAAGCGTGACATCCTCTGGACACACCTTTCCACAAATCCTTTCCCACAGCAATGGGAAGATCCTTCGTGTTGGGGTAGGCCGTGTATGGTCGGTGACGATAAACACGACTTTCTCTCCAGGCCGGATGATCTCTGCCGGATCCTTAATCCCGATCGGATTCCGCCAGGCCTGGTCGAACGCTTCTTCCAAGTCGATCACCGGCGCGGCCTTTCCTTCCAAAACGCCGATCAAATTGGGATCGGGAAGGGTGAGTTCCAATGTTCCGCTACCGTAGGGAACTTCTACATGTGCCATCTCACGTTGTGTAACGCAATTCTAGCAGCAGGTTGAGAATGGCTCAAATCTTGCGAAAGCGTGGCCATCGCATGTAGGATTTTGGTACCCACATCACAAAGGAGTAAACATGCAAAGAACTTTTCTTACATCGGAGTCGGTGACCGAAGGGCACCCGGACAAGATGGCCGATCGGATCTCTGACGCTATTCTCGACGACATCATCGCTGACGACCAGCAAGCCCACGTCGCCTGTGAAACCTTCCTCACCTCCGGGCTGGCCCTTGTCGGGGGCGAAATCACTACCAAGACCTACGTTGACATCGACCGCGTCGTGCGCCGGGCCATCGCCGATGTGGGCTATGACAAAGCCGTTTACGGATTCAATCATCAGGACTGTGCCATTCTTTCAACGATTAAAGAGCAATCGCCTGACATCGCCGCCGCAGTAGGCAAGGCTCAGGAAGCGCAAGATGGGGCTTCGAAGGACCGCTTTGACGTTATCGGCGCAGGGGACCAGGGAATCATGTACGGGTACGCCTGCACCGAAACTTCTGAATTGATGCCACTTCCGATCATGTTAGCCCACCGCTTGACCAAGCGCCTGGCAGAAGTGCGCAAAGATGGGACCCTACCTTACTTGCGTCCGGATGGAAAATCCCAGGTTACCATCGAGTATGAAGATTCGCGTCCCAAGCGCGCTTCGGTCGTTCTCATCGCCGCCCAACACGATCCAGAAATAGACTGGGACACGCTGCAGAAGGCTGTCATCGATCAGGTGATCCGGCCGGTCTTAGACAATTGGATGGATGCCGAGACGTTGCTTTTGGTCAACTCCTCTGGGAGATTCGTAATCGGCGGCCCGGTTTCGGACACCGGGATGACAGGAAGAAAGATCATCGCCGACACCTACGGCGGCTACGGCTCCCACGGTGGGGGGGCGTTCTCCGGAAAGGATCCAACCAAGGTCGATCGCTCCGGCTCGTACGTGGCCCGCTACGTGGCGAAGAATCTAGTGGCCGCGGATCTGGCCCGAAAAGTGGAGGTCCAGATCGCCTACGCAATCGGCCGTGCTGCTCCGCTTGCCATCAACGTCAACTCCTGCGGAACCGGGACTGTCCCGGATGATCAGCTGCTCCAGGCGGCCCTCAAGGTCTTCGACTTTCGGCCTGGAGCAATCATCGATCGGCTCGACCTTCTCCGTCCGATCTACGAACCTTTCTCGTGCTACGGTCACTTTGGCCGGAACGATCTTGATCCACCCTGGGAGAGGATCGATCGAACCGAAGATCTAAGGCGGGCCCTTCCTCGCGCTGGCAAAATAGCGTAATAAACGCAGCCCTAAATGAGGGCCTTACTCTCAACCTTCTCCTTGACCATCGCAATGAACTCGGAAAGCGGCCGCGGCCCAAGATCCTCCTCGGTTCGCAGCCTCAACGACACCGTCTGCGCTTCCTTTTCTCTCTCCCCGACTACAAGCATGTATGGAACCTTTTCCAGCTGCGCCTGCCGTATCAGGTAGTTTAAGGTTCGGCTGCGTTCACTCCACGCCTCAGCGCGGAAGCCTGCACCTACCAGTGTCTGCCGTACTTCCTCCGCGTAGTCGTTCACAGTCTTTGTGATCGGAAGAACAACCGCTTGCACCGGTGCAAGCCAAACCGGGAACGCCCCACCGTAGTGCTCGATAAGGATTCCGAAAAACCGCTCCAGTGCGCCCAGCAGCGCCCGGTGTACCACATAGGGTCGGTGCGGCTGGCCGTCTTCACCCACGTAAGTCATGTCGAACCGCTCGGGAAGGTTGAAGTCAAACTGGATGGTGGTCAGCTGCCAGCTGCGGCCCAAGCTGTCGTGCACGTTGACGTCGATCTTTGGCCCGTAGAAGGCGCCTTCACCCAGCTTCACTTCGTAATCGACTTCACAAGCTTCGACGGCGTGACGAAGGGATTCGGTCGCGCGATCCCAGTCAGCGGAGTCGCCCACGTATCGCTCCGGTCGCGTGGAAAGATAGACGTCGAGCTCCTCAAACCCAAACGCGTTGAGCAATTGGATGGAGAAGCGCAACACGCCCTCGATCTCCTCCTCTATTCGGGCCGGCTGACAGATGATGTGGGCGTCGTCTTGGGTGAATCCGCGCACGCGCAACAGCCCGTGCAGCACCCCGCTTTTCTCGTACCGATAAACGGTTCCCAGTTCGGCAAAGCGGAGCGGAAGCTCCCGATAACTACGAGTACGACTCTTGTAGATCATGATGTGAAAGGGGCAGTTCATCGGCTTTAGAAAGTACTCCTGCCCTTCCACATCCATCGGCGCATACATTGCCTCCCTGTAGAAGGAGAGATGGCCACTCTTCTCCCACAGACCAGCACGGCCGATGTGCGGGGTGTAGATGAGCTCGTAACCGGCATTGTAATGCTCTTCCTTCCAGAACCTCTCGATCTCGTGACGGATCCGGGCTCCCTTGGGATGCCAGTGAGCTAGTCCCGGACCGACCTCCTCGTGCATGGTGTAGAGATCAAGCTCTCGGCCCAGCTTTCGATGGTCACGAGCCTTCGCTTCCTCGACGCGACGCAAGTGCGCTTCCAGCTCCGCTGCGGAGAAGAAGGACGTACCGTAGATCCGCTGCAACATCGTCGAGGTGGGTTCCCCGCGCCAGTAGGCACCGGCTATGTCGATGAGCTGGAAATGTCTCACCTGGCCGGTCGATCGCAGATGCGGTCCACGACACAGATCGATAAACTCGCCCTGCTTGTAAAGCGTGACATCCTTAGCTTCGATCTCCTCTAGCAGCTCCAGCTTCAAGTCTTCGCCACGCTTAATTAAAGTCGCTTGGGCATCCCCTTTAGACGTATCGATCCGCTCAATCTGAAGGTCCTCATCGATGATCCGCTTCATCTCAGAATGAATCCGCTCTAGATCATCGGGATTAAACGCTTGTGGCACGTCGAAGTCGTAGTAAAAACCATCCTTGATCGCGGGACCGATACCGAGCCTCGCCTCAGGAAACAGCCTCTTCACCGCTTGGGCCATGACGTGCGACGTCGTGTGGCGGAGGGCCTCCAACGCCTGCGTGGTTCCAGGCACAAGAAGCGTCAGGGTACAATCCTCGTTCAAACGCTCGCGCAGGTCGCGCAGCTGCTCATCGACGATTGCACACACCGCGTCCTCGGCAAGCCGCGGCCCGATCGCCCCGGCTATCTCGAGGATCGAGGTGCCACGAGCGACCTCTATCTTTGACCCATCCGGCAAAGAGACGTGGATCATCGGACTGTCTCCTTTCTTTTGGAAATGGATTTATCTTACCCAGCGCTGCCATCAACACGCAAC
>Ga0209636_10008168_pt1 | contig 10665 bp, 8 predicted proteins | sample DeeMarSWOR152_54_FD_187464 | JGI IMG/M metagenome (GOLD analysis project Ga0209636, IMG submission 187464) | Marine sediment microbial communities from White Oak River estuary, North Carolina - WOR-1-52-54 (SPAdes) (version 2) | ecosystem: Environmental > Aquatic > Marine > Intertidal zone >... | reverse complement strand
GCTGGTCAAGCTAGGACACCGTGCCGGATGGGATGCACGTTATGAGGTCGCTGAGGCCCTGAAGGTAGCTCCCACCGTGGGAGTTTGTGTCCCGTTCGTGGAATCTCGGGCGGATTTGGAGAAGATTATTTCTGCAGTGCGACATGCGGAGACAACTGCACTAGCAGGGATGAACGTGCTTAAGAAAATCCGCGAACCCTGGCCCCTTGATCCCAAAGGTGAGCTATTTGTGGTAGCGATGATTGAGTCTGAGGAAGGAGTGCATCACGCTCAGGAAATCGTGGAAACGCCAGGAGTCGGGGCGATTTGGGCGGTTCACGTTCCAGACGAGGAATTGGCAAGAATCCTGAAGATGTGTAAAGAGAAAGGAATCATAGCAATGATCGAGGCAAACCCAGAGGATGTCAAGGCGAAGGTCGATGCCGGCTATCAGATGGTCCTCCTGGGTTGGGACTTCCAGCTGCTTGAAAGAGAGCTCAGGGAGACCGTTCAGAAAATGCGGTCTGTGCTGAAGTAGAGGATGCCAAGAAGAGGCTGGCTGGATTGAAAAGCCAGTAATTATCTCAAATATCCCACCCAATAATCTCTCATGAATCAATCATCTTGAAATAACCTCTGCTCTAATATCTGATAGCTAACAAAGAATTTTAGGTATATTACTAACTAAAGCGTATGACCTCGACTAAATTACATGAAGGCAAAATGGAGTAATAAGATGGTGACAAAGCAAAAAATGGTTTTATTCATTTTGATTTTCTTTCTTGTATGTTTTTTAGGGGCATTTCAAGAGGAGAATCAGAAAGGGAAGAGAGAAAAGTTCATGCAGGCAAAGGCCGAGGAGTGGTGGCAGATTAATGATGATTATACGTTTGTGTTGAGAAAGCCAGATGATGCTTATGATGATTGGCGATACATATTCCGTAATAAATACAGCCTCACTTGGCATGATCTTTTTCATACGGTTGATAGGATAGGGAAATATAAATGTGTTTTCATTATCAATACAAAAGGATATTTAGGGCGTTGGAAATATGTTAAGTATGGCAAATTTGAAGATGAGGAAATAAAAATAAAATATGGCTGGATTCTTGGCACTACGGTTGAGGATGCCAGGAGGATGCGAGCTGGGGGTGAAGAGTCAGTAATTTTCTTCTCACTTGGTAATTAAAGCATAGAACTTCGAATCCAAAGGTAGGGGATTTAAATCCCTCCGGCCGTGCCAGTTTTAGTTCAGGCGCGGGCATCAAGCTGCATTTTTCGAGGAATCACTCATATCGCAGTGACCTGACCGGGTCAGCCCAGGCCACTCTCAGCACCTGCCAGCATACGGTTAAAAGGGCGACGATCAGAGTCAGAATCATCGGCAGCAGAAATGAGACCGGTCCCAAGTTGGAGTGATAAGCATAAATATTTAAATATTTCGTCATGGCATACCCGGCAATGGGAGCGGCAATCACGTTAGCAATCAGCACCCATTTTATAAAATCCCGCGAGAGCAGCGAAAATATCCCTGGAACGGAAGCACCCAGAACCTTTCGGATCCCGATTTCTTTGGTCCTCTGTTCCGCTACGAATGAAGCCAGTCCAAACAGCCCCAGGCAAGCCACGAACAGAGCCAGTGCGGCCGAAGCGTTTACGACTTTTCCCAAATGGCGGTCTACTTGATAGAGCTGTTCTAAGTCCTCATCCAGGAACCGGTATTCAAAGGGATATTCAGGAACAATGGAACTCCAGGCCGATTCGAGAGAAGCTAACGTTCGCGAAGGATTCGAAGCCATAATTTTGACAAATACATACCTTGCCCTGTTTTTATCGAGAATGAGTGCCAGAGGGGCAACCTTATAATGAAGACTGCGCATATGAAAATCTTTGACCACTCCAACAATTCTCGCATCTAAAACTCTTTTCCCCAGCGGATTCTCCATACTCATAGCGCGGATCGCCGCTTCGTTGACTACCAGGGCTTCATCCTCGTCGGATGTGAACTTTCTGGAGTAGAAGCGGCCCTCCGCCATTTCCAGCTTAAAAAGCGAAAGAAAATCCTCATCAACATGAGTAATACCTAATTCGATCCGATCATCAGAACCGCGGCCCTCCCATTCATTCAAACTCATTAAGGCTCTTCTCCGGCCAGGAATCGCAGAAGCTGAGGAAGTTCCCATGACTTCCGGAATCTTCTCAAATGAAGTTTTTAAGAGATCGACCTTTGGGATTAAATTACGGGGAAGTCGGATGCACACAACCTGATCTTTATCAAAGCCCATATCCTGTTTCCGGAGAAAGTTCAGCTGCTGGAAAACCACAAACATCCCGATTATCAACACCGAGGTCATCGCAAACTGGAAAATCACCAAAGTCCGGCGGAAAGCGGCTCCCCGGGTTCCTGAAGTGATAATCCTTTTCAAGACGGTAACCGGCTGAAAAGCCGACAGAACAAGGGCCGGATAAATACCTGAAATCAGGCCCGCACACAAAGTAATGCCCAGGAGACCGAGAATCACACTCCCCTGAGCCAACATCGAAAAGGATATTTGTTTGCCTGACAACTGCGAAAAAGCAGGACAAAGCAGATAAACCAACCAAACAGCAACGATCAAAGAAATAAAAGCCAGCAGAATCGATTCTCCAAAAAATTGTCTGATTAATTGCCTGCGACTGGCGCCGACGACTTTACGCATACCAATTTCTTTAGCTCTGCGGCCGGAACGGGCAGTCGTCAGATTCATAAAATTAATGCAGGCATTCAAGAGAATAAAAACAGCAATCAAGGAAAAAATAACCACGAATTTGATATCTCCGGCGACCTGGGGAGTTAAAATGGTGTTCGAAAACAGGCGAATTCGTTTCAACGGCTGCAAGTCGACAGTAAAACTGTCTCCCTCGGAGTGTTCGGAAATTACATTAAGGATCTTGGCATTGACATCATGGTAATCGACATTTTCAGCCAATAGGACATAGGTATCGAGATAAAAACTACCCCAACCGTCGATTGGCTGACCAAATTGTTTGATCGTCACGAAAGGGACTAAGAATTCAAACTGCAGGTGCGAATTTTTAGGAACATTCTCCATTACTCCGGAAACAATGAACTCTACCCTGTTATCAACCCGGAGGACTTTTCCCATTGGATCGGATTGATTGAAATATTTTTTCGCCATACGTTCCGAAATCACAATAGAAGAAGGGTCCTTTAAAGCAGTTTCAGGGCCCCCTACTTTCAGGGGAAACGTAAACACAGTTAAAAATTCCGGATCCACAAAAGAAAAACCCTTTTCGTAAAACTGGTGATCGCCATATTGTACCAAAAGGTTGCTCATACTGTCGTAACGGACGCTTTCTAAAATCTCTGGATATTCGGACTTTAAAACCGGTCCCAGAGCAGGACCCTGCTGAGTATAGGACAGGACTTCTCCGCCCGCAAGTTCCTCATGTTCAATCGCCCGGAAAATACGATCAGCGTTGGCATGAAACCGATCATAGCTCAACTCATCTTGCACCCAGATGAGGATAAGGATACAGACTGCCATCCCGATGGCCAAGCCAGCGATATTGATGAGAGAAAAGCCCTTCTGCCTTTTAATATTACGGAGGGATATCTTGATATAGCTCCAGATAAGGGAGGGCATGATGCGGGAGGGATGCCAAAACGGGCGGCTTCTCTCGTAGAGCTTGGCCTTTTTGTACTCCTCTCTGAGGATATCAGCCGGAGCGGATTTTTCGAGCGCCGCACTGAAGGCTGCCTCCTCATCGAGACCTATCTCGATTTGCTGATCAATCTCATCCCTGAGGTGGGATTCCAACTCTGCTATGTCGGAGTCCTCAAGATTCTCACTCCGCCGGAGAGTTTTTAGCCAGTTGCGAATCTCATTTTCAAGATCAAACATTTTTTTCTCCTTGATCTATACTGATTCTAAACCTTTACTTCAGTGAGGGCAGAGGCTTCCAGAGTTTGGAAAGAGCCTGATGAACACTCATCCATTGACGCCGCTCAGAATCAAGTTCCTCCCGTCCCTGTTCGGTGATCCGGTAGTATCTTCGCAGTCTGCCTTTTTTGGAAATTTTCCATCTGGAAACCAAAAGACCGCCCTTTTCCAGGCGGCGAAGGACCGGATACAGCATATTGTCCGACCATTCCAGAGTTCCTCCGGAAATCTCTTTCACCCGTTGGATGATCTGATAACCGTAGTCCTCATCCCTGATCAGGATAGAAAGAATAATTGGCTTTGTTGAAGCCGCGACAAGAGTTTTCGAAATCATTTTACACCTCACAGCTTGAGATACCTCATGATATTGGGTATGCAAAATTTATGCCAGTTCGGATTTCACGGAGCCACTCCAAAAAAACAAATTACAAGAAAAGAAAAGTGTTCGTTTATGGCACATTGGATGTCCGATATCGGGCATTTTTTAAACCTCGGGGAGCCAGGGCTTTTGGGGATTTGGATTATACTCTTAAATCCTGACTAGAGTTTCAGCTATAAATAATCATTCATAACGCAGCGAATCCACGGGATTTGCGTATGCTGCTTTTATAACCTGGTACCCTATTGTAACAATTGCTATAAGCAATGAAAAAATACCGGTTATTAAGAAAACCTCAATACTAATATTAGTTTTATACGCGAAATTCATGAGCCACTTATTCATTACATACCAGCCCACAGGCCAGGCTATGAAATTTGATAGAACTACCAGTATAAAGAATTCTCGAACAAGCAAAACCACAATATTTAAAATATTAGCGCCCAGAATTTTTCTGATTCCAATTTCTTTTGTTCTTTTATGAACAGTAAATGCAACAAGTCCCAATAATCCAAGGGATGCAATAACTACAGCAATAAATGCGAACAATAAAAATATATTACCGGTTTTTTCCTCAGATCTGTATAAATTGTCAAGGTCCTGATCCAGAAAAGAATAATCAAAAGGTAATTCAGGTGAAAATGATTTCCATACACTGTTCATATATTCAAGAGTATTTTTTATATTTTCTGAACCAACCCTTACTGAAATATATCTCTCAAAATACTTATAAGATTTAGAATTAAGCACCATAGCCATTTTCTGTAGTTTTTTATGCATTGATTCATAATGAAAATCCTTAATAATCCCAATGACTGTATGTGTATTTCTCCCGCGTTTAAACTTTTTTCCTATTGGATTCTTCCAGCCAAGCTCTTTTACGGCTTCCTGATTTAATACAGCAGCACTTTTATCGGTGCCGAAATCTTTCGAAAAGAATCTCCCTTCAACCAACTCAATATTTAAGGTGTTAAAATAATCATGATCGCACACGCAGAATCTTAAAGTGGTCCATTCATCATCTGTTTTGCCCTCAGGGACAATAGCCCAGCTGTTGAAATGTGTTGAAGGAACTGCAGAACAAATTGAAGCGTTGATTATTCCCGGATGCTGCAGCAGTTTATCTTTGAAAATCTCTTTTTGATTTTTGAGTAAACGTATATTTTTAATTACAACTACGTGCTCTTTTTCAAATCCCAGGTTCCTATTTTGAATATATCTCAATTGTTTATAAATCACTACTATACTGATGATTAACAGTGCAGAAACTGTGAATTGAAATATTATTAACCAGTTTCGGAGTAAAACTGAACGGCTTTTTACTCCAGGCAGATTCCGGGTTTTCAATATTTCTACAGGTTTGAAGGATGATAGAAAGAATGAAGGGTAACTCCCGGATAGAATGCCAACCAGTAACGCGAGCCCGGCTAAACAGGGAATCACAAAAGGATTACCAAAGTAATTAATGTTAAAATCTAAACCTAATAAATTTCTGAAAGCACGCAACAGCAACTCCACAAGTATTAAAGCTGTAAAAAGCGAAATAAAACTTAACAGTATTGATTCGCTTAAAAATTGCTTTATGAGTTGTTCTTTGGTAGAACCAACGACTTTTCTTATCCCAACCTCTTTTATACGACTTGTATATTTTGCCGTCGTAAGATTCATAAAGTTGATTGAAGCAATTATAAGTATTAAGAATGCGATGATTGAAAAAATATAAACATAAGTAATATTTCCGTTTACTTCGAATTCATCCTTAAGATTTGAATGGAGATGGACATCTTTTAACGGCTGCAACTTGTAACTCCAATGAAATTTTGCACCTCCAGCTCCAAGGTGCTTATCAACGAATTCCGGAAATCTGGCTTCTAATGATTCCGACGAATGCTCTTTAGCTAAAACGAGATAGGTTAAACATCTGCTGCTTAGCCATTCTGTACCGTTACCCCATTTATATGTTCTGGTGGAAATCAGGAAATCAAAGTGGAAATGAGAGTTTGCCGGGACATTTTCTGCAATTCCCGTAATCTGGCATTCCTTCCCGTCAATAGTCAAAATTTTGCCCACTGGATCATTTTGCCCGAAATATTTTTGCGCAGTTGCCTCTGTTACTACTACAGTGTTGGGTTGAGCCAGTACTTTTTTGGGATTGCCTTTGATCAAAGGGAAAGTAAATACATCAAAAAAATTAGGATCAGCAGCGTAAGCATTATTCTCTTCGAAAGTGTTGTCATCATAATGTACTATGGCTTTTCGGGAGGATGTTTCACGGTAATCTGAAACTCTTAGAGTCTCTAGTATTTCTGGATATTCATCTTTAAGCGTTTTTGCCAGCGGAGCAGAGGTACCTAAGGATTCAATCGCTCTGTCGTCTATTTTAGCAGTAACATAAATTCTGTAAATCTGGTCGGCTTTCTCATGAAATCTGTCATAACTGATTTCGTTATAAACATATAATAGAACGAGTATACTGCAGGCAAGACCTGTTGCCAGCCCAAATATGTTAATGAAAGAGTATCCTTTGTACTTCTTCAGGTTTCTAAAAGCCACTTTGAAGTAGTTTTTAAACATTTGCACACTCCAATAAATTTTACTTTCAACATATGCTGGCATCAGTTTGATAATATGAAAGAAATACCAGCAGAATGCCCTAATTACCCCTCTTTCGTTTGAAATACGACCATACATTTCATTAAAGTCCCCCAATAGAGATTCACTGTCTTTAGGAGAGAGGAAAGATTGAAGAAAGATTTCCAGTATTTTTGGGGGACTATTTTTTTTCTTCACTCTATCTATTCCTTCTGGACCGATAGCATTGAGTAATTAGTCCAAAGCATATCCGTTATCCTTTTATATTCATTTAATTCTTCAAATCCTATTTTTGTGACTTTATATATTTTTTTCCTTCTCCCGCCTCTTACAGCAGTTGCTTCCCCGAACTCTGACTCTATTAAACCCTGCTTCTCAAGACGGCTTAGCGGCAAATGAACTGAAGTCAACGATACTCTCTTTCCTGTAATTTTCGAAAGATGATCCGTAATAGCGATCAAGTATGCATTTCTTTGAAGATTTAGGATGGAAAGCATGATTAATTCTTCTTTGCGTGTTAATCCTTTCATTTTATTCCCTCATCATCTGATATCATTCTATAAAATAGAAACATATTATATATAGTTATACGTCATAAATTAACTTTTAGTTGCAAAAAATTATAAAAAAATATTTTAATAAATTAATAATTCTGAGAATTAAACCGATTTTCTTGAAGACATTAAGCTATCAGGTCATCAAGACCGCCAGGGCCGTCTCGGTCGATTCACTGAGGTATGAATAAGAAGAGCTGGGGATGACCTTTTAGAGCAATTTTATATTCAATTGGGTTCCATTATTTTCCATTATTTTCAATCCTGATATGGCACAGGAAAGGCACAGACTTAGACCGGCAGACTTCGAATCCGAAGGTCGGGGGTTCAAATCCCTCCCTAACTCAAGTAAACGTATCCATAATTAGGCAAGTTTAATCAATTTCTGACACACAGCTGACACACCGGGAGCTGTGTGTTTTTCTGTATTTGACTTTGTGGATAGCTGGAAGTAAAATCATCTAGAATTTGTCAGATAAAGGGAAGCAGAAATGATTAAAGATCTTCTTCTCCTTCTTCAGCAAGAGTGGTCTACTCTTAAGGCTGGTCCAGTAACTTTTTTGCTTATGCTCATTTTAGGATAAAATAAAAAGGAAGAAAAAAAATGGTTGGTCAAATTGCTATTTCAGTTTTAATTATCTTGCTTTTTGCCATAGGGGTACTTTTTATATTATTCCCTAAATATATTAAAGCCAAAATCGATAAAAAGAAAAATTATGAAATTCGTTTATATGGAATTGTAATAATAATTTTAGCAATAATATTTTATTTTACACTCTCAATAATTAGCTCTTTATTGAATATTTTAAAAAATTTAGTAGAAGTTGGTAGCCAAATCCCCTAAAGCCCTGGCTTCCCTGGATTGAAAAAGACGCTGAGCGAAATATCTTCTAATATTTAAAAACAAGCTTGTGAGAGGAGAAATAATTCTGAAAGAGGGTAATATGAAGAACAAAAATAAGGTAGTTTTAATTATTTTATTCTTTTCAACTTTAATTATGTTAACTCCTAGAACCTTAAGTTCTTAGGTATTTCTTAATATCGTTGTGAGTCCCCGCCAAAATGAAATCAATATGGTCAGCTCTCCATCGGAAAAGGACCCTCAGCTTTAAGCCTTTGCGAATCTCCCAGAAATTCTTCCTTACATTTTTGAGTCCTAAGCCTCCGGAAAGGTCCTTCTCTCCAGAGAGGACATCTACGAGGTGCAAGCATAGCTCTTTTATTTCTTTTTTAACACTGGGAGAAAGCGACTTAACAGATCGATCAAAAGACGGCTTAAATTCGAATCTCATAATGATTCGACATGTTTTTTAGCAGCAGCAGAAGTCTTATAGGCCTTGCCTTTTTCTGCGACCAGCCTTTCGATCTTTTTCCATTCTTTTGCAGTATAAGGGGATTTCTCACTAATCTCACAAGGAGAAAGGATAACTCCCCTGTCGGTGACCTTAAACATAACTGTGGATCCCGGTTCTAATTTGAGAATTTCTCTGATTGTCGAGGGAATTGTCACCTGGCCCTTCGACGTCACCTTTGAGGTTTCTGTGTAATTCATAGAAGCTCCTTAATTTCTTATATCCTTACATTCTTACATAAGATAAACTCTCTAGAGAAAAATGTCAAGCGAATTATGGATTTCATTTTTGAGCATTGTACGCTCAAAATCTATAATGCTTATCTTGTGCGGTATCCCTTATTGTGACGGACCAATTTTTTATCTTTTCTCATTAGAATTTCGACTTTTTACAGAAGCGATTGAATTTAGAAAAAACAATTTTCTTGTTTTAATAAGCTAGATATTTCTTGTAGTAAATCAAGAATTAGGCTTAGAATCCGAAGGTCGGGGATTCAAATCCCTCCGGGTGTAGCAGCTTGGAAATAGCCCAAATATTTAGATCTCTTGACTTTCATTTTTAGGCCTTTTAAGATGGGCACAGGTTGATCAATTCAGGAGGAAACATGGGAGCAAAAGCATCAAGAAAAACAATTATTTTTATATTTATATTTGCTATTTTTATTGGTTATGTTAATGGGAATCTCCTTTTTTGGGAAGGTGGAAAAGACCAACAGGTCAGCAAACAGTCCATTGCCGAGGTTTTGGCCAAAACCATCGCTGAGAAAGGGATAAAATCTGCCATCAAGCAATACCATCGTCTGAAGAAGGAGCAGTTTGACCGCTATGACTTTGCTGAACGGCAGTTGAACCGTCTGGGCATCCGTTTAACCCTCGAGGAAAAGATTATTGAGGCCATTGAGATTTTTAAATTAAACGTGCAGGCGTATCCCGAAGCCTTCAATACCTACGACAGCCTGGGCATGGCCTACATGGTGAAGGGGGACAAAAAGCGGGCCATAAAAAACTATAAAGAGTCTATAGAGCTCAACCCCAATAATGAAGAGGGAATCCGTTATGCCTATGTTATGGAGAATTACACCCGCAAGGACGCCATGATTCCCATGCGCGATGGGGTGAAGCTGTACACCCAGATTTATGAGCCTGTAGATAAAGGGGAAAAATATCCTATCATGATAAAACGCACCCCCTATAATATTACCTCCGGATGGGGCGGAAACGCCTATATTGATGTATTGGGCCCTTCCATTCTTTTCACCCGGGAAGGGTATATTTTTGTTTATCAGGATGTCCGTGGCAAATACAAATCGGAGGGAGATTTTGTGGTGATGAAACCCCATAAGACCGTTAAGCGGGGGCCTAAGGACACCGATGAGAGCAGCGATACCTACGATACCATCCAATGGTTGTTAGAAAATATTGATAATCACAACGGGCGGGTTGGCCAGTGGGGCATCTCCTATCCTGCCTGGCAAACCGTCATGGGCATGATCGACGCGCACCCGGCCTTAAAAGCATCATCACCCCAGGCCTCTCCGGCGGATATGTGGATTGGTGATGATTTTCACCATAATGGTGCCTTTCGCCTCATGTACACCTTCAATTGGTTGCGGCACAGCGCCAAGATCAGAACCGGCATCTCAGGAAAGAGAGAGGCGCCCTTCCAATATGGCACTCCTGATGGCTACAAATTCTTTCTTGAGGTGGGGCCGGTGGCCAATGTCAATAAAAAATACTTCAAGAACACCGTTCCCACCTGGAATGAATACATGGAGCACGGTGACTACGATGACTATTGGCAAAAACAGGACGTCCTGCAATACCTGGATAACATAAAACATCCCATCTTGAATGTGGCCGGCTGGT
>Ga0209636_10008166_pt1 | contig 10666 bp, 11 predicted proteins | sample DeeMarSWOR152_54_FD_187464 | JGI IMG/M metagenome (GOLD analysis project Ga0209636, IMG submission 187464) | Marine sediment microbial communities from White Oak River estuary, North Carolina - WOR-1-52-54 (SPAdes) (version 2) | ecosystem: Environmental > Aquatic > Marine > Intertidal zone >... | reverse complement strand
AAAATTATTTTCATTTCTTATTTCCTGTTTTAAAAAACACTCCGCATCAAAAAACCTTCTATTATCAATTAGGAATGACTTTTAAACCTACTTCGTTGCATCTGCAACAAATGGGATAAGGGCAAGGTGTCTTGCCCTTTTAATTGCTATTTTAAGTTCTCTTTGATGCTTTGCACAATTTCCAGATATTCTCCTTGGTATTATCTTTCCCTGCTCAGTTGTAAACTTTAAAAGTTTCTTTTCTTCCTTATAATCAATATATTCTATTTTCCCCTCGCAGAATCTGCAAATTTTTTTTGTCCTACCTCTTACCAAATCAAATTCCTTTCACTTAAAAAATATTCAACCAGACTAAACAGAACTCACTTTCTTTGAAAAGAAAGTAAACAAAGTAACTTTATACTCACTAAAGTTATTTTCCTTCTATAAAAACAAATATTGTCCTGTAATTTACAATTTTAAATCTTCATAACCAAAATCAAACTGTTCGTCTTTTTGGTCTTCTTGTTTTTCGGTCTCGATTTTTTCATCTTTTTGAGTTTTTTCTTCACTTTCCTCTAAGACTTCATTTTCTTCAACATGTGATTCCTTTTTTGAGTCCTCGTAGATGGTTAATTCTGATATATCTTCACTAGTATCTTTCCTGTTTAAAAACTGAATTCTTCTGGCTTTAATTTCCACAATATTTCTGAAATGCCCATCCTCAGTCTTCCAACTTCTACTCTGAAGTTCACCATCAACTATAATAGTACTTCCCTTTTGAAGATTTTCATAACAAGCCTCTGCAAGTTTATACCAAGCCACCACACCTATATAGCAGACATCTTCTCTCCACTGACCGGTATTGTCCCTAAACTTCCGATTGCTGGCAATAGTAAAATTTGCTACTGGTGTTCCGTTAGTTGTAGTACGAATTATGGGATCTTTAGTCAGATTCCCTGCCATTATTACATAATTAACATCTGGCATTTTAATATCAGACATCCCTGAATCTCCTTTTATTGATCTCTATTTTTGCTTGATATTATCATCATCAAATTGTCAAATAATATTAAAAATTTATTTAAATTATTTTGATTCTTCGACAAGCTTTTCTTCTTCTACCTTTTTACTACTATCCTTATTTAGAGTTTTTTCTATTTCTTCATTTTTCTTTTTCACTTTTAATTTTATTGCTTTCTTATCAAGTCTCAATGTCAGATATCTCAACATCTCTTCATTAATCCTGAAATAGAGTCCTAAAACCTTAGGGAATTCATCCTTATCAATTTCATATAGAAAATAGACATAGTATCCGTGTTGTTTCTTTTTAATCTCGTATGCAAGACGCCTCTTGCCCCAACGGTTTATATCTATTATATTCCCTCCATTATCAGTTATCATCTTTTTAATCTTGTTTATCAAACTCTCTATTGTTTCTTCTGACTGATGAGCATCAATTACAGCTATCGTTTCGTATGTCTTCATATCATTCTCGCTGATTTATTAATTTATATAAAATTACAAAATAAATTAAAATTTTTCAAATATTATTTTTATACATGTTTTTATACTATTATTGTCTTTTAATTTTCATTCTATTTTAATACTATTGAATCTATTCATTGCGGCATCAATCCCTGATCCTGCCCAAAAAAGAGAAGCTTCAGCAGAAACATCAACTATATTCTTAACCTTCTCAACTTCATTATTATCAAACTTTGAAAGAACAAAATATACGTAATCATTATCCTGACTTTCATTCTTAATTCCAATTCGAAGCCTTGAAAACTCAATTGTCTGAATGTGATAAATAATAGATTCAAGACCTTTGTTTCCCCCATTCCCCCCTCTTCTTCTAAATCTTATTCTTCCTAATGGAAGATTCAAATCATCACATATTACAAGTAAATCCTCAGTGGAAACATCGTATTCATCAATTAATTCCCTAACTGCTATTCCACTATTATTCATATAAGTCACAGGTTTTGATAATAAAATATCATTTCCTCTATAACAAATTTCACCAATAATATATTCACCCTTGCCTTCCTTTAATGATAAATTCAATTTTTCCGCAATTTTACCTATAACTTCAAACCCTATATTATGCCTTGTATTACTATATCTTTTTCCTGGATTGCCAAGCCCTATTATTAATTTCATATCTAATATAAATGAAAAACCAGAATCTGAATGTCTCAATTATTCTTCCTTTTTTTCCTTTTCCTTTTCCTTTTGGATTACTTCAGGTTCTTTTTCCTCTTCTTCAGAAGGGACAGCTTCAACCTCTTCTTTAATCACTGTCGGCGGAACAACGGTAATAACCGCAAAATCTGGTTTTGTTATTATTGTTGCATTTTCAATCTTTAAATCTCCAACATGAATAGAATTCCCTATATTCAATTCAGAAACATCAACCTCTATACGTTCTGGAATATCTGTAGGTAAACATTCGACCTCAATCTTATGGGTTATGTGTTCAAGTATACCTCCAAAGCCTCTTACTCCAACTGCTGTTCCTTTAATTACCACTGGTACTTCAACACATACCTTCTTCGTAAGCTCTATACCCATTATATCAATATGAATAATTCTATCAGAAACTAAATCATATTGGATTTCCTTAATCAACCCATTAACTTTCTTTCCGTCAAACATTACCGTGACAATACTGGTTCCATAATGTTCAATATCTTTTAATTCTTTCAGATCACATGCAAACGGGATTGGCTCTGAACCTTTAGAATAAAATACACCGGGAATTTTGCCTTCTCTCCTAAGTTTTTTCGAATATTTTTTTCCTGATTTTACTCTGATTTTTACTTTTATTATTTTCTCTTTCATCTTGTTTTATTCAACTTTTATATTTGAATCGATTAAAAATTATATCTTTTTAACTTCTTTACTGAAATTCAGTAAACTTTTTTAATCTGAATTCCAAAACATTTAGAAATATTTTAAAGTTTAGATTCGATTTATCAAACCTCTATATTTAATAATAATATTTTAATATTTCATATTTTTAAGGGCGTGATTTATCAAGCCCTATTTATAAATTTAAATTTATAGCAATTTTAAAAATTTATCGAAGTTTTGTTCTTTAAATAATATAAGTCAATAAAAAATCAATCAAAAATAACCAACCACCTGCTTAACGATTCAATTAATAAACACCTTAAGTTGGAACACTCTGCCAATCAAAAAGCGAACTTACAGACTCTTCCTTGTAAATTCTTTTTATTGCCTCCCCAAATAAGTTAGCAACAGAAACGATATCAATCTTTTTAATCCTTTTACTATCATCAAGCGGAATAGTGTTAGTAACAGTAAATAATTTAATTTCTGAACTTTCAATCTTATGAACAGCATCCCCAGAAAGAACAGGATGAGTACAAAAAACATTTATATCTTTTGCATTTTTTTCTCTCAATGTCTTGGCAGCAAGCAAAATAGTTCCTCCTGTATCTACCATATCATCAATAATAATAATATTTTTATCTTTAACATCTCCAATCACATTGACAATTTCAGCAGAATTTGGCTTTGGTCTTCTTTTATCAAGTATTGCAAGTGTAGTGTCAAGTCTTTTTGCATAAGCCCTTGCAATCTTTACACTCCCGACATCAGGAGAAACAACAACTACATCATATAAACTCAGACTTTTTATATAATCAAAAAAATTGATAGAAGCATATAAATGGTCAAATGGTATATCAAAAAAACCCTGAATTTGTGCTGAATGAAGGTCCATAGTAAGAACTCTATCCGCACCCGCAGTTGTAATAAGATTTGCAACAAGTTTTGCTGTAATAGAAACGCGGGGCTGATCCTTTCTATCCTGCCTTGCATAACCATAGTAAGGTATAACTGCGGTTACCCTATATGCAGAAGCCCTCCTCGCTGCATCAAGCATAATAAGTAATTCCATTAGATTCTCTGCTGGGGGATGAGTGGACTGAATTAGAAAAACATCTGCACCACGAATATTTTCATTAAATTTTACTTTAATCTCTCCGTCGCTGAACCTTGATATTTCTGCAGAACCAAGGGATATCCCTAAATAATCTGCAATCTTCTTAGACAAAGATTGATTTGAACTACCACTAAATATTTTTAGATTTTCCATTTTTACTTTTTATATATTATCTGCTGGGGCGGGAGGATTCGAACCTCCGAATGCAGGAACCAAAACCCTGTGTCTTGCCACTTGACGACGCCCCAAACTCTGTTCATATAAATGATTAATTCAAATCTCTAAATTAATATATTTTTCACTTAAAATCAATAACAAAATAATAAGGTGAACCAAAATCTGATTCACCTTACTATGATAAACTAAAAAATTATATTAAATTAACTATTTCAGAATGGAACAACTTTAATGTTTTGATTTATCTTTGGATAATTCTTCTTTATATGCCTTTAGGATTTTTTCCTCCAGTTTGACACGAAATTCATTTCTTATAGGATGGGCTATATCCCGATAACTTCCATCATTCATTTTTCTTGAGGGCATACAAACAAAAAGGTCATTATTCCCCTTTATTACCTTTAACCCCCTTACTACAAATACATCATCAAAGGTAATATTGGCAAATGCTTTTAGCCTCTCTTCGTCACGAAGATTAATGTTTACTTCTGTTATTTCCATATCTGTCTCCTATGTTGTCTTTTAATATAACTTTATTTTAAATTATTCAAAAATCTTCCGAGTTAAAACCTGTCGGGTGAGATAAACATTTCCAAATTCTTTAAATTCTTTTGAAACCTTTTCTGCTTTATTTTTATCCTTAAATAAACCATATAAACATGAACCGCTGCCGCTCATTAGCGCAAATTCAGCACCAGATTTATACAAATTCTCCTTAATTTCTCTTAACTGAGGATATTTTGAAAAAACCGGGATTTCTAAATCGTTGAATATTAAGTTTCTAAATTTTAAAATATTTTTTTTTATTAAATTGTTAAAATTAATATTTTTTATCCTATTTGTCAAGATAAAATTGAAATTTTTATAAGCCCACGATGTCGATATATTTATATCTGGATAAATTAATAGAATCCATCTTCCAATGTTATAATCGATCTCTTTTAAAATTTCTCCTCTTCCCTTTGCTAAAGCAGGCTTACAGTCAATAAAAAATGGAACATCAGAACCTAACTGGCTCGCTATCATTTTTAATATCTTATTGGAAACACCTATATTCCATAAATCCCGAATGCCCAATAAAACAGCTGCAGCATCACTGCTTCCACCACCAAGTCCCGCCCCAACTGGTATATTTTTTTCTATATATATCTTTATACCTTCTTTTATTTTTGAAGGGTATCTTTCCCTTAATTTCTGAAATGCAATATATGTTAGATTTTTATTGTGAACGGGAACTGATGGAGCACTGCATTCAATTATTATATCATTTAATGACTTTTCAATGTTTATTTTATCATACAATTTGATTGGAAGAAGGATAGTTTCAATTTCATGAAAACCGTCACTGCGCCTCTCTTTAATGAACAAACCCAAATTTATCTTAGCATATGCTCTAATACAAATCCTTCTTCTTGTAAGATTTTTCATCTTCTAAACCCAATTCGGAAAGCCGCATATTTTCTTTTAAAAAAAATATAAATCCAACGGAAGTTATAGAAATATAATTTATGCCATGAATAAAGACAGCGTAAGCAGCGCTCTGATTATTATCTTTTAAACCAACAACAAGTAAACCTAAAATACAGAATGAGTGAAAAGTTCCAATAGCTCCGGGAGCTGAAGGAATCATCAATCCTATACTGCCTAATACAAGAAGGACAACTCCAGCCAACAAAAATTCATGATAACTTCCATTAAAAAAATCAAAAGCCATAAATGCAAAATAATAACTGCCCATATAAAGAAACCACATCAATACAGTAAGAAAAATTATGGGGATAAAATGGTGAGTATTATGAAAAAAATCAAGCCCTTTTATAAATGAATCAACTGTCCTTTGAATCCTTTTGGATATTTTTTCTGGGAATGAACCTAAAATCTTTTCAATTAAATTCAAAACGAAATCCCTTTTCCGCATAATAAATAGTAAAAATATCAGAACAAAAAGGATGAAAATAAGGATATAATAAGTACCTCTCACTAATTCCTCCGGGAAATTAATCAAAAAGAGTAATAACAAAAACAAAAATAGCATAAAAAAGACATCTATCACTCTCTCAATAACTACTGTAGCAAAAGCAGAACTCTTTGAAATATTTTCCATTTTACCGATTGAATATGCTCTCACTATCTCTCCAAGCCTCACTGGAAGTATATTATTCGCCATAAAACCTATCATAACCGAAGAAAACAACTTACTTATATTGATTACCTTTACTGGTTTAATAAGATATTTCCATCGAATAGCACGAAAAACAAATCCTACCATTGTACAAAAAACAATAGGCACCGCATAACCATATTTTATACTCTTAAAGACTCTTATAAAAATTACTAAATCCACATTCCTAAATGCAAGATAAGTAAAAACAATACTTAGAACAATTCCAATTATATATCTTTTTTTCATATCAAAAAATAAACAGTTGATTTCTTATATTAATAATCTCTTCAAATTATTATATGAACTCAATATATTGAGACCTACTGATTTCTTAAATCAATTATCTCTGCTCCCTTAGGAGATTCAAATTTAAAAAAATCCCTTTCTAATTTATTATTAAATTTCACATTTAAAATATTATATACAATAATGTTGTCATTCAGGTTAACATATTCAATCTTTTTAGCAACCCATTTTTTTGGCTCAATCCAAATCTTAAGAGATTTTATCTCCAGGTTCTCATTTTTTGGGATTCCCTCCAAAACATAGCAGTTTACACCTTCAACATTTTCCCGTTCAATAAGTCTTGAATTATATCTTTTATTAAAATTGAATATCAACTCTTTAGGCAGTACTTCATCTTCATCAGATTTAAAAATATCAATTATGGTCTGATTGGATATTGATGAATAACTCCACACATATCTCCCATCTGTGATAAATATTTGCTCATTGGTCTCATACTTAAGATAATTATCCCCCATTATATATATCTTTCCAATGAGGGTATCAAGATTTGTGGACAAACTCCAGATAAACACTCGATTAAAATCAATAATTATATCCTTTGCAGATTTATATCTTTTTTGAACATTCTTTATTACATCATCGGCATCTTCCCCGAACGAATAATCAAAAACAAAAATAATAAATATAAAAATTAACGATATTATTAACTTTTTAATCTTCATGATAATGAACAAATATTAAGTTTATACACTCAAATTAGGAAACTTAATGACAAAATCTCAGTAAATCTAATTTTCAGTTGATGAATATTGTCCATAAAAGATGTTTTGCTTAGATAAAAATAACGAGACCTGATTTCATTTTGCAGGTGCAATTCGTGAATTGTTCTCTCAAAGATGTTGCGATAATTTACGAAAATCTTAAAAAAAATACAATATTTTTTAATAATGTATTTTCGTGAAACTTTATTAATTACTCTAAAATTGCAATAGTTTATTTAAGATTAATATAAACAGATAATTATTTAAATCAAATAAGTGCTAAAAAATCGACCTTTTTGCCATTGCGAGCCGTAGGCATGGCAATCTCACGAAATAATTCTAACTAACTAAAAAATGAGATTGCCACGTCATCCCCCTCGCAACTGCGAGGGGTCTCCTCGCAATGACATTTTATTTTTAAATCTTAGTAAAACATCCGGTTTTTTTAGAAATTATTATTATTGTACCACAATTTTTAGGTAATTATTTATGAATAAGATTAATCATTAAAAGAATCCAGAGAATTTTCATCATATAGGACTTTTCTTGCTTTACTACCATCAAAAGGACCCACAATACCCTCCTGTTCTAATTGATCAATAAGCCTCGCTGCTCTGGAATATCCAATTTTTAACCTTCTCTGCAGAAGCGAAATGGAGCCTTGTTGATGTATTATCACAAGTTTTCTGGCTTCATTAAAAAGTGGGTCTTTACCACTGCTGTTTAATTCTCCGGTTTTAAATCCGAAATCTTCCCCCTTCAAAGATAACTTTTCTTTTTCAAATTTTGGTTGCTCCGAAATATGATTTACAATTTTTTCGATCTCCTCTGTCGATATAAAGGCATTCTGGAGTCTTATCGGCTTGGGCTCCCCGGTTGGTAAAAAAAGCATATCCCCTTTCCCAAGCAACTGCTCCGCACCATTCATATCAAGAATAGTTCTGGAATCTACCTTTGTTGCAACTTGATAGGCTATTCTTGAAGAAAAATTTGCCTTTATCACGCCAGTTAATACATCCACGGAGGGTCTTTGAGTAGCAATTACAAGATGAATTCCAACCGCTCTCGACATCTGTGCTAGGCGAGCTACCGATTCTTCTATCTCTCTTCCAGCAGTAATCATAATGTCCGCTAACTCATCAATAATAACAACAATATAACTCAGTTTCCCCCATTCCGAAAATTCAGCATCCTTACTTTCCGAAACTTTTCGATTAAAATCTTCGATATTCCTGACACCTGTTTTCGCTAAAAGTGCATATCTTTTCTCCATCTCTTTTTCAAGACACCGAAGGAGAATCACAGCATTGTTAGAATCAGTAATTACATCTTCATCAATACCTTCTACTGTTAAAAGATGATGATTTATCAACTTTTTGTAAACTGATAATTCAAGTTTCTTAGGGTCAATAAGGGCAAACTGCACTTCATCAGGTAAAGCATGATATAAAATATTTGCTATAATCGTATTAATCCCAACACTTTTCCCTGAACCAGTAGAACCAGCGATGAGAAGATGCGGCATCCTTGCAAGGTCGGTTATATAAACATCACCATCAATAGTTTTACCCAGAGCAATTCCAAGCTTTGATTTATACTTTCTGAATTTCTCAGAACTTATTAGACCCCTGAGATATACAGTGGAGGGCTTTTTATTAGGGATTTCAATTCCCACAGCAGCTTCTCCTGGGATTGGGGCAATAATTCTTATCCCCTTAGCCCGCATAGCAAGTGCTAAATCATCGGATAGGCTTGCAATTCTACTTATTTTAACTCCTGGCGCAGGTGAAACTTCGTATAGTGTAATTACCGGTCCCGGAGTTACATTTACCACTTTTGCTCCAACTCCAAATTCCGAAAGGGTAGTCTCGATTTTTTCTGCATTTTTCATCAGTTCTTCCTGAGATATCTCTTTAAAAATATCAGGAGGATAATCAAGAAGGTCGATAGGGGGAAAGACATAATCCCCAGGTTCCATTTTTACACTTTTGGGAACTAATCCCTTTTTAACTGCTTCTGTCTCACCAAAAACTATTAATGGTTCTTCTTTTTCTTTTTTAATATCTTCTTTTTTCTGAGCCCTTTCTATTGCTGCTTTCTGTTCTTTTAATGAATTATATTCTTTTCTTTCTTTCTTTTTCCATTTTAATATTTTTTTCTTACTAAAATATTTTCTCTCAATAACTCTTTTTATACTTCCAAAAAATCTCTTGATTTTCTCTTCAACTAAACGATACTTTTCTCCGATTTCGATATCAAACAAAGAGAAAACAAAAATTAAGTATGCAGTAGTCAAAACGATTACAGTTCCGATGTTACCTAAGAATTCTTTGGATTTATCAGCAAGAAATAAACCTGTAAAACCTCCCAAATCAAGTGCATCACCAAATTTCCCATTTAACAAACTATTCAAAAAAGACAAACTGAATGAAATAAGCACCATTAGAGTTAGTAAGTATAATGAAAATTTGAAAAGTGAAGAAATACTCTTTTTGAAAAAGATATACCAACCAAAACAAAGTAATATCACGGGAATAAAAAGTATCGAATATCCAAAAGTATAACCTAAAAAATACTTATGGATATAATTACCCACTTCCCCCAGAAATTTATTACCAGTAATCACACCCAAAATAAGCAAAATAGAAAAAGCAAGAACAATAATTCCAAAAATCTTTCTATTTTTCCCTTTTTTTCTGTTTTTTGACCTACGCATTTATTTTTACTTAAAATTATAAAATTTTTTTATCCAAATTATTAACAATGAGTTTCACTTTTTTGACAGCTAACGGCTAATAGCAAAAAGCCAATAGCTAAAAGCTATCGTACCAATTTTTTCGTTACTTATTCAGATTAAACAAACGGTGTTTCAACTACTTCTGCTTTTACATTTTTCCCCCTTATAATAACATCAAATGAATAACCAACTTCAGAAAACTCTCTTTTAACATATCCCATTCCTATTCCTTTTTGAATAGAAGGTGAAAATATCCCGCTTGTTGTCTCCCCAATAAATTCACCATTCTTAAAAAGTTTATATCCCTTTCGGGGAAAGGCTTTCTCTTCTACCACATACCCAATAAGTTTTCTTTTAATACCCCCTTTTTTCATTTTTAATAATGCATCTCTGCCGATAAAATCCCCTTTTTCAAATTTAGTAATCCATCCCAATCCAGCTTCTAATGGATTTGTTTTTTCTGTAATATCATTTCCATAAAGACAATATTTTTTTTCAAGCCTTAATGAATCCCTTGCTCCAAGTCCTATCGGCTCAATATTGAACTCTTTCCCCGCTTCTACAACCTTATCCCAGATATATTCTGAATCTTCGATAGAAACAAAAATCTCAAATCCAATTTC
>Ga0209636_10008164_pt1 | contig 10667 bp, 7 predicted proteins | sample DeeMarSWOR152_54_FD_187464 | JGI IMG/M metagenome (GOLD analysis project Ga0209636, IMG submission 187464) | Marine sediment microbial communities from White Oak River estuary, North Carolina - WOR-1-52-54 (SPAdes) (version 2) | ecosystem: Environmental > Aquatic > Marine > Intertidal zone >... | reverse complement strand
CATCCACTGGCCGATCTTTGCATAATCGGCGACGGTTATATCTTGTCCTCTGGCCTTGGCACGTGCGATTATCTGGGCGGTAATTTCGCCTCCGGCCATAATATAGCTCCAAAGCTCAAAAGCATCACGGTTATAAGCTGCCTGCGCCCTGCCGTCCATAAATAACTGTAGGGGCGTTCTGCCGGTTTTGGGGTCGGGCTCCTGCCCCCAGGCGATGAAGCCGCCCTCGGTCCAGTAATTAAACATTTTTCCTTTTAGTTTGTTATCTTTAATAAATTTCATGGCGTAAAACGGTTTTGCGTTTGAGGCGGTCATCCTCATAAAGACAGACTTGAATTTCGGGTCAGCATGCCAGGGGTCGAGATAAATCCGCTTGAACTTAAGCCCCCACCATGTGCCGAAGAATATAACCGCCACGGCACCAGCAAGCGTAAAAAACAATTGTATATCATACGGCATCGGTGAGACGGTCAAACATTTGTGTTTTTGGAAGTTGCGCGTTGCTGAAATTGCACGAACCATCTGGTCAATGAACATGGCTACAATTGGGCAGGCTGCGATGGCCGCTATCGGTATGAATCGGCGGGAACGAATGGCCATATAAATGGTAAGGGCGGCAATAAGCATTAATGATACGTCGATTTTAGGCCATTGGTACTGTTCAGCACTACTTGCTTTTCGCTTGTAGTTCCTGGCAACAGAATTGTAAGACGCCCTCAAGACAACAATCCAGGCGGCAAGGGCGACCCAGGCAATAATGTACATTGCCAAAAAAGGTCTTTCATCGCCGACGAGATTGTCCCAGTCGAAAGCCGGAGCCCATTCATGGATGGCACGCCACCTTTCAGCGTGTTTGCTGACGCTGATGACAAAGGTATGAGTCAGGTTCGTCAAATGGAAGGGGTTGAATAAAATCACAGCTAAAAAAGCAACAACGAAAGCGGCGATTGTATGATATACGCCCTTCCAGCCAATAGAGACGAGATTTTTCTTGAAGAAAATCAGGGCAACATCCAAAACTATGACGAGGATTGAAAACAGAAATGTGGCTGCTGTAAGACCGGCTTTGGAAAGGACAAGATACAGGAACGGCCAGGCAGTAACATTGTATAAAATCGCGGTCCATTTTTTGTTGCAATTGATGAACAGGTGTAAACCTATAAACGGCAAAAGCATTATAAATACGTAGATATATCCGCCGTGGACATTACACCAGAAGACCGACACCGGCACGATAAGCCATATATAAAGTATGTTTCGATACGTGGCGAGGGCAAGGATAAATAAAAAGACGGCAACCAACATATTTGAGAAACCTGCAGGACGAACATCAAGAAATGAACGCCCTACGAACATTGCGAAGCAGGAAAAAACGGCGCAAAGTGCGGGATGAACACCCAATAACCGACCGGTGTAATAGACGCAAATCACGGTCAATATGTAGATAGCGAATTTCCAATAGACCAGCGCATTGGACGTGAAACTCACACCGTCTGCATAGGAAGATTTGGGAACCAACGAATAAAAGATAACGTGTGTCAGCCAGTTCTGGTTTATCCAGCCGGTGGGATGCCACTTTTTGACTGTTTCGAGGCCGACCTTGTTCGTTATCCATTGGGCCCAGCTTGGCCAGGTTTTGATTTCCTGCTCTGTTGGGCCTGGTTTATGTGAGTTTGCGCTGAAGGGCTCAACAGTATCGACTCCGTGATTGACAAAATGTCGGCCACAGGCCATTGCGACCCAGGTATCGCCGGCGGCAACCATGTGGGTGCAGGCGTGGAGGGTGAAGATGAGCATTGCCAGAACACAGAGAACAAAGGACAACCGACGAAGGAGAGAAGACATCTGACATCTGGTTTCTGACCTTTGACTTTTGACTTCTATTGTTTTAGCCATTTTTCCAGTCTGTCTAATCCCTTTTTAATCTGCTCAAGTGAACAGGCGAAACTCAAACGGACATTATTATCACAGCCGAATGGCAAGCCTGGAACCAGTGCGACGTTAGCCTGTTCCAGAAGCGCTTTTGCGAAGTCCATGCTGCCATTAATTTTTGTACCATTAATATTTCGGCCATAATGGCTTGAAACATCAGGGAAACAGTAAAACGCGCCGGTGGGCTGGGAACATTCCACGCCTTCGATGCTGTTTAGCCGCTCGGCCATATATTTGCCTCGACGCTCAAATTCTATCCTCATACTTTCTATGGCTTCTTCGGCAGGAGCACCCAGAGCCTCAATTGCCGCGTACTGACCAAAGGTTACAGGGTTCGAAGTCATGTGGGATTGAAGGCGGCCCATCGCCTTTATGACTTCCAACGGCCCGGCTGTGTAACCGAGGCGCCAGCCGGTCATAGAGAACGCTTTGCTCAAGCCGTTGAGAGTCAGAGTCCTATTGTAGGCATCTTCACTTAGGGAAGCAAAGCTGACAAATTTTGTATCGCCGTAGATGAGCTTTTCGTAAATCTCATCCGAAAGCACGTACACAGTTGTTCCTTCAAGGACCTGTGCAATGGCTTTTAACTCCTGCGGCGTGTAAGTAAAACCGCCCGGATTATTGGGCGAGTTGATTACCAGTATGGCGGTTTTTTCAGTAATAGTTTCTTTCAATTGGTCAGGTGTAATTTTGTAGCTGTTAGCTTTATCGGTTTCGACTATTTTGGGCGTAGCACCGGCAAGCTTGATTGTCTCCGGATATGTTACCCAATATGGCACGGGCAGAATAACCTCGTCGCCGGGGTCAAGCACTGCCTGCATCGCCTCATAGAGAGAGTGTTTGCCGCCGATGTTTACAATAACTTGGTCGGGGCTGTATTCGAGACCGTTTTCCTTTTTGAGCTTGGCAGCAATGATGGTCCGCAGCTCGACTATGCCGGCTGCGGCAGTATACTTTGTTTTACCTGCTTTCAGAGCCTTTATAGCAGCGTCTTTGATGTAATCGGGCGTGTCAAAGTCCGGCTCCCCTGCCCCGAAACCAATTACATCCACACCCTGGGCTTTTAGTTCCTGGGCCCGGGTAGTAACGGCGATAGTCGCTGAGGGCGGCACATCCTTAGCTCGTTTACTGATTTTCATTCTCTTTGTACCTTTCCAATTTGAATTTTATCTGCCGGTATTTCGTGTTTTTACGCAATCAACCATCTTATTAAAAACAACAAAAACGGTCAAGAAAATTGGCTTATGCCTCGATATTCGATTCTCAATTTTCCTCTTCTATTATGAGCAATGAGCCTACCAGAGGGAGACTTAGGTTTCACTCCAGTATTGACAGCCACTTGCAGAATTGTTAGTCTATTCTCTGTTTTCACGAGGACAAGTTTTATGATTCGCGATTTTCAAATTGCGGCCATGTCAGACCCCAGACCCCAGACTCCAGACTCCAGACTGAGGTCTTATGTCTTTGGACTTGTCTCTTCTGTTTTGCTGAGTTTTTGCGTTATAGGCTGTGTCGGCCCAAAAGAAGAGCCTATATGGGAGAAGGTCAAAATCGGCGATTTGGCCCCCCGCAATGGCGGTAAGCCGCCACAAGCACGATTGTTAAAGACGATAAATTTTGACGTTCATATTTTTGAAATGCCAGCCGAAAACATTAGCAAACTGGATGATATTCGGTCGGGCTTAAGGGCAGATTACCCAGGGCATCTGCGATTTTACAATCGTCATGCCTTCAGTGCCAATTCGTTTTCAGCTTGTTTCGGTCAAATTGCAACGTGGAACAGGATAGGCGATTTGCTTCTTGCCATCGGCGGCCAAAAAATAGCGCACGTTTCGCTATTGTTAACTGACGGCGTGCCTGAGAGCATTGTTATCACCGGATTGGATAGTCCACGAACCATCTTCTTTACCTCCATCGTTATTGGGGGCTCAAGGGAAGGAGCAAATGTTGGACCTGGTATTCTTGCGCTGCGAATAAGAGCTGAAAAAATCCCGGCCTTTAGAGGTGTGTGCAACGTTAATGCCTGTCCGGTATTTTCGCCGCCAATAACAGTCAGCGCAATCCCGCAATTAGCTGCTCGTGCACAATTGCGCGAGTTCCTCTTTCATTCCGCCGCCTTTGGAGTGAACATGAGCCCAGGTGACTTTGTGCTGCTCGGGCCGGAAAAATATATTGAGGACCAAACAGCTTTAGGCGGTCTATTCTTCAGTAAACCCGAAGGCAGCCTGTTCCTGAACCGAATGGAACGTAAACCGCCCGAACGTAAACCGGCCGTCAGAGTATTCTTGCTCGTTTGTACCGGGATAAATTATTGACCACTTTATGCCCGACCCAATAGTAACCTTAACCCGATGCGGTGACTACAGCCAGCCGAAAATTACCGAGGCATTACAAAGGCAATTTGAGCTTCTCGGTGGACTGGAAAAATTTGTAAGGCCGGGCGATACGGTTTTGCTCAAACCGAATTTTATCGCTCCAAGGGCCCGCCATCATGCCACACAGACTCATCCAGAGGTAATTCTCGAAACTGCCCGGCTGTTAATAGATTTCGGTTCAAGGCCTTTTGTCGGGGATTCACCGGCCTGGGGCAATGTATTTACCTGTGTAAAGGCACTGGAGCTGGAAGAGCCCCTGAAGAAATTGTCGGTGCCGGTAAAGCAACTTAATAAACCAAGATGGCCTCGGATAGGAGCAAAGAACACCAGGGTCGGGATAAGCTCGGTCGCGCTCGACGCAGATGTCATTATAAATTTACCCAAGTTTAAAACGCATCAGCAATTGGTTGCTACATTCGCGGTGAAAAATATGTTCGGCTGTGTTAGCGGCAAGCGCAAGGCTCTCTGGCACTTCAGGAGGGGCAGAAATTCTGATGATTTTTGCGAGTTGCTCATCGAGATATTCAGATTCCTGAATCCTGCCTTGACTATCATCGATGCTGTCTCAGTAATGGATGGCCGCGGCCCGATTCGCGGCAGAGCCAGGCCGTTAGGCTGGCTTATCGGTGGGACCGAGCCAATCGCCTGTGAAACTATTTGCGTAAAACTGGTAGATATCAAGCCGGAATACGTGCCGATGATAAAAACAGCAAGGCAAATAGAATTCGGCTGTTCGGACGAGGACAAAATAGAAATTTTAGGCGATGATTTCTCAGAAAAGATATGTACGGATTTCAAACTGGCCAAACCTGTTCCTTTGAGATTTTCATTCCTGCACGTTTGCAAAAGCATCTGCAAACAGATATTGCTGCTCGCCAAATCCACTGTAAAAATAAAGCACAGAGGACACAGAGGGTTTAATAGGATTTAACCGCGGATTGCACAGATTTCGCAAATTTGCAAATTTTTTTAAAAAAATCATTTGATGGTCCAACCGTGTTTTGTTAAAATGCAAAGCGGAGCGGTGAGCACGGGTCCAAATACCGGGTATACAAGATGATTGTCCCGGGGCGTCAGGACAAACGCATATATACAGCGTACATAATCCTGTTTTCAGGAGCGCCATCTTGCATGTGCCCCGCTCCATTTTTTTTTGACGTTTTCTTTACCGCACGTTTGCAAATGCATATGCAATGAGATATTACTGCTCGCAAAATCCGTAAAAGTAAAGTAAAAAGATTATGTGAAAGCATTTATACCAGAAGAATGATAATGAGGATAAGAGCATTCATCTTTTTGACAGTCTTTCTGGTCATTCTTGCTGCGAACGTATGCCCAATCAGAGCGGATACAAATTACTTCGACGTTATCAAGATAAGTGAGATACACGAACTGCATATACCAGGCGTCCAGCCAAGTGGAGTGATTGATTGTATCGACTGGTCCGATTCTAACAGAATAGTATTCAACGTTAATGATCATTGGGAAGAAAAATTCTGCCATATCTATGTTGTCGACCCCGACGGTTATAATTTCAAGAAGCTAATCTTTGGAAGACGAAAGTGTACAAATGCACGATGGATACTGAGCGACAAGATTGCTTACATAGAGAATGACAAGTTGTCAATCATGGACACGGATGGGAATAATGTATCTGAGTCGATGGCTGACGAAGTGAGAAATGCGTGCCCGAACCCGTGGCTTTTGTCGAATAAATATGGCTTGATTCGAGATTGCGGTGCGGAGATAGTATCATTTTCGGGTCAGAAATTTGAGAAGCGAGTAACCATCCCAGAGCACAACACGCGCTGGCTTAGGGCACTGGCCAACTTCCCTGGCTTGATTTCTGACGTAGGAGACTTCGTTTTGAGTCAAGCCAGGCCCCAATACAAAATGCTGCTGCAGAGGGTAGATCTAACAGATGGAAAAGTTAAAGACCTTGCCCTGTATAACGACCCGTCTGTTTACTCGGCCCGGAATTTCGCCTGTTCTCATGACGGTACTAAAATCATATACATCGCAGGTTTCGAAATATGGACCATGAGCGCTTCTGGCTCCAACAGCCACTGTGTATATCCAGGTACAGCTAAATCACCCCAGTATGGAGCAATTGCATTTTCACCTAAAGACGACAAGATGATATTCTCAAGTAGAGAGCTGAAAGGCGATCGGAAGTGGCGACTGTGGATTGCGACTTTACGAAAAGAAGTCAGGCCAGCAAAAATCTATGATAAGCTGGAAGAAATGATCGTTTCTGAGATGAGCGGTTCACATACAATTAGCGCGAGTGACATTTTAAGCTTGAAGAAACAACCTGATCCGAGAATCACAATACAGGAAATAAATTTTGACGTAGATGCCGGAAAGGAGCTACTTGTAGTTTTTCAACGGGGACAAGAAAAGGATGTCATTGTCCTGGATTATCAAAATGAGCATTATATTCCAATCTGGACGAAACGCTGTTTTTACTCATCTGATATCCAGACTCTCGACATAAATGAAACAGATAAGACAAAAGCTATTGCCATTCATACAGATAATTTGAATCATGGAATCAACGATGACTGCCGAATATATATATTCAAGGACGGAACAATAGAGCAAATCTGGCATCAGGTTCTAACTAATATTTACAATTGGGGCTATAGGGGAAAATTGACACTGCAGAACGGCCCAGGTTACAAGGACCTTATTGCCACAATAACCATCCACTATTTTAAGTCAAGCAGCAGAGGAGGTCCGATCGAACCGAGAGAACAGATAGAGATACGCTATAAGTGGGATGGTAAACAGTACATTGGAGATGAAATAGAACAGCGAGTTTCCGGTATAATGCAAAAACTTAAAACAGAGTAATCGACCTGGTATACATACCAAGAGCGTGAAGGAAACAGACAGTATAACCTTAACGAAAAGAAATACCGCTGCTGCAGCCAATTGATATTATCTCAAGAATACAAATTCTTACCGCTGAAGCTGAACGCTTCCTTTGAGCGTTGACAGAATTGGTTTGTTTGACTAATATTGGCCTCGTGCAGGCAAAAGATAAATCCGTGAATATTCTGGGTATTGAGACCAGTTGCGATGAGACTGCTGCGGCGGTGGTTGCGGATGGGCGGATAGTTAAATCTTCTGTGATAGCTTCGCAAACCAAACTGCATGAAAAATACGGCGGTGTTGTACCCGAAATCGCCTCCCGCGCGCACATCGAAAAAATATACCCGGTCATAGTAGAGGCAATGGCACGAGCCAAGACAAGTAAAGATGACATCGATGCGGTCGCTGTTGCCAATCAGCCTGGCCTGACTATCGCTCTGGTCGTCGGTGTTACTGCCGCTAAGACCCTGGCTTTTGCCTGGGATAAGCCCCTGATAGCAATCAATCATTTGCACGCCCATATGCAATCAGCGATGTTGAAAGAAGAGGATTTGCAACTGCCTGCAGTAGCTCTAATCGTATCAGGGGGACATACCTGCCTTTACGATTGCCAGTCGCCTCTGGAATTGAAACTCTTAGGTTCTACTATCGACGATGCTGCCGGCGAGGCCTTTGATAAAGTCGCAAATATTCTGAAACTGCCGTACCCAGGTGGGCCAAGTATCGAAGAAGCAGCTAAAAACGGAAATCCAAATGCAATCAAATTCCCGCGTTCTATGCTTGGGCGGGAATCGCTGGATTTTTCTTTCAGCGGTATAAAGACGGCTGTGCTATATTATTGTCGCGGTCAGGATATGAAGGGCGAAGACAAGATTGATTCGATGAGCCAGCAGGAAATCGCTGACATCGCAGCGTCGTTCCAGGCGGCGGTGATTGATGTCCTCATCAAAAAAACACAAAGAGCCGTTGAAAAAATCGGCGCAAAGACTGTCTTGTTAGGCGGCGGAGTGGCAGCGAACAATAAATTGCGAACAGTCTTACAACAGATGTGCGATTCGGCTGTCCCGCCCAAAAAGCTGCTCATCGCGCCAAAACAATATTGCACTGACAATGCAGTTATGGTAGCTTCATTGGCGTACCATAAATTCAAAGCAGGGCTTTTTGCAGATTTGACTCTTGAGCCAAAAGCGAGCGGCTGAAAAATCGTGAATAGTTAATAGTCATTAGTGAATAGTGGAGAGGAGCAATCATGCATAGGCAGATAATTATCACTATCGTGAGTCTGATGCCATTACAGGTCATAGCAACCGAACATCCTACAGCCGTTGAATTGCATAATAAAGACGTGGGAAATCCTCGTGTTACCTGGGGCATAGAGTCATTGCGCTGGCCGATTCTGACGGACACAAACCACGTTGTCATCGCCGAAGGTTTCAGCCTAAATCAGCTTGATTTTGAAAGAGAGGAAATGAGATGAATATCGAGATCACGAGGTTACAATGGCGGGTATTGGTCATAACCACGATTACACTGTTCTTGCTCGCAGGGGTCGGTCAGAGCCGGGCATCCGGCATCGCAGAAGCATCGTCAATTCGGGGAATACCGGAGTATCTCAAAGAAGACTTGGTGCTTTATTATTCCTTCGACCAGCATAAAGGCACAAAGGTAATTGACTTATCTGGGAATGGCAATCACGGAGAAGCCTATGGGATTGAATATCAATCTGAGGGTAAAGTCGGTGCGGCGTGTTTCTTCGATGGGGCGGATGATTTTGTTAGCGTAGAAAACATCCACCTGGAGGCGTTTACTTTCGCCGCCTGGGTCAAGACATCAACGAGCCGGATAAACAATCGACGGGTTTTTCTATTCGATAGCGGTGAAGAATCGTTTTTTGCGGTACAGGGCGCCACAGGCGGAGATATGGAATTCAATATAGCCATCCAACGAGAGGACGAGAACGAATGGGAGGATGAGGGAGTGGAAACAGGCGATAAGGAGCTGCAAGAAGACGTTTGGACGCACATTGCGGCCACCTTCGATGGAACCAGGGCAGGTATTTATTTTAATGGTCAGTTGATCCAAATAAAGGAATTAGCTCAAAACGGATTCCCCGGGACGCTCTATATAGGGGGTATCGAAGCACACCGCGGTGAATTCTGGCATGGGGCTATCGATGAGGTTGCCGTTTTCAGACGGGCTCTGTTTGCAGCAGAAGTCAAGCACCTTTACAATCCCAGTGAGAATAATCCGTTGGTCGAGCTGAAATCATATTGTGAAGCCGCTGAAAATAAGCCTCAGAAGCTGTTCGACATATTAGAGCGAGTGGTAAGCGCCATAGAAACTGAAAGTAGAGCTGGTTCTGATTTGCGCAGCGGGCGAGGCATCGCCCACTTTCGTGAAATCAAGAAGGAATCCACAGATAAGGACAAATGGGAGGAAGAAGAGGAGAAAGAAAGGATTATCCAGTTTCAATTCAAGGGGGATTCCTCCCGCTCTGATATTTTTGCCGGCCGAAAAGGAGAAACAAAGCAACTCGACGCTATATATGCTGAAAACCCTGAATATGGCATACGTTATTCGGGTGGTGATGTGGGGATTGAGGACAACGAGATTGGAATATTCCACCGGGAAATCGGCTATGATATGCACCCGGAGACATTCAATCAATTTTATGGAATAGGCCTGGTTAGATTTCTATCGGGGCTCACCCAATGGGCGCAGAAGACGAATCTTCGCCTATCGGTAACGCTTAGTGATGAGGGAATTCTTCAGCTCGAATATGAACGCACGGGCGATGAGCCCAATGAAAGAGCAAACTTTAAAGCAAGAATCGATGCAACATATCCTGCTCGTTTCTTATCAGCGATGGAATCATCAGAGAACTACGAGGGGCTCGGTTCTAAAACGCACATAGAGTATCATGTTCATTGGCAATGGCATGGAAGCGACTGCTATATCAAAGAGGCGGAATTGACTAAAAAGGAAAGTGAGTTTGACAACGCTGATAGGCCGGACCAGCTTTGTCATCGATATTGGCAACAAAAGGTAGAAGTATTGGCTTACGAGGCGCAAGCTGCGATTCCAGACCGTGCATTTACCCTGTTAGGGCTCCCTCTGGAGGAGGATGCGGACATTCGGGACAGAATAAGGAAGTCCGAATATAGCCTTAGCGACGTGCTCAGCGGGAAAATAACGCCGGGTCCACAGTATAAATCACTCATTGGCGCCAAGCTGCCGAACCTGGGTATGTTTACCGGCGATGCATTTGATACTCTTATCCAGGGCAAGATGGTTCTGATTTGCTTTTTCGAAATGGATCAGCGGCCGTCGCGGCACTGTGTAACGGAGCTTGCCAGTAAAGCCGAGCAGCTCAAAGAAAAAGGCATAACGATTATGGCGGTCCAGACCTCGAAGGTTGATGAAAACACATTGAATAAGTGGGTGCAGCAGTATACTATCGGCTTGCCAGTTGGAATGGTTAAA
>Ga0209636_10008163_pt1 | contig 10668 bp, 9 predicted proteins | sample DeeMarSWOR152_54_FD_187464 | JGI IMG/M metagenome (GOLD analysis project Ga0209636, IMG submission 187464) | Marine sediment microbial communities from White Oak River estuary, North Carolina - WOR-1-52-54 (SPAdes) (version 2) | ecosystem: Environmental > Aquatic > Marine > Intertidal zone >... | reverse complement strand
CAGGCTGTAAAAGAAGGTGAAAAATACGACGGGATCTACATTGTTATCACCACAACCGATCTACCCACTGAGAAAGTGGTACAGAAATACTTTGAAAGAGATATGATAGAAAAATCCTTCAGATCTTTAAAGAGCACCTTATCGATTCAGCCAGTAAGACACTGGTTATGGAGACGGGTCAAAGCCCATATCTTCATCTGCTATTTAGCCTACCTCCATCTATCCTGGATGAAAATGCTCCTCGAAACAGGTGGTATATCTCTAAGTCCTGTGAAAGCACTCCAAGAATTGGAAACGATCTACACTGTTGAGCTTACTGATACCAAAACTAAACTCAGTACTTCACGAACAGTCCCCCTGACCAAAGAGCAGGAGAAGATCTACAAAGCACTTCATTTGTTGTCATAAAAATAGGGTGAAGTTCAGGTAATTCAAGTTCAGTTCAAATTTCATCTTCCAGTTTTTTTGCTCAAATGCATTCATTTTATATTTTCTGTTCCCTCAAAAATGAGTGTTTCAATATTCTGGATTTGCCGGTCACTCAATCCTAAAAGCGGATAAAAATTGGGAATTTTCCCTTTTTCAGGTTCAAAACAGGAGAAAACTATGGCAAGAACATTATTTGCTTTTGTGGGGCTGGACACATAAGTAATAGGATATCCATAAGAAAAGGGTTCCAGATATGGTATCAATTCTGCATTTCCATATACCACCAGCTCGCATCCTCTTCTCAACATCATCCAGGCAGCCACTGCTGATCTCCTATCCCCCAAGCCAACCAGGACTTTTCCCTGCACTCCAACTGGAATTCCTCCATGTCCTGGAATCCGTCCTGCAAATACATATGCAGCATTATACAGAATTTCAATACCAATATCTATATCAGGACTGCTCAAATCCACTCGAGCGTTTTCCTGTTCTACAACGTATTCTCCCACCACTGCGTTTACCTGGGGAGACGTCAAAGGAAACTGCTTATCCAGCCTCTGAGTGGAAATTCGGAAAGCATAATCTGGCTTTGCCTTCCTCTTGTAGAGAATCAAGGCCTCCTCCTTTATCTCCTGTATGTTCCGATCAACTTTTTGACCAAATGAAATGGAAGAAATGCCAAAGACATTCTTCAGCGCGTTCAAACCTCTCTCATCATTTGTGGAAACGATAATCCTCCCCTTTGGATTCCGAATTGAAGAAAATGCAATGCCATGTGCCTTGAGAGTATCTTCAATGTTTCTCATGAAGATTTTCTCCCACCATCTTCGAGTTCTTCTTGACTTAGTTCCTATTTCACCATATCTGATAAGAACGCTATCCATTGAGATCCCTCTGTTACTGTACGAGAGGAGACAAGCAAAGTCAACCTGTTTTCATTTTCATTCAGGAAGTATATTAACCTTTTTGCGAGAAGTTATTTTTGAGAGGCTGTGAGCATCTGAATCCTCTGCAGTGTCCCCTCTGGCAAGGGGCTGTACAGAATTATAGGAATATTCTTACTGAAAAGGAGAAAAGGAAAAAGGAAAGAGAAAGAAAAACAATGAATTGCTACAATCACTGAGGATGCTCGGGATCATTTCCCTCTACACCATCTGGAGAGACATCGCCTCCTCCTTCAGGATCAAAAACTGGTTCGTTTCCTCGTACATCAGAACTTGCTTCATTGGAGACTGACATGAGTGCTACAGGACATAGCACCAGCGCAGCCACCACTACCAATGCCCATACTTTTTTATTCATTTTTGCCACCTCTTGCCGAGCATTCTTGGTATTTCAACAAATGCTCAAATTACCCCATAGTAATAGTAACCATGAATCGGAGAGGTATAACATTTTTTGCGCTGTTTTTAGACAAATTAGTGCAAAATTCAACAGATGAATACTACTCTTAGGAAGTTAAATAGGAAAATAATGTAATATATTATATATATTCTGCTTTAAAGATAGAATATCGAATTTTATCAGATTGAATTAGCGTTTTTCTCTCAGTTCACAAAATTCCCAGAAATATCTTGAGTATATACATTTTGTTCTCTCAGTTCTAAAAATAGTATAAATAAAGGCTGAAAAGCTATCTCCCATCCAAATTACTTTCTTTTAACTCACATTCCAATGATAAAATATTTTTTACGATTATCTTAGCACTTTCTGGAGCCTGTTATGGGAAATCATTAAAAGGTCAAAGTTTCTCAGATAAATGATTCCTCACATACTGAAGAGTGGCATCCTGAAAGGTCTCCAGGAGCCCCCGCATCACCTTTGATACCACTGCTTGTGAGAATTCTTCTTTTGCAATTCTCACTGTATAGACATACCGGTCTCCCCCTTTCCCTTTTTCAGATCGTCTATCCAGCAACCCACGGTCACAAAGCCTGTTCATCATGATGCTGATAGTGGATCTTCGGGTATCTTTGTCTTTTTTTCTCATAATCTCATAAACATCTCGTGCTGAAGAAATTTCTTCCTCCCACATAATCTGCATGATTGCCGATTCCAGGGGACCCAATATTTTTTTTATCCCTTTCTCATCTGGACTAAACTTGTGCCATTGAAACATTGGTGAGAAGTGTTTCTACACCATATAAACTTTACCCATCTGTTAAAGTAAAACAGCCCATAACATTTACTGCACACCAGGACAAGAGTTGTACGTGCAAGGGAAGTAAAGGATGAAAAGCGAAAAGGGGAAAATAGAAGAGAATCACTTTTGAACTTAAATACTGTCTCTGGTAATTGTCTGCACAGTTCCATCTGTCCTGTGGATTCTTACCTGTAAGGGTGTTTCTCCAGGCATGAAATGAGTGGCACAGGCAAAGCAGGGATCGTATGCCCGGAACGCCATTTCCACCATGTTCAACAGCCCATCTGAGACCTCTCCATTCTTGATCACTCCCTTTGCTGCATCTCGAATGGACATGGAGATGGCTGGAGCATTGTTAACAGTGGCTACGATCAGGTTCACCTTCTGGGCGATACCCTGATCATCCAGTTGATAGTGGTGGAAGAGGGTTCCTCTGGCTGCTTCCACCACCCCCACTCCTTCTCCAGGTTCTCCAGGTTCTGCCCTCAAGTCTGTGGAGGTAATCTCGTCGTCTTGAGCTAGTTCTAATAATCGTTCTGTTGCATACTGGAGTTCGATGAGACGGGCCCAGTGGGTGGCTAGGGTCTGGTGTGCAGGATACCCGAGGGTGTCCATCATTCTCTGGTATGCGTCCTGGGCCAAGGGGGTTGCCATACCTTGTGCAGCATTTAACCTGGCCAGTGGTGCTACCCTGTACACTCCAGAATCCGCTCCATCTACAAATCCTTTCCAGCCAATGCTTTTCAAGTAGGGAAATTTAATGTAAGACCAGGGTTCCACATGTTCTGCAATGTAGTCCAGGTAGTCTTTGGCTGCAAATTTGATGTACTCCTTTCCCTCAGGGTCCACCACCCTGATGTTGCCGTCATAGAAGTTCACCTTATTATTGTCATCTACTAACCCCATGTAGTAGGTTTTCATAGTATAACTATCTGAGAGAATCAGATCCAGCAGTTCCTTGTTCTGGAGTACCAACTTGTCAAAGGTCTCCAGCGAGAACTGGGCAAATTTCACGGATGATTTGGCCATTTCTTCAATTTCTTTGCGTTCTTCTTCAGTTAACCCCTTTGCTATGCCGCCGGGTAATCCAGATACGGGATGGGTAGCCTTCCCCCCCAGAATCTGGATAACTTTCTGGCCAAAGCTTCTGTGTTTGATCACTTCTTTAGCAATGTCTAGTCCCACCTTTGAAATGACACCCAGAATGTTTCGTTCTGCAGCTGGTGCTTTTGGCCCTACAATAAAGTCAGGACCTCCCAGGTAGTAAAAGTGTAATGTATGATCGTAAAGCATGTAGCCCGAATACATGAGCTCTCTCACTTTTTTAGCAGCAGAAGTGGGCTCCACGTTAAAGGCAGCATCCAGTGCTTTTGTAGATGCCATGTGATGAGCAGTAGGACAGACACCACAGATGCGAGGAGTTATCCTAGGAAGTTCTTCTCCAGGCCTTCCCTGACAGAATCGCTCAAACCCCCGGAATTCTGGAATCTGTATATATGCATTCTCCACATTTCCTTCATCATTCAGGAATATCTCTATTTTCCCATGCCCTTCTAATCGGGTAATGGGATCAATGGTGACTCGATTCAGCGTCATTTTTTCATCACCTTTCTCTTCAATAATGAAACAGGTAAGCTGTACCGGTAAAAAGTCCCCAGGGGGTCTTTGATCTGATCGATTAATGCTTCCACCTCTTTATCTGTCATGGTCTCCTCTCCATCCACTCCCAGAATTGAGGCTATGGCTGAGACGAGTTTTGCTCCCTGGTCAGAGACCTCTGGAGTGGGCCCCATACATCCTCTGCAGGGCATATTGGCTTTGATACACCGGGCTCCGCATCCTGCTCTGGTGTTAATACCCATGCACAGTATTCCCTGTTCCAGCAAGCAGCGTTCTCCATCAGGTACAACCTCATAAGGTCTCTTTATTTCAGGTATTTTCTTTTCTACAATTTCCAAAGGACATTCATCACACAGTGCTTTGTCCGGAGCGAGCGTTGATCCCTTGGGAGGTAAATTCCCTTCGAATATGGCAGTGACAGCCTCTAGTATCAGCTCTGGAGTGGGGGGACATCCTGGGAGGTAGTAGTCCACATCTGTTACTTGATCTAAGGCCTTTACTGTATCGTAAAATTCGGGAAGGGTCAATTCACCTTCTGGAACCTCCCACGAAGTACAGGGAGTCACTCCCTCAGGATTGGATACTGAGGGCACTTCTTTGTAGGCCAGATTGAAGATCTCTTCTCTGTTAGAGACGTTGGCCAATCCTGGTATGCCCCCAAAACAGGAGCAGGCTCCAAAAGCTACCAGAACCTTGGATTTCTTCCGCAGCAAATGGGCCAATTCTTCATTTTCACTGTTCCTGATAGCACCATTGAAGAAGCATACATCGATGTAATTGTCCTCAAATGCTTTTACATCTTTATATTTTGTGTCTATGGCCACAGGCCAGAACACAATATCAACCTTTTCCACCACATCCAGGATTTTTTCATCTATGTCTAAAACAGCAATTTCACAGCCGCCACAAGATGCAGTCCAATAAAAAGCAAACTTCAACTTATCCATTTAATCACCCTCACCAATTTTTGCAGGTCCCAATTTTCTCAAATCTTCAGTCATCTCTGTCACCACCTGGGCAAATTTACCACCTTCAGCTGAAGAACACCATTCCAGGCGCACTCTCTCTGGGTTAATACCGAACTGTTTCAACATCTTCCGGAGCAGAAGGTACTTTCTTTTTGTTTTATAGTTGCCTGAGAGATAATGGCAGTCTCCAGGATGGCATCCTGCAATCAATACGCCATCTATGCCGTTGAGAAAAGCTCTCAGCACGTGTTCTGGATCAATTCTACTGGAACACATGACACGAACTGCTCTCATGTTAGAAGGATACTGTATTCGTGATGTTCCTGCTAAATCTGCAGCTGCATAAGAACACCAATTGCACAAGAATCCTATGATCTTTGGCTCATACATTATATCACCTCAGTGTTTCAACACTTATCTAACATTCGGTTGAATTCATTATTTTTCAGTGAGCGATGAGATATCTAGGAACGTATCCTGTATCTGGAGTTCTCCCTCTGTAGTTGTGGTCAAAGGTGGTCTCTCCTCAATGTCAATCCCAGGAGTGTATTGGAATATCTCTGTAAGTTCTCTGTTCAAAAAGGAACACAGTAGTGATAATGGGAGTTCCATGGGACAGACATCTTGGCATTGTCCACAATTGACACAGGAATCGGCAACATGTGAAAGCCTGGTGAGAGGAAACATTATGTCAGGGGGTACTTCTCCTTTATCCACAAATCCTCTCTTTGCTTCCAATATGCATTCCTTACAGTGACATATTGGACACGCATCTCTGCATCCATAACACTTAATGCATTTGTTGAATTCGCTTATCCAATAATTCAATCTTTCCGATTGATTAAGTTCCTGAAAAATCTTGAAATCACGTGTTTTCCATTTTTCTGCCCGTTCTACTTCTGCTTCATCCTTTTTTTTCCGTCTTTGAAGACTCTCCTCACGGGGTTCTTTAACTTCAATGAAGCCTTTTTTTATCGTTTCATCTATCAGATTTTTACCCTTTTCCGAGCATATTTCTATAAAGGTACTCTTTTTCTCCTCATCTTCAGCTCCCCATTTACCACAAGCTAAATCTGCCATTCTCGGTATGTTTATATCACATCTTCTGCAGTTCTCCCTCCGGCCGTACCCTCTTTCCTCCAATTCTGTAAGATCTCTGGATTTTTTAGTCCCGTCTTTTAGAACGATGGTCAGCATTCCTTCGTCGATGTCCTCTTTTACAATACTATCTGGATCGACTTCAAATTCCTCGGTGAACATCCTTTTAGCAGTTGTAGGAGACATTGTTCCAGTGCAATTTAACCCTATTAAAATCACGTTATCTACGTCTATCCGTTCTCTCTTCTGGAGTTCAATAATTGCTCTGATATCGCAGGGTTTGCCTACCACAGCGAGCTTCATGGTAGAAGCACCATCAAGATATTCCTTCACAAACCGAGAGATATTGGGAGTAGAACAGTGGAGAGATCCAGCGGTCTCCAATAATTGCTCTGGTGTGGTAATCAGAACAGGCACACCTGTATATCTATTATCATTTTTTGCTTTTACCGTGACTACTCCATCAATTTTCCCTGTTTCTAGAGCACATTGAAGAATAGAGGTAACAGCGCCGCCGTATTCTCCTCTCTCTAATGCATCTTTGTGTGAAGAGCGGGCTATATACATATTTTCACTCATTTTTTCACCTCTACGTTGACTGCACATACTTTGAACTCTGGCATCCCACATGCAGGGTCCAATACGGGATTAGTGAGCTTATTGGCACATGATTCGGTAAAGTGGAAAGGAACAAACACCAGACCCTCCGGAACCTCGTCAGTTACCCGAGCTTCTGCTTCGATACTGCCTCGCCTCGTCTTCAGAATGATCATGTTTCCATTTCTGATTTTTTCTGCAGCAGCATCTTTAGGGTTCATCTGGCAGAAACCAGATGAAACTTCATCATTTAACTTTGGTGTCCTCCGAGTCATCGTACCAGTGTGATAATGGAATATACTCCTCCCGGTTGTGAGAACATAGGAATACTCCTCGTCAGGCAATTCAGCTGGAGGTTTATAGTCTACTACCTGAAGATGCCCTAGTCCATCAGGGGTATTGAACTTCTCTGTAAAGAATGTAGGGGTACCTGGATGATTTTCTGCCGGACACGGCCACTGGATACCTCCTACAGTCTCTTCTAGCCTCTTATAGGTTATCCCTTTATATTGGGGGATGCATCGTCTTATCTCTTCAAATATATCTTTAGCACACGTGTAGCCGAAATACTCTTTGTACCCCATTTTTTCTGCTAATTCATTTACGATCCACCAATCAGGTCTTGCTTTTCCGGGAGATTCCACTAGCTTGGTTATCTTCTGTACTCTTCTATCCACATAGGTATGGGTTCCCTCTCTTTCCACCCATGTAGCTGCAGGTAGAACCACATCTGCCATGTTGGCTACCTCAGTAGGATATATATCCTGGACTACCAGAAGCTCTTTGTCCTTGAGCAGCTTCTCCACACTGTTCACATCTGGCGCTGCCATCATGGGATTCGTCCCTACAATATATAGATACTCAGCTTTCTGCAGCATCACAGTATATGGATATCCAGGCTCTGAAGGTAGATTATCCACCCCCCACAGGCCCCCGAATTCCTTTGCAACCTCTTCACTCACCCGCTTGAACCCAGGATAGAATACATTCAAACAGCCCATATCTCCAGTACCTTCCCCATTGATCTGACCTCTAGTTGGACTGGGGCCTGTTCCTGGTCTCCCATACTGGCCTGTAAGCAATGCAAGGGTAGCAAGTGCCTTCACGTTGTCTGATCCCGTCGAATGCTGATTGAGTCCTTGGTTAAACAGGGTACAACCTGTTTCTGCTTCAGCGAACATAATGGCTGCCTTTTTTATCTCTTCCAATTCTACACCACAAATACGCTCCATTTCTTTCAAATCAAGAGAGGATAAATAGTTTTTCAGCTCTTCAATTCCAGTTGTCCGTGATTGAAGGAACTCATCGTCCTCTAATCCCTCTTCAAGGATTATTAACATCATGGAATTGAGTACAGCTACGTCCGTTCCTGGCTGTAATTGAAGGTGGATGTCTCCAACATTTTTTGCAGTCACTGTATTCCGCGGATCCACTACGATTACCTTTGCACCCTTTTTTTTCGCCCTCAATATCCTCTTTGTTATCATTGGAAATGTCTCCTTGCAATTGATGCCTACAAGAAAGATGCAATCTGCATTCTCAATATCAAGCTGAGATATGGGCATCACCCCAGAGCCAACCGTTGGTCCAAGACCAGCTGCAGTAGGTGAGTGGCACAACCTGCCGCAGTATTCCACATTGTTGGTTCCCATAACCACCCGTGCAAACTTCTGCAGTACGTATGCACCTTCGTTTGTGTTCTTACCTGAAGCAAGTAGCCCAAATTCATTAGGTTGTGCCTTCTTGAGTTTAGCAGCTACTAAATTGAGAGCCTCTTCCCAGGTAGCCTCTTTGAAGGATCCATTCTTCCTTACCAATGGTGTCTTCAACCTGTCTTCAGCATATAGAAATTGATACGCGTTCTTTCCCTTCGGGCAGTTTCCTCCTTCATTTACCGGGTGTTCCTTCAACGGCTCCTGACCTATGATCTCACCATCTTTTATCACCAAGTACATTCCGCAACCGCAGCTGCAGTATGGACATATAGTTGGCTCGTACTCAATCATTCTTTAGCCTCCTTCATTGGGTTTGGACCGATTTCTCTAAGTTCCTCTACAAAATCATTTACGACCTCAGCGAATTTATTTCCTTCAGAAGCAGACACCCATTCCAATCGTAACCTTTCTGGTGCTATCCCAATCGTTTCTAGAAGCTTCTTCAGCATCATTACTCTCCTTCTAGTATACAGGTTACCAGTTTGATAGTGACAATCACCAGGATGGCATCCTGCAACCAAGACTCCATCTATCCCGTTGGTTAGAGCGTTTAGAATATGTTCGGGGCCTATTCTGCTGGAACACATCACCCGAATAACTCTAATATTGGGAGAATACTGCATTCGTGATGTTCCTGCCAAATCTGCAGCTGCATAGGAACACCAATTACACAGAAATCCCAAGATTTTTGGTTCATACATGGTATCACACAAATGCTTCAATCATGGAGCGTAATTGTGAATCACGGAAGTGCCGTTGCTGTGATGCACCAGATGGGCAGGCAGCTATGCAGGCGCCGCACCCTTTACAGAGCACTTCATTTACTTTGGCTATATTTTCTTCTTTATCCAACTCCCGTGCATTGTAGGGGCAGAGAGGAACACAGATTCCACATCCACTACATAGGTCCTTATCCACTTCTGCAATAATGGATTCCGCCTCCATAGTGTCTTTGGAGAGGACTGTACAAGCCCGGGCCACTGCTCCGTAAGCTTGGGAGATTGTTTCATCGATGAATTTGGGGGAATGAGCTACTCCGGCCATGAAGATACCATCAGTGGCAAAGTCCACTGGTCTCAATTTCATGTGGGCTTCTAAAAAGAACCCATCTTTGTCCAGGGGAACTTTTAGCATCTGGGAGAGCGGCACGTTGTCTGGAGGAGATATTCCTGTAGACAGCACCACTAAATCAGGATTGAGCACAAAGTCCAGGTTCAGCACAGAATCATGGACATACAATTGTAAAATATCATTCTTCTTTCCTTTTTTCTTTCCTGGTTTCTTCACATTTTTCTCCTTCTTCTCCAACCGGGGCTTGGTCTCTGTATCATACCGCATGAACACAACTCCTCTTTCTCTCGCTTCATCGTAATATTTCTCCCTGAATGCGTAGGTGCGCATATCCCTGTACAAGACGTAGATATTGGTGTCTGGATTCTGTTCTTTGAGTTTTAATGCATTCTTTACAGCTTCAGAACAGCAAATTCGGGAGCAGTATTCTCGTGGTTCATCTCTGGATTCTACACAATTGATAAACGCTATGGTATTTGCATGTTCAGTAGCCCCTTCTGCTACCATCTGTTCCAGTTCAAGCTGGGTGACTACCCGGTCATCTTCTCCGTATAAGTACGTTTCGGGTATGTGTTCTTTTCCTCCTGTAGCCACAATGACAATTCCATGGGTGAGTTCTTCTCCTGTAGACAAGGTCGTCGTGAAGTTGCCGATGTACCCCTTCACCTCTTCTATTTCTGTGCCAGTATACAGAGTGACCAATGGGTGGTCATGCAATTTTTGTGCTAAAATGTCTACGCATTTTTGAGGATCTTCTCCAGTGAGGGTGTAGTGAAGTTTTCTGACTAGCCCCCCTAAGGCATCTTCCTTTTCCACCAAATAGACAGGGAACCCTTCGTTGGCTAACCCTAAAGCAGCAGTCATTCCAGCAATACCTCCACCAATCACTAACCCAGATTGGGTTACATCTACTGAAGAACTATATAATGGCTGCAGTAAATTGGATTTTGCCACTGCCATCCTCACTAGATCTTTCGCCTTTCCAGTGGCTTCTTCAGGAGCGTGCATGTGCACCCAGGAGCACTGG
>Ga0209636_10008162_pt1 | contig 10668 bp, 9 predicted proteins | sample DeeMarSWOR152_54_FD_187464 | JGI IMG/M metagenome (GOLD analysis project Ga0209636, IMG submission 187464) | Marine sediment microbial communities from White Oak River estuary, North Carolina - WOR-1-52-54 (SPAdes) (version 2) | ecosystem: Environmental > Aquatic > Marine > Intertidal zone >... | reverse complement strand
TTCTATGTTCCCCCTCACTGATAAGGCGGCTGGCGTCTCAACGGGCTGCTACCCCCGAATCCCTTTTCGCTTTTCTCAAAGGTTTTTTGACAGATCTAGGGCTCGCTTTAGGCGATTCCCAAACTCGCCTTTCGGGCTTAAACAGTTGGAACCGCTTCTCTTCCGCTTCGGCCAAGATTCATGAGCAAGAAACACTCTAACGAACGCTCAAAGGGATTTTTGGTTAAGCAACGGCGCGGTGAGCTGTGACCTCCCTTTCCCTTGGTAGTGGTTTATCGGCTAGTCGATTATCGAATCTGTTGCGAACCTAACCGAAAGCGCTATGCCCCATTGGGCGAGATAGTAGGTTACAAGTGTCACGGCCTGAGCGCTCCTGAATTGACGACGAAACCGATTGACCCCAAGCGCGGTATCCGAAAGGACGAAGAGCAGCGCTCCAAGGAAGGCCAGCAATGCACTGCATTGACCGGTGTCCACGAGGCGCTCCAGCGCTTGCCATGCCATGATCAGGATTACCAGCACATAGCCCAAAACTGGAATCCTTAGCTTATCGAGAAACGACCACAGAACCCACAAAACCAGGGCCCCGTAGACGGCAAAAGGAAGGATCAATGCGATCGAGCGGGGGAAAGACACTCCTGAATAGAAGGCCGCAATATAACACAGTTGGCCCATGAGAAAACTCCCCAGGGCGGGAAGAAACCGGTCTGACGGAAGCATCAGAAACACGTCGCCGGCAAGGCAGAACGCTAGACCGAGAACGATCGCATATTTGTACAGGAGAACAACAGGATCTCTGGCTCCCAACGCGATCATAAGGATCAGAGTTGTGGTGAGGGGTTTGAAGACGTATACCTGATACCGAGGCCCACAATACTCAGCACGGATGTGAACTGCCGCAGAGATCAGGATCAAGAGTGATAGGACAACGGTCAGCATGGTCACCTACCCTCGATTAGGGGAGAATGATGGATAGCTCCTTGAATTGGAGTGCGTCTAAGCCGAGGTTAGTGTGTTGCGTCAATAGTCGATAAGTTGTGCGGGATCTCATCATTTTCCCCGACCCAGAGGGCAAGCGAAGCGTCGTCCTATCGATCGGGCTCAGCGGTCTGCCGAAGCCTCGGCGAAGGCGGCCCGTTGCAGCGAATGGTTAAACGCTTGTGTGTCCTTCAGTAAAAGAAAACCTCCGTCACAATACGCCCGGTGTCGTCAAAATCAATACCTTCCATTTCCAGTAACGTTCGTTTCATTTCAAGTCCGCCCTGATATCCACCAAGCCATCTGTCTGAGCGAATGGCCCGGTGACATGGGATTATGATGGGGAATGGATTGTTTGCCACAGCATTGCCAACGGCACGGGCACCATTCGGACTGCCTAAGTGCCTAGCGAGGTTTCGATAGGTACTCACAGTTCCCCGAGGAATCCCATGTTCAGCACGCAAGACTTCCTTCCGAAATCCAGAACAAAGGTCCATACGAACCATTTCTAGAGAAAACTCAATGTCCTCGCCACCAAGAAATGCTTCAATATCATCGGCAATCACATTCATTTCAGAACAAGAAGAGGCAGCACAATCAGGAAATAGCAGGGATACCTGTTGTTTGGCCGAGACCCCCGGCTTGGAGAGCAAGACTCGAAAGATTTTCGGCTGGTCAGCAAAAACTGACCAAAGCACAGCCACTGGACCAAAAGGGGTCGCACGAATGCAGAAGGATGAATTAGCAGGATTAGTGGTTCTGGTTTTCATTTGTGTAACAGGGATTATACAGAAAAAATTCTGCCTGACTGAATTACCTTTTGCTTATCCGTTTGAGGTCTTCCCAGGCATCCGTCATCATAGGGTTAGGTATGAAACCATGCACGTAATCCCTGTACGCGCGAACATGGATCTGCTGATACAGCGGAATACCGAGGGCTTCTTCATACCACATCTCCTGAAGTTTCGTGTAGATCTGGCTGCGTTTGGCTGGATCGACGGTTTCGATACCCGCTTTGCAAAGCCTGTCCCCTTCATCGTTCTTGTAGGCTATGTACCTGCCGTAAACTCCCTGGGAGTGCATGAAGGTGTAAAGAAAGTTGTGGGGATCCGCATAGTCAGCACCCCAGCCAATCACAAAGATCGGGTACAGGTAATTCCGGTATTCGACCAGATAATCCTTCCATTCGACGTTGCGAACTTTAATTTTGAACTTAGGGTTTAAGGACATGATATTCTCAGCCAGCATCAGGGCTGCGGCTTCGCGCATTTCATTGCCGGTATTGTGTGCAATGACCATTTCAAATCCCTTTCCCCAGAGTTGCCCACCCCAGGCTTTTTTCATATACGCTTCTGATTTCTGGAGATCGAATTCGTAAACCGGAACATCTTTGTGATACGGAAGTCCCTTGATGTTGGGGCTGGAAGGCATGATCACCAGATTGTTAAATACATCCCGCTTATAAGTCTCACGATCCATAGCATGCAAAAAGGCTTTCCTGACGTGAATATCGGAAAAGAGATCTAGCGGGATGCCATTGCCGTCCAATTTACCGCTGCCGATATTCGGATTACCGGTGGGATTTACTTTCTGGCAGAAAAGTGCGAAGGAGACGGACAGTTGTGGAACCTTGTACAGTTTCAGCCCCTTCATGCCTTCAACTTCAGGGACATAGGGGGTATCGACCGTGACACGGTCTGCATCACCGTTTTGCAGCATGAGCTTTCGGGTGCTCCATTCCTTAACATATTTAACGATGGCGTTTTTCAGCGCCGGCTTGGGACCCCAATACCCCTCAAAGCGCTCAAAAGCAAACTGCTTGGACGGTTCCCAGAGTTTCATCCGAAAGGCACCCGTACCATTGGCAGTTTTTTGCAGAGGCTCATGGCCGGGGGCTGGATTGTTGTATTTGGCGGCATTTCTCATATTACCATCCCAGCACCCCATGGAGATTGCCCATTCCTTGTCAAGGATAGCAGAAGCTGAATAAGCCAAAATTCCCATCAAGGGTGGGTAAGGCCTCGGCAGATGAAAAACCACACTCTTGCCCTTGACTTCAATGGCCTTGTCGATGTTTTCAAATATACCGTCGATGATCTTACCGTTACTGTCCCGTGTGGAACCGCTACCGGTAAGCGCCTCTAGCAGCATCCACATGGGACCGCCGTCCGGATCGACAATCATGTTGCGTTTAAACGAATAGGCAACATCTTCAGGGGTCAGTTCGCCACGCTCATGGAATTTGACGCCCTTGCGGATATGGAATGTATAGGTTTTGCCGTCAGCGGAAATCCCTCCGTTTTCAAGGGTCGGCACCTCCGTGGCCAAAACGGGAATGAATTCATCCGTTTTGGATCCGTTAAAGAAAATCAGGGTTTCGTAGATATTCCAGATACGCTGGGAACCTGACGTATCGTAACAAACGGCAGGATCCAAGGTGCGGACCGTACCGTATGTGGCCCACACAAATGTATCCGGGTTCTTGATTTCTGTGAGGGCCGTTTGGATTCCCACAGTAAACACCACAAATAAGGCGAGAAATATACCAGCTCTCTTCATACTCCCTCCTCACATATCACATCTAATACATGAAATATGTCCATTGGCCTGTCGGTATGTGGAGTCTTTGGACCCCCCATAATGGCGTGGCGATCCAGAGAAATTCCCCATCGATGACGAGGTCGGTTATACCATGACTTGAAAGTCCAGAATTCCCATCGCCCGCATAGTACTTCAAATCACCGGTTTTCCTGTCTAGTCTTACGATTCCCAGGTGTGAGTCTATGAAACCGGCAAAGATATATTTGGATGAGCCGTCAACCTTGACGCAAGGATAGTTCTGAACAACGGGAAACTGCAGTAGATATCTTTTCACTATTTCACCGGTTTTCATATCTTCTTGAATCAAGGAGTAGCGGTTATCCATGGATTTGTACCTGTCAACAAACCATCTGTACGTGCCGTCAACAAAAGCCGAACCCTCAGGGGATGGTTCAGATACCTGATAGTCCTCACCCACGCCGGGAGGAGGCTCCGAGCGTGACTCCCAATGGCCGGTTGTTTTGTCGTACCGGCTCCATAGATATTTTGGAGGATATCCGTAGGGGTTTTCGGGGTCTATGCATGCCGCCCAGAGATATCTCTTCGTGTTCATGAGTTTGTGGACCGTGTTGCCCGCCAGGTGTTGGGCCCGTTTTTCGATGCCTACCACAAAGTCGTGGCTCTCAGAATCCCATGTGACAAATGGCTTTCGAACGAGGGTCGGCCTGTGAGAGTCAATAGTGGCCTTGCCATCCTTCAAAGAAACAACCGCCAGATGGTTGACATATCCTGGTTTAGTAGGCCTAAACCAGATCACGTCCTCATAAGTCTTGAAGCCTGCCCATTTCGAGAATGGAGGCAGATGAAAGCGTCCGTGTTCGTCTGACTTCACTTCTATGCTTTTTAAGTAACGGAAGGCTGAATCGAAGAGATGAGGCCGGACCGCTCTATATGTAACCTTCACAGTTGCGCCCGGTATAGGCTCTTTCGAGTCATTATCCAGCACCTGACCCTTTACTTCCGGGAAACTCACAAAACCCCACCAGCCCGCCTGAGCGGTTTGACCAGACAGGACAAGCAAAAGTGGCAGAAGCATTGCGGGAATATGCTTTATCCTATTTGAGAAGCAGCCCATTGTACCATTCCCGTGAGGTGTTTAGCATTTGAAGGAGAGTCTAGCCTGAAGTCGTATCTTAAGTGTCTTTTTCTGGGCCTTGAATATGTGACGTTGTCCATACGTCCAAAATACGGTGAATATGGCAACAAGAACGCCCACGCTCAGCCGCGGCCGGCCGAGCGTGCGAACGGGAAAGGCCAGCTCTTCGTTTATCCTAAGGCTATTAGAGAATTATTGAAAGTCAAGAAGAATTTCCTATCCCTAGCCATGGATTTCTCCTTGACCTTATCGAGCTAACCGAGGATTATACAGAAAACCCTCTGCATGAACCAATACACATAGAGACTGGTATGCGTGAGGGCATTTTCAGATACTTCAGTGGTGGACAGAGAGGAAGACCGGGTTTGAATGACTCAACTGATCGTGAAGGGTGGCTGGTGCTGGGATCCGCTTGGCTGGTCACTCTGTTTCTGTTCATTTTATTCCAGTGCGTTTCACCGCTGTTGCCCATCCTGATCATCGAATTCCATCTGAACCACTGGATGGCTGGTTTTCTGTACTCGCTTCCAGTCTTAATGCTTGCCCTTTTTTCATATCCGTTAGGTGCGGTTTCTGATCGAATTGGACTGGAAGCCGCGGTGGGATGCGGAGCAATCGTGGCCGCATCGTCCTCGCTAACCCGACCCCTAGCGATGAGCTATTGCATACTCGCCCTCTCAACAGCGGTGTTTGGCCTTGGCTTTGCCATGTGTTTCACAAATCTCCCAAAACTGGTCAAAACAAACTTTCCTCAACGCCTGGCCGGAACAGCCACGGGAGCCTATACCACGGCGATACCCCTGGGCGCGGGTTTAGGAATTGCCCTGACCAAGCCCATTCTTGCTGCAACGGGCGGGTGGCGTGAGGTTCTGATGATATGGAGTTTGATGGCGGTCCCAGCGATCATCCTCTGGTGGGTCGTTGGGGGACTGACCAGAAAACGAAGGGCGCGCTTTGATCCCAGCTCTTTGCACAGCGGAACTGTTTCGCAGACCGCCTCACAACGGATCGGCCGAGGCGATTCAGCGGACCCAAAACCCCCTCTAAATCACTCATCAGGACGTGCAACGCAAGGACCGGTCAGCGATATACACAGGACCTATTCTCCGGCTCGGCTTCTAGGCCCGGTACTGCTCTGTGGCTTACTTCTCTTGCTTCTGAACTATATGTTTTACTCAACCATAGGGTGGCTTCCAACCTATTTGACCGAAGAGGGATGGGATGCGGCTTCAGCAGCCACTGCCACTTCCGTAATATCTTTTGTGGAGATACCGGCGGTACTGCTCATCCCCATGCTTTCTGACCGAACAGGGAGAAGGAGGCTTATCCTTGTTTTGGGTTTTCCTTTGATATCGATCTGCTCTACAAGTCTGGCGCTTAATGCAGGTTCGAGTTGGTTCGTGGCCCCTGTCCTTGGCACAACCTTCGGAGGGATATTCGCCCTTCTTCTTGCGATGCCTGTAGAACTTGTCGAACAGGAGAAGGTCGCTAGCGTAGCTGGTGCAATGATTTCAATAGGATATATCGGTGCCTTAACTGGCCCTATTATCACGGGGTACCTAAGGGATTTGACAGGGAACTTCGTCGTCGGATTCCTGGTCATGGCCTTGGCTGGGCTCGTCTCGGTGGTTCTCTCCTTTGGGATATCCGCGGTCCAGCCCCAACGCCCCGCCAACTGGGCTCATGAGAGTGAACGTCCCCCGTTCTCTTGCTAATTCTCTAATTCCTGCTGGTTCCGAATTCCGTTTTTTTGACCTGTTGACCGAATGATCGAATTCTGATTAAATGCCATACAAGACCCCTGGCACAAACCGATCCTTTTACCCAAATGACTTGCAATATATTGTGCCTTTCATTACGTCGATGCGAATGTATGGCATGGGGGGCACGAGAATGCCGGCTTTCCTGGCGGCCATGATTCTTTGATGAATGGCACGGGGCGATAAAGAAGCCCTTGATGCGTCTCTGGGAGAGTAGCTGAGGTTGGCTCCTTTGCTGGACCAAAATCATACGAAAGGAGGTGAAGAAGACAAGGACCAAGAAGATGGTGCGGGTTCATCAGAGCCCGGGGGGAGGAAGATGCGTAAAGGGAGGTGAACGGACACTTTACGCCGAGGTACACACAGGTTTCTTGGGTTCGGTTTAGGTCTTGTCCCCAAGAGAAAACCAAGTTTAAAGCAAGAAACGGCTAATTGAAAAGGAGGGTGAGCAATGATGAGGAAATCCATTGTTTTTATCGTAGCTGTTCTCATGGTGTTGGCGTTGGCGGTCACCCCCGAGGTGTACGCCACGGGACGCACGGATGTGCTGGTAGTCGGCATGGCGACCAGCGACATCATTTCTCTCGACCCAGCCAAGGCGTTTGAGTTCTCGGGCGTGGGTATCAACGCTCAGCTTTACGACCGGCTGCTCGATTTTCCTGCCGGCCGCTACGACAAGCCCGAGCTTTCGCTGGCGGAGTCCTGGAAGGTCTCCGAAGACGGTAAGACCTGGACCTTTCGTCTCCGTAAAGATGTCAAGTTTCATAGTGGTAACCCGTTGACGGCCGACGACGTCGTTTACTCCTTCCAGCGGGTGGTCACCTTACAAGACCAGCCGTCATTCATCCTGACGCAATTCGGCATCAAGCCGGACTCAATACGCGCCCTCGACAGGCACACCGTCGAAATCACTCTGAACGAACGATACGCTGGTGGCATCTTCTTTGCCTGCCTTGCGGCCGGTTGTGCGAGCATCGTGGACTCTCAGGTGGTCAAGCAGCACATCACCAAAACAGACAAGTATCCAGACGGCGACATGGGGCTCACCTGGCTCTCCCGCCACTCGGCTGGCTCCGGACCGTTCAGCCTGCGTACGTGGGACAAGAACGAGCGTGTCATCCTCGATGCCAATCCGGATCACTTCCGGTATCCGCCCAAAGTCGAGCGTGTGGTGATCAAGGAGATCGTTGAGGCGACCAGCCGGCGGCTCCAGGTGGAAAAAGGCGACCTGGATATAGCCTGGGAGATGTATCCTGACCAGATTAAGGCCCTCAAGGAGAACAAAGACCTTCGGATCGAAAGCTGCCCTGCCACGATTATCTATTACCTTGGCATCAACGTGAGCAAGGGTCCGCTGGCGGACAACCGGGTGCGTACGGCCATCCGGCACGCCATCGACTATGACGGCATCATCAACAACATCATGGGTGGTGCCGCCAGGGCGATCAACACCTTCATCCCCGAAGGATTCGCGGGCTACCAGGATATCGTCTACTACACGACGAATTACGAAAAGGCACGCCAGCTCTTGAAGGAAGCGGGCTATGCCGAGGGCTTCGAGACCTCCATGGACCATGGTGACCAGACCCCCAATCCCGAAATCGCCCAGGCCATCCAGAACTCTCTGGCCAAGGTCGGGATCAAGGTGAAGCTGAACAAGCTCATCTCGGCCCAGCTCTGGCCCAAGTACCGGGCACAGAAGCACGAACTGATCCTCGCTCGCTGGGGGCCGGATTACGTCGATCCCCACACCAATGCTCAGCCCTTTGCCGACTACAAGGCTAAGCAGCTGGCCTACCGGAATGTGTACTACAATGATGAAACGTCCAAGATCATTCAAGCGGCCGGCCAGGAGATGGACAACGATAAGCGCATTGCCCTGTATCAAGAGGCGAACCGAATCATCCAGACCGAAGGCCCCTATGCCTTTCTGTTTCAGCCCATGTACGAACATGCCGTGCAGAACAATGTCGAAGGTGTGTACGCCGCGCCCACGTTTGATCTTTGGAAGTTGTATCCGATCAGCAAGAAGTAGTGTCTGCTAAATAGCCGCCCGTCTCCTTCAGGGAACGGGCGGCTTGCTCCCATCGATTCGGGAAGTAGATGGCTCATTATGTGTTACGCCGTCTGGTCACCCTGATGATTACCCTGATCGGGATCATGGTGGTGACCTTTTTCATCTCTCTTGTTGTGCCCCTTGACCCTCTGGCCTCGATCGCCGGGCCCCAGGCACCCCAGGAGACGGTGGATCGGCTGCGCGTCCTGTACGGGTTTGACAAGCCGATCTATGTTCAGTTCGGCCGATATATCCAACGGCTGGCGCGCGGAGATCTGGGCACTTCGTTCCAGACCGGGCGTCCAGTACTCGCAGACATACTGCATTTTTTCCCCGCCACCATCGAGCTGGCCACTCTGGCCCTAATCGTCTCCATCCTGGTCGGAATTCCCCTGGGCGTGCTTTCCGCCGTTTACCGCAATTCTCCGATCGATCACTTTTCCAGGGTCCTGAGCCTCATTGGAGTGTCCATGCCGGTGTTCTGGCTCGGCCTGGTGCTGCTTCTGGTCTTTTACTTCAAGCTCGGCTGGCTTCCGGAACCGGGGAGGCTTGACATCATGCTCGTCGAGCCCGAACGGGTTACCGGCGCCCTTCTCATCGACAGCGTGATCGCCAGAGACTGGGAGGTATTTGGGGATGCCCTAAGACACATGGTGCTCCCTGCTACAGTCCTCGGGCTCTTCGGCCTGGCCGGCATCGCTCGCATCGTACGTTCCAGCATGCTCGACGTGCTCTCGCAAGAGTACATCAAGACTGCCCGTATCAAGGGGTTGAATGAATTGCTGGTTTTGACGCGCCACGCCTTGCGCAACGCCCTTGTGCCAGCGGTGACGGTCATTGGACTGACCTATGGTGGCCTCCTGGAGGGATCCGTGCTCACGGAGACTATCTTTTCCTGGCCGGGGCTGGGGCGCTATCTTGCCACCGCCTTTTTGACCCTCGATCTGAACGCAGTGGTCGGCGGCACCATGCTGGTGGCCTTGACGTTCTGCCTGGTCAATCTGATGGTGGATCTCATTTATGCCTTCTTGAACCCGAAGATTAGGTATACTGAGTCATGAGCATTTCCGAAGCAATGCATACCCTCGACAAAAGCGATGTGCGTCGCCGGCGTTGGGAGGCAAGAACTCGGTACTTGAAGGATAGTTATATCCTCTGGCAGCGCAACCATCTCATGGTGGTCGGGACGGTTATCATCGTCTTCTTGCTTTTGGTTGCTGCTTTTGCCCCGGTGTTGGCCACTCACGATCCTTACGAGCAGATTCTACCGGATCGGCTGGCGTCGCCGTCGCTAGAGCACTATTTTGGCACCGACAGCCTTGGGCGTGATATCTACTCGCGGGTAGTCTACGGGGCTCGGGTTACCCTGACGATTGCGTTTCTGGTGGCTCTCATCAGCACACCCCTGGGCATGGTGATCGGGGTACTTGCAGGGTACTTCGGCGGGGCGGTGGACGAAGTGTTGATGCGTTTTTCCGACGTGTTTTTGGCCTTCCCCAAGCTCATTCTCGCCATTGCGTTTGCCGCCGCCCTGGGGCCCGGTGTAGAGAATGCGATCGTAGCGATCGCCGTGGCCAATTGGCCAAGCTATGCGAGGCTGGCCCGGGCCGAGACCTTGGGCGTGCGTAATGACGACTATATCCAGGTGATTCGAAGCATGGGGGCGAGCAACCTGCGTATCATGGTCGGACATATCACTCCCATGTGCCTCTCTTCCGTCATCGTGCGCCTGAGCCTGGACATGGGCACGATTATCCTCACCGCCGCCGGGCTCGGGTTTCTCGGATTAGGCGCCCAGCCACCCATGCCGGAATGGGGACTGATGGTGAGCGATGGGCGCCAGTTCCTGGTGGACCAGTGGTGGGTCTCCACCCTGCCCGGATTCGCCATTCTGATCGTGGTCATGGGGTTTAACCTGATGGGCGACGGGATTCGGGACATTCTCGATCCCCACCAGCGGCAGAGTTAGCGCTCGCGACTGGGATAGTGTCCCGAGGTCACGGCCTATACGGTTTTCTGTAACGCTCTGATTGGACGAAGATTATGGCGGTTTTTGTATGAGGGGCTCTGTGGCTGCACAACCCTTGCTTAGCGTTCGGAACCTCAAGGTGCGTTTTCACACCCTCCGGGGGGTCGTTCATGCCCTGGAAAAAGTGACATTCCACATCAACCAGCAG
>Ga0209636_10008160_pt1 | contig 10668 bp, 8 predicted proteins | sample DeeMarSWOR152_54_FD_187464 | JGI IMG/M metagenome (GOLD analysis project Ga0209636, IMG submission 187464) | Marine sediment microbial communities from White Oak River estuary, North Carolina - WOR-1-52-54 (SPAdes) (version 2) | ecosystem: Environmental > Aquatic > Marine > Intertidal zone >... | reverse complement strand
CGGTCTCCAGATCAAAGAGCGCCACCCCCACGTCCCGGGGGTGGCCGAAGGGCAGGGGCACCTCCCTTCCCAGGGCCGCCTTAATCAGGGGGATGGGGAGCCCCACCGGGAACCTCCTGCCGGTGACGGAGACCATGGTGGTGGCCTCCTGCTCATCGGCCCTCACCATCTCGGTGAGCTGGGGGGAGGGGGGCTGGGAGCTGTCCACGGCAAACACGGTCTGTCCTGCACCGGTCATGGTCCTCAAGGCGGCGATCCCCCGGGCCACCTCCTCGCTTTCAATGCCCGCCAGGTAGCGATTGACCCCCAGGGATGGCTCCGGGTCCAGGGCACAGATGATGAGGGTGTCGATCCTCTGAACCACCTTTGTTCCGGTGAGGGCCAGGTGGGTTGCTGGCCGGTCCACCGGTGCAAGCTCACCGGCCAGGGGGAGGGGGTGGGAGCCCTTGCGGATGAGGCCCGCCGCCTGGATCCTCGCCACCATCTCATCGGGTGAGAGGGCCTCTTCATCTCCATCAGGTTGTGCCCAGGTGTCGGCCCCATTGCCCTCGATGATCACGGCGGGCAGCCGTGCTCCCGTGTGGTGGAGGTGCTCGGTGATGGCGACCACGGTCCCGGATATGGTTGCGTGCAGGGGCAGGGCAGTGGGGCTCTCAGCGGTCCCGATGAGCTGGCCGACCGTGACCTCCTCACCAACGGCAACACACGCCTCGGCGGGCTCCCCGATGTACTGCCGCAGGGGCAGGATAACCCTCCGGGGCAGGGGGGGCTCGGTGAGGGTGAGGGCCCTGGCCTCCAGGGCCCGTGGCAGCGTCAGTGTCTTTGAGAACAGGCCCATAGAATCGTTCCTTTGCTTGCTCGGGGAAAAAACTGCCCCTTCATACATTACCGCTGAGTTGTTTGTCAATGAGATTTTCTCAGGGGGAGGGGGGTTTTTCAAAAGGCTTTTCAAAGAGGTTGATATGTGTAGTTGAATTGGGAAAGAAGGCTTTTACCGCGTCTCGGTAAGCCACCTTCTCTGGGCGTGTATTCCTTATTTCTCCTTGACTTCTATACCTGGAGGAGGGAAAAAGGAGAAGAATCCCCTTGTAAATCGGTCTTTTTCTTTCCAGCTACTCAGAAGGAATCTGGTCAGTCCACCTATCGTGTTATAGATATCCACCTGGTTAATCGCAAAATCCCCTTTACCTATGATCACCTCCAGGTGGTCAATGTCTTGCCATGGTGGATCCGGTCTAAGAATAAGATGATAGGTGCTCGTTTCAGGTATTGCCTTGAGGGTGATTTGAAATCTATCTCCTGCATCTTTCAGGCCCTTCAGAACATCACCGAGAAGGCGCAATTCCTGGCCAAACTTCTCGGCAGGGTATTTGTAGACCTCCTTTTTGAGGGGAACGTACCACCACAGCGTCTGTCCATCTGTGAGGAGTAGTTCCTCTTGAGGGGAAGACTGTTCAAGGCGGACAAAGTCAGGAGGCTTGAAATAGAGCCTTCCTTTGGCTAGATCGTGCCTGTCTGCTACTCCCAACTTGGCCATCGTCTTACTGATAGCCTCTCTGGTATACTCTGCCGCCAATCCTTTGGCGTCTCCATATCTGCCACTAATCCCTTCGATAACTGCTGATACTCTATCATCAGGCAATGCCTTTCCTGAGGGAATAGGGCCAAGGAAAAGAACTAAAAGGAACATCATGAGGATGAATTTGAAATTCAAAATTGCTCCCCCCTCCTCAAGACCTCTCGAGGTCTGATCCCGTCGGATGGGCCAACAATTCCATCTTTCTCCATAGCTTCAATCATCCTGGCAGCACGATTATATCCGACCCTGAGTTTCCGCTGAACCATTGAAATTGATGCCTGGCCTGTCTGCAGAACCAATCCTACGGCCTCCTCATATTTTTCATCCTTATCCCCTTCCACCCCTTCCACCTCTTCCTCAGTGCTTATTTCAGCAGCAATGGAGGTGTCATATTCCGGTTTCATCTGCGCCTTCAGAAACGATGTTACCCTCTTAACCTCATCTTCTGAGACGAATGCGCCATGGATTCGGGTGAGCTTAGCTACACCGGGAGGCAAAAACAACATATCTCCATCTCCCAAGAGGTGTTCGGCTCCCATCGTATCAAGGATGGTCCTCGAGTCCACCCTGGATGAGACCTGAAAGGAGATCCTGGTAGGAAAATTGGCCTTAATAATACCTGTCAAAACATCCACCGAAGGCCTCTGGGTGGCAATTATCAGATGAATCCCTGCAGCCCTTGCCATTTGCGCCAGTCTTGTCAGGGATTCCTCCACCTCCCTGCTGGAGACCATCATCAGATCAGCCAGCTCATCAATTATGACGACAATGTAGGGAAGATACTCATCCATCTTCTTGCTCGCATCAGGCTCAACTGACCCTTTATCTCTTCCAACCTTCCGGTTATAAGCGTCTATATTCCTTACACCTTTGTCGGAGAGAAGGGTATATCGCCTTTCCATCTCATCAACAGCCCATCTGAGGGCCTTGGTTGCCTCTTTTGGATGGGTGACTACCGGGTGCAGGAGATGAGGAATGTCCTGGTACGGTGCGAGTTCGATTCTTTTCGGATCAATCATAACAAAGCGGACCATTTCCGGAGAGGCCTTGAAAAGGATGCTGTTTATCATGGCATTGATGCACACACTTTTCCCCGTTCCTGTAGCACCAGCAACCAAGAGGTGCGGCATTCTGGTTAGATCCGTGATCACTGACTGACCTATTATGTCCATCCCCAGGGCAATCGTGAGTCTGCAGGAGGAATCCAGAAAGAGCTGGCTGGATAGGATCTCCTTTAAGGTAACGAGCCTTCTCTTATTGTTAGGTATTTCTATCCCTATGGCTGATTTTTCTGGGATAGGTGCCACAATCCTGATATTTGATGCCCTCAGATTGAGTGCAAGATCATCCGCCAAAGAGGCCACCTTGCTTATCTTGACACCCGGTGCTGGCTTGAATTCATACATCGTTATTACAGGACCTGGCACGATCTCAACCACCTCGCCCTCCACACCGAAATCCCTCAGCTTGCCTTCCACCCGGAGGGCATTCACCTTGAGGCTCTCCTTTTCAATCTCCTTGTCCAATGATTTCGGGATCTCATCCAGGAGATCCAAAGAGGGCAGTTTGAAACTATCGGCCACATTCATAAAAGTAAAGGATTCTTGTGTTGGCTTCGGTGGTTTTTGTGAAGGGGTCTCGACAATAGTCATTCGCCTCTCTCTTCTCTTATCAACCCTTTTTACCGTCTTCTTTCTGAGTCTTGACCTCCGCCTTCGTTCCATGTATTTGAGCCATTTTTCTTTTGTATAGATGGCAAGATTAGAGAACAGTGACCAGATTGCCTTAAAGAGGTTACCAAAGGAAAATCGGGTGATCACCATAAGGGAGATAATAAAGATGGTGAGGAAGAGTGCATATGCCCCGAAATAATTAAATATTTTCATACCCATACGGGCAGCATACAATCCAGCCAGTCCTCCGCTCATCACTGTGCCCCGATAAGGTATCCCATCCGGCAGGTAAAGGGACAGCAAAGCAGAAAAAGACAGTATCAGGAGAATCAGGCTTACACATATCCAGACAACCTTGGAAGGGAACCTTCCGGTGAAAAAAGAGTAAGAGAGGAATAGGAGGATGCCTATGAGCCAGAAGGATGAAAAGCCAAGGAGCAGAAAGAGACCGCCGGCCAGGTGGGCGCCAATAGGCCCGAATAGATTATGTGCCCGGTCTACAGTGCCTGCCCCTTCCCAAAAAAGAGGATCTTGGGGATAGAACGATAAAAGACTTCCCCCAAAGATAAGGGTTAACAGCAAGAGAATTACTGCCCATATCTCGCTTTTCATGGGATACTTTGATGATGCCTTAGCCATCTTATCCTTTGTTTCTGCTCCGTCTCCGAATCTCTATCCCGGCTGTAAAGGCATAAGCCTTTATAATGGCCACCGGCTTATGCCATCTACTCCCCGTTATTGGTTACCTGCCCTGTTGAATAGGGTTCCCTTTGGGAAATTCAACAGGGTAAGTTATTAGTTATCCGAATAACAAGTAACGATTAACAAATAACGATTGCACGCATCACTCCGGTACTCCATTATTCCAATGTTCCAATATTCCAACTGAAGTCAAGTCCCTTCGTTCTTCTCTCTCGGGGGTCCAATCCTACGCTGGCAATTCAGCATCTCGTAGAAGTGGGCTGGTAGCATCCCTTTCCGAAAGAATTGGATCTCTAATAGGCCAGTCAATGGCAAGGTCTCGATCATCCCATCGTATTGCCCGCTCGTAATCTGGTTCATAGAAATCCGTACATTTATAGAAAAACTCCGCCTTATCGGTTAAGACGCAAAAGCCATGGGCGAAATTTGGAGGAATGTAAACAGCCTTCTTGTTGTCTGCAGATAGTGTTATCCCGAACCATTTTCCAAAATGTGGGGAGGACCTCCTGATGTCAACACTCACATCAAAGACCTGGCCGTAGAGAACCCTGACCAACTTCCCCTGTGGCCTTTCTATTTGGTAGTGGAGACCCCTCAGGGTCCCTTGTGCAGACACAGACTGGTTGTCTTGCACAAACCGTATATCGATACCTGCACCGCTGAATTTCCCTTGATGGTAGGTCTCCATGAAGTATCCCCTTTCGTCAGGGAAGACATCTGGCTCTATGATGATAACCTCTGGGAGAATAGGAGATGGGCTAAACTTCATTGATCCCTCCCTAAGGTGCTGTTGCTTCCGGCTCGTTCGTCCAGCATGTCCAAGAGGTACTGGCAATAGGCACTTTCCTTCATACTCATGGCGAGCTCCTCTACCTGACGTGCCGATATGTATCCCATTCGGTATGCAATCTCTTCAAGACATGCTATCTTCAATCCCTGCCTTTGTTCAATGGCATGGATGAAGTTGATGGCCTGTATCATGGATTCATGGGTGCCTGTATCGAGCCATGCAATGCCCCGGCCCAACTTCTCGACCTTGAGTTGATTCCTCTTAAGATAGGTCATATTGACATCGGTAATCTCAAGTTCCCCCCGTGCCGATGGTTTAAGCTCAGATGCGATAGAGGCGACCTGATCATCATAGAAATAGAGTCCGGTAACGGCGTAATTTGACTTGGGGATCTTGGGCTTCTCCTCAATGCTAACCGCGGTTCCCATGCTGTCAAACTCTACTACCCCGTATCTTTCAGGGTCGCGCACCCAATAGCCAAATATGGTAGCACCACGTTCGTTGTTTGCCGCTCTCGCAAGGGAATCCAAAAAGCCGTGTCCATAAAAGATGTTGTCTCCCAAGATGAGGCACGAGGGATGATCACCTATGAACTCCTTTCCTATAATAAAGGCCTGTGCCAGCCCCTCTGGCCTTGGCTGTATCGCATAGGTGAAGGAAAGACCAATCTGCTGGCCATCCCCCAACAACATCTCGAAGTTAGGGATATCCTTGGGAGTAGAGATAATCAATATCTCCCTGATGCCTGCAAGCATAAGAACGGAGAGGGGATAGTAGATCATGGGTTTATCACAAATGGGAAGAAGTTGTTTGCTGACCGATATGGTAATAGGGTAAAGACGAGATCCATAGCCACCTGCTAGAACAATCCCTCTGGTAGTCTTTTTCTTAGTCATTGAGTTGTTTCCTGTGATATTCCTGATACTTGCCGGTTTCGATGTCTTCCACCCAGGCCATATGGTTGAGATACCACTCAATGGTCTCTTCAATCCCCTTCTCAAAGGCAACTGAAGGTTGCCAGTGAAGTTCGCTCTCTATTTTGGAGGCATCAATTGCATATCTCCGATCATGCCCGAGTCTATCGGAGACATACTCTATCAGCTCTTTCCTTGGTTTTCCATCCATCACCCCGAGTCTTTTATCGAGATAATCGCATATCATGGTAACAACGTCTATGTTCTGTCTTTCGCACCGTGCCCCGATGTTATATTTCTGGCCTGGCAGCCCTCTTTCAAGCACGACCAAGATGGCCGAACAGTGGTCTTCCACATGGAGCCAATCCCTCACATTCTTGCCATCTCCGTATACGGGGAGCCTTTTTCCCCTTATGGCATTATTGATGATCAGAGGGATAAGCTTTTCGGGAAACTGATAGGCACCATAGTTGTTGGAGGAATTTGTAATTATGGCTGGCATAGAATAGGTTCTGTAATAGGCATATACGAGATGATCCGAGGCCGCTTTGCTGGCCGAATAAGGACTGGAAGGATTGTACGGGGTTATTTCTGTAAAGTAACCTTTATCACTGAGAGACCCATAGACCTCATCGGTGGAGACATGGAGGAAGCGTTTCTTGGATAGATCCGAGCCAGGATCAGGCCAGAATTTTCTTGCCGCTTCAAGAAGAGTAAAGGTCCCTAAAATGTTTGTCTGCAAGAATTCCGCTGGCCCCTCAATGCTCCTATCCACATGTGATTCGGCGGCAAAATTCACAACCCAGTCGATATCAGTCTCCCTGAAGATATCCTCAACAACCTTTCTATCACATATATCGCCCTTGACAAACCGGTACCGAGACGGTGCATATTCCTTAACCACATCAGAAAGGTTGGCAAGGTTCCCCGCATAGGTAAGTTTATCTATATTGACGACGTTAGCTTCATCGCGGTTTTTCAGAATATACCTGATGAAATTGCTGCCAATGAAACCACAACCGCCTGTTACCAGCATCTCCATTGTATATCCCGTTTGTCAGGCAAGCCTAAAGGTCATTTGTGTGTCAGCTTTCTAAATATAGCATATGTTTTTTAGAAAAACCACAACATATTGCATAAAATTGGATAAATTAGGTAGCACGGTTAGCCTCTATTATGCTATCGAAGATGTCATAGGCTGCGGACACGGCTGGATTGTTTTCCGGTAGCGTGACTGTGGGATTACCGTTCATATCAAAATCGAAGAGTAAATCATCTCTCGGGATGGTGCCTGCCAGATTCAGTCCATGCTTACCTATTGCCTCTCGCAGGGAATGGGGCAGCCCATCCCGTGCCTGATTTATTATTAAGAACCTCTTCACAACACGGAGCTTCAACTCGTCCACCAGATGAGTGATCCGGCCTGCAGTTTCAATCCCTCGTAAGGAAGGATCGGAAATAACGAGAAGAATATCAACATTGTTTGTTGTCAAGCGGCTGATGTGTTCCATGCCTGCTTCATTATCCATAACCATGTAGGGATAATTGTCTATGAGCTTTTCCAAATATAGAGATAATAGACTGTTGGCAGCGCAGTAACATCCAGGCCCTTCCGGCCTGCCCATGGCGACAAGGTCGAAACCTTCTCCCTCGACTATTGCCTCTGCCAACCTCATCTCCATGAATATCTGCTTGGTCATTCCCTGTTGAACCACCCCCTCTTTCATTTCCTCCCGAGCTGTGCCCAAGGTTGCTTTCAAGGGTACACCGAGAACCTCATTAAGATTGGTGTTTGAATCAGCATCAACTGCCAATACAGGGGTTTTACCTTTTTGAACCAAATACTTGATCAAGAATCCCGCAAGGGTGGTTTTACCGGTTCCCCCTTTACCAGCCATAGCTATTGAATAGGGCATTGTTTCTCCTTTCTCCTGCAAAATAGATCGTCTTTTACGGTATTGTACGCATTTTAAACAATGAGCCTATCACTGTCAATTTCCCCCGTATTCTTGTCTTGACATTTTTTCTCATTACGGTAAGTTAATTATCGTTCGGTTCAGGTTATCCTTACCCTGGACATGGCTCATGGTAGAGTTGCACGTGGTTACTGTCATTACATAATTGAGGAGATCGTATGACAAAAAAAGTTGATCAAATCAGAAACATAGGCTTGATAGGTCATAGTGGCTGTGGAAAAACATCGCTGGCAGAGGCCATCCTTTATGACGGCAAGGCGACAAAACGGCTGGGGAGGGTGGATGATGGTGGCTCCGTCATGGATTTTGAGCCGGAGGAGATTAAGAGAAAGATCACCCTCAGCACGGCCTTTCATCCCTATGACTGGAAAAACATGCGGTTCAATCTCATAGATACGCCAGGCGAGAATGATTTCCTTTCTGATACCAAGATCTGCCTTCAGGTAGCCGAGGGAGCTGTTGTCGTTATTGATGCTGTTGACGGTGTCAAGGTAGGCACCGAAAAGGTCTGGGCCTTTTCCGGGGAGTACAATTTACCTCGGTTGATATTTATTAACAAACTGGACCGGGAAAGAGCTGATTTTTATAAGGTTTTGGAGGAAGTCGAAAGGATATTCTCTATCAATGCGACGCCTATATACCTTCCAGTTGGAGCGGAAAGCGACTTCAGTGGTCTGGTAGACCTAATACGGTTAAAGGCCCATCTGTACGCAAATGATGCTACCGGCTCATTTAGAGATGCGGATATCCCAGATTCAATGACCGAGATAGTAGATACATGGCGTGAGAAGATATTGGAAAATATTGTCGAGGCCAATGATGATATTATGGAAAAATATCTTGAGGGAGGGGACCTGACTCCGAAAGAGATAGAGGATACCCTTATTGAGGGTGTGAAATCCGGGATTGTGGTGCCTGTTATTCCGGGATCTGCCTCTCTCAATATAGGCGTAAAGCAGCTTTTGGATATTATCGATCAGTCCTTACCTTTTCCCGTTGAAAGAGGAAGGGCGAAAGGCCTTAAGGTAGACAGCCAGGAGGAGGTGGAATTTGATGCCGTTGATGAGGCCCCATTTTCAGCTCTTGTCTTCAAGACCTTGGCAGACCCCTTTGCCGGGAAACTCAGTCTTTTCAAGGTCATGTCCGGCACGGTAGATTCAGAGTCCACCATCCTTAATTCAACAAAGAAGGTCAAAGAAAGGCTCGGCCAGTTACTATTAATCAAAGGTAAAAAGCAATCACCAATTAGTTCAGCTGCTGCGGGTGATATAGCGGCTGTGGCTAAGCTAAAGGAGACCACAACCGGCGATACCTTTTGTCAGGAGGGCAGCCCAATCGTATTCAAGCCAGCCGAGCCTTTCTCGCCAACCATTTCTTTCGCAATAGAGGCCAGAGAAAAGGAGAATGAGGATAAGGTCTATTCCTCCCTGGCAAGACTGGTGGAGGAAGACCCCACCCTTAGGGTAGACAGAGATCAATCAACCTCAGAGATTATCCTGTCTGGCACGGGCCAGATTCATCTCGAGCATACCAGGGACAAATTGAAGAGAAAATTCGGAGTCGAAATCGATCTCAAGACACCCAAGGTTCCGTATAGGGAGACGGTCAAAAGTGCCAGAGAAAAGATAATCTACCGGCACAAGAAACAGACCGGAGGGCGGGGCCAGTTTGCCGAGGTGCATTTTGATGTCTTTCCCTTGAAGAGAGGGGAGGGGTTTGTGTTTGATGAGGCGTTAACTGGAATGAATGTGCCCAGGAATTTTGTTCCAGCCGTTGAGAAGGGAATCGTAGAGTCTATGAAGAGCGGGGTTCTGGCAAGATATCCGGTTGTAGATGTAAAGATCCGGTTCTTTGATGGAAAATCCCATGAGGTTGATTCTTCCGAAATGGCCTTTAAGATTGCGGCTTCCATGTGTTTTAAGAAGGCCGTGCAGGAGGCCACACCTATTCTGTTGGAACCCATCATGAGCATGGAAATCACCGTTCCAGAAGATGCTATGGGAGATGTCATAGGTGATCTCAACGGCAGGAGGGGGAGGGTTCTCGGCATGGATAGCGAGGGAAAATACCAGATCATAAAGGCTGAGGTACCCATGGCTGAGGTGTTGAGATATTCCTTTGATCTGACTTCCATGACAGGCGGGAGGGGCAATTTCCAGATGAAGCTGTCCCACTATGAAGAGGTTCCACCCCAACTGGCAGAGAAAATAATAGGTGCCTCTAAGGGAGAAGGAAAATAGAGATGGTTCATCTATGGTGAAGGCCGGGGTATTGACTATTAGTGATAAGGGATTCAGGGGTCAGAGAAGGGATACATCTGGCCCTTTGGTTGCTGAAATACTGACCAAGGCTGGCTACATGGTCGAGAAGCAGGGTATTGCCCCTGATGACCATGAAAAGATTGCGGAGTGTTTAACAGAGTGGGTTGATAAAGACGGTCTCAGGTTGATTGTAACAACGGGAGGCACGGGGGTAAGTCCTACGGATGTAACCCCTGAGGCCATGGTCAAGGTAATCGAGTATGAGATACCTGGTATGGCCGAGGCCATGAGGGCTGAGAGCCTAAGAAAAACTCCTCACGCCATGCTCTCCCGGGCAATGGCTGGGGTAAGGGGGAGCTCTCTGATCATAAACCTACCAGGAAGCCCTGATGGTGCAAGGGAGAATCTGGCCGTTCTATTACCAGCCCTCAAGCATGCCCTGGAAAAGATTGCCGGTGACCCAAGGGATTGCTATCAGGAATAGTTAATCCCGTAGGCCCCACCCTTGGGCCTTGAGCCGGGCTTCTTGACCGTCTTGATCCTTCTCAAGGTATTTGACCATATCCCAGATGGTAGTGGGGGCTATTCATGCACCTACCAGGGCCTCCATTTCCCCACCGGTCATAGCCTCAGCCCTTACCAGGCAGTTGGCCTCAACAAAATCCTTGCCGACCGAAAAGCTCAAATCAACGGTATTCAGTGGGATCTGATGGCAATGGGGGATCAGGAGATAGGCCTCCTTTGAAAAATCGGCCCCCACATCGTCGAAGTTT
>Ga0209636_10008159_pt1 | contig 10668 bp, 6 predicted proteins | sample DeeMarSWOR152_54_FD_187464 | JGI IMG/M metagenome (GOLD analysis project Ga0209636, IMG submission 187464) | Marine sediment microbial communities from White Oak River estuary, North Carolina - WOR-1-52-54 (SPAdes) (version 2) | ecosystem: Environmental > Aquatic > Marine > Intertidal zone >... | reverse complement strand
TCTGGATGTATTTTGCACGGGCAACTGCTACCATATTTATTTTTTTAGTTGGCGTATCTCTTACTCTTAGTTTTTCTAAAGCTATAAAAATTAATTTAAATGAAAAAAAATTATTCTTAAAATATCTTAGAAGAGGTTTAAAAATATTTTCCTGGGGCTTAATTATAACCCTGGTTACTTGGATTTTTTTACGAGAGGGGTGCGTAGTTTTTGGGATACTTCATCTTATTGGAATTTCCATTATTTTAGCTTATCCTTTTTTAAAGCTTCGTCTTTGGAATCTTTTAATCGGTATCCTTTTTATATTTTTAGGTCTATATTTAAAAGGCTTTACTTTTAATTTTTTCTGGTTAGTCTGGTTAGGATTTAAACCGACTCATTTTTATACAGTTGATTATTTTCCTCTTTTCCCCTGGTTCGGAGTTGTATTAATAGGATTGTTCTTTGGAAATTTAATTTATTCTGATTACTCTCGAAAATTTATGCTTGGTGATTTTTCAGACTTTTCCATTATAAAATCATTCTGCTTTTTAGGAAAACATTCCTTATTTATCTATCTAATTCATCAGCCCTTAATAATTGTATTCCTTTATTTTTTTGGCTTAGTAAATATTAGTTTATGAGAATTTTTTTAGAATCAGATTTTGTTAATTAAAGAAAAGCTATTATTTATGGATATATTAGGGATAATGATCTTAGTAGGAGAGATTTTTCACTATTTTATTAAATTGGTCTCCCCGGTCAAATTCATTTTTAAACATTCCGAAACTAGCTGCTGCAGGAGAAAGAAGAATAATAGCGTTTGTTTGGGCTTGTTGCAGGGCAACTTCGACTCCAACTTTAAGATTTGAGGTTTGGATAATTTTTTCTGAATCAAGATTTTTTTTTAAGGTAGTGAGTATTTTTGGCGAGGCATCATAAGCGGGGTGTTGCAGCAGAATAATCTTTATAATTTCTTTATTTTCCCCGATGGCTTCTCCCAATTGTTCATAATCTAATTTTTTATCTTTGCCACCTAAGATTAAGATAATGGGTTGTTGAGGAAAAGATTCTAAAGCAGCCATAGTTGCCTCTGGAGTAGTGGCACATGTATCATTATAAAACTTTATCCCTTTAAATTCTCTAATAAATTCTAATCTATAAGGGACACCAGGGAACTTTTTAATGGCTTTTAGAATGATTTTAGTAGGAATTTTGTGAATAAAGCCTACCGTGCTTGCTGCTAAGATATTCTCAAGATTATGTGATCCGGGTAGAGGAAGATCAGAAATTTTGACAAAGGGCATTTTATAGTTTCCTAATTGAAAGACCAGTTCATCATTTTCCAAATAACATCCTGATTCTATCTTTTCTTTAGCACTAAACCAGTACACTTTAGAGTGAATTTCCCTTTTGACCTGACGAGTCTCTTTGTTATCGAAATTTATCACTAAATTATCATTTGACCGTTGATACTTAAAAATTAACTTTTCCGCTTGTGCATATTCTTTATAATTTGAGTAGCGATCCAAGTGGTCAGGTAGGATATTGGTTAAAACTGCAGTTCGGGGTTTAAATTGATAATCTTTCATACCCTCCATTTGCCAAGTTGATATTTCTAGAATTACCCAGGTTTGAGGGGTGATCTTCTCTAAGATATCTAAAACGGATATACCGATATTACCGGCTAAAACTGTGTCTTTTTGAGCTTCTTTAAAGATTTGATAAATAAGTTGAGATACAGTGCTTTTACCTTTGGTCCCAGCAATGGCAATTATGTTTTGGGAGGGGCAAAACTGAAAGAAAAGTTCTAAATCGGTTTTGATAGGAACATTATGTCTTCGGGCAATTTTTAAATATTTTGAACTATGAGGGACAGCAGGGTTTTGAATTACCAAATCTGTATTGATAAAATCTTCTTCCCGATGTTGACCCAGGATATATATAATATCGAAGCCTTTTAATTTTTCTAAAGATGGTTTAAGCTCCTCTTTAGTTTTTAAATCTGTAACTAAAAGTTGGGTACCTGCTTTTGCTAAGAACTGAGTAACTCCTAAACCGCCCTGATTTAATCCTAATCCCATTACGGTGATTCTTTTATTTTTTAAATCCTGAGGATTTTTTATCATTTAAAATATGATTCCTTTTGACTTATCCTTATTTAGTAAAATTAAGAATTTGCATTTAAAACATTATTTTATAACAATCTAAAATAAATATAGCAAAATTAAACCAATATTTCAATTAAAATAGTTCGCATTGCGCATTGCGCATCGCGTATTGTGTGAAGAAATAAAATTTAGGAATCAGAAGTAGGGGCTCGATTTATCGAGCCCGCTAAAAAAATGCCAACTAACCCTAGTCGGATAAATCCGACCCTTACGAAAAATAGAAGAATACATATGAATAATCTTTGTTTCTTTTCTCTTTGTCGGGTTAAGGTTAAAGAGAGCAAAATTGTAAATTATATAAAAAAATATTTCATTAATCATATTATACGCTAAACGCTGTATGCTAGATAGGTTTTAAGTTTTGAATTATGATTTTTCGTTTTAACTTTTTAGTTGCATACTAAAAATGCTAAAAATGTAAATTAAAAAACTAGTATTCAAATCTAACTATTATACTGACAGCATACTGGATGATTGGTAGACCGGTAGACTAAAAAAAAGTAAACTAAGTAACTAATTAACTAATTTTTTACGCGATACGCGATACGAGTAAATAATTTGACTAAGGATTTAAATTATAATAAAATCAAGATTGAGCTTTTTATAGTGCGCCCGTGGCTCAATTGGATAAAGCAACTGACTACGGATCAGTAGATTGGGGGTTCGAGTCCCTCCGGGCGCACCAATCCTATACTCCCAGGAAAGTCTTCATAAAAATATGCCAAAAAATAATAATAAAGATATCGACTTCATGCAAGAGGCCCTAAAAGAGGCAGAAATTGCTTATTCCCGCCAGGAAGTGCCGGTTGGAGCAGTAATTGTATATCAAAATAAGATAATAGCCAGAGCCCATAATAAAAAAGAAGAATTACAAGATCCTACTGCTCATGCTGAGATATTAGCAATTCACCAAGCCGTCAAATACTTAGGGAGCTGGCATTTAGAAGATTCCACCCTGTACGTTACTTTAGAACCCTGTCCTATGTGCGCATATGCCATGCTTCAGGCTAGAATTAAAAGATTAGTATTTGGAACTAATGATCCCAAGGCAGGGGCAGCAGGGAGTATTATAAATATAGTACAGGATAAGAGGTTTAATCATCAGCTGGAAGTAAAAAAGGGAATTTTAGAAAAAGAATGTCACTTAATTTTACAAAAATTCTTCCAAGAAAGACGTTAATTTAGAAGGAGAGGTTGCTGAGTCTGGCTGAAAGCGCTCGACTCGAAATCGAGTAGACGGGTAGTCCCTGTCTCGCGGGTTCGAATCCCGCCCTCTCCGCCAGATAATTAAGTTTTCAAAAAGGTAAGGTGGAAAGATTTAAAAATTTAATTGCTCATGTAAATGAGGGAAAAATATTTTGACAGCAAAGGCAATTAGGTTTATTATTTATTAGGTAGATAGGGAGAGGTACCGAAGTGGTCATAACGGGATCGCCTGGAGAGCGATTGGGCGGCCATAAGCTGTCTCGCGGGTTCGAATCCCGCCCTCTCCGCCAGATTACAAATGATCATACCAAACAAATTTCTTAAAATTAAAAAAGGTGATCGTGCTAAACGGGGAGATAGCGGTGCCCTGTAACCTGCAATCCGCTATAGCAGGGTTGAATTCCTACTCGAGGTTTTATTTCTTTGAGGCTGGCTAAAGTAAGTGGCGTTGAAGATTGGGCCCTGTGCGACAAAGAATTGTGAACTCCGTCAGGTCTGGAAGGAAGCAGCGGTAAGCAAACCTCTTTGGGTGCCGCAGGTAAACCTGATTGGAGCTAACTACTTTAGTATCGCTTGGAGAGGTGAATCGGAAGTAGGTGCACGGTCACTTAAATTATGTTTATAAATAAAAAATTAGAAGTTACTATACAGAGAGATTTCCAAGTATTTTTTATTAAAGATATATTATTGAGGAGAATTTATGGAATACCAGTCGCTTTATCGTAAATGGAGGCCACAGGTTTTTGAGGATATAATTGGGCAGAAACATATTACCCAAACTTTAATGAATGCTATTTCATTAAATAGGATTGCTCATGCTTATATTTTTTCTGGTCCAAGAGGAGTTGGAAAGACAACCACCGCTCGTATTTTAGCTAAATCATTAAACTGCGAAAATGGACCAACTACTCATCCCTGTAATAAATGTGAGAAATGTATCAGAATTACTGATGGATATTCTATGGATGTAATAGAAATTGATGGGGCTTCTAATCGAGGGATTGATGACATTAGAGATCTTAGAAGTAAAGTAAAGTTTGCACCTGCAGAAGGTAAATATAAGGTATATATTATTGATGAGGTTCATATGTTAACGGCAGAGGCTTTTAATGCCTTGTTAAAAACTTTAGAAGAACCACCCTCACATGTAATTTTCGTTTTTGCCACTACTGCTCCTCACAAAATTCCCAACACCATTTTGTCCAGGTGTCAGTGGTTTAATTTTAGAAGAATACCTTTACAGGATATTATAACCAAGTTAAAGATGATTTCTCAGGATGAAAAATTGAATATAGAGGATAAAGCCTTAAATATTATAGCCCGAAGTTCGACTGGTTCGATGCGTGATGCAGAAAGTACCTTAGACCAGGTTATTGCTTATTGTGGTAAAGAGATAAATTTACAGAGTGTCAGGGATATTTTAGGAATAATTAAGGAAGATATTTTTTATGACTTCATGGAATCAATAATAAAAAATGATCCGGTTAAAGGGATAGAAATAATTAATCAGGTATCTGATTCAGGAGGAGACTCTTCTCAATTTGTAAAAAATTTAATGGAGTATGTTCATAATTTATCTTTAGTGAAGCTTTGTTCCCAGGAAGCATTAGATTTTAAAGGAATATTTACCGAAGATAGGGAATGTGTATTAAAACAATCCAATTTAATAGAAATAGAAAAATTATTTACTATTGTAGATTATCTGGCTGAAGCAGAAAAGAAGATGAGATATACCCACCACCCCTGGATTTTATTAGAAATGTTGGTGGTCAAGTTTACTTCGGGAGAGAATTATTCATTAAAAGAGGATAGAGACGAGAAAGATAAGGTTGAGATTAGTGTTAACCCATCTTTAGTGTTGGAGAAAGATACTATACTTTTGAATAAAAAATTGGATAAGAAAAAAGGAGAAAAAAAAGAGGAAGTTCTACTTAAGAAAGCAGTCCAAAACACAGTTGAAGAAAAAAAACTTTCTGTTCATCCATCCAAAAATTCTACCGATATAGATTTAGAAAAAATATGGCCCAAGGTTTTAGAAAAAATAAAGAAGACTAAAATGTCAGTTTATTCTTTTATTGTTGCTAATAATTTAATTGCCATAGAAAATGATAAACTAATAATTGGATTTAATAAGAAATATATTTTTCATAAAGAGAGTTTAGAGAAAAAAAACAATAAAACCTTATTAAAAGAGTTAATCAAAGAAGAGATAGGCAAACCATTAATTATTGAATGCATTGTTAATGATAATGATAAGGAAGATTCTTTTTTGGGAATTGAAACAAAAAATAGTGATAGAAAAGTTTTGAGTGATAGGGATAGAGAAGAGGAAGAAATAATAGAAAAGAAAAATAATGTAAAAAAAAGTAGTAATAAAAATAAAATCTTAGAAGATAATTTATTACTTAAAGAGTCATTAAATTTATTTAAAGGGACAATTATTGAAGAATAATAGAATTTAAAGAAAGGGGGTAAACAGATAATAATGGATATGAAATTTCTCATGAAACAAGCGCAAGCTATGCAAAAAAAGATGGAAGAAGTTAAAGCGGAGTTGGCCCAGAAGGAAATCAGGGTTTCTTCTGGCGGAGGAATGATAGAAATAGTGGTAAATGGCCAACAGGAAATCAAAGAAATTAAGATTGAGCCAGATGTGATAGATGTAAACGAGAAGGAGATGTTGGAAGACCTGATTTTAGCAGCAGTTAATGAATCAATACGCCAATCAAAAGAGATAGCTGCCCAGGAAATGACCAAATTAACCGGGGGCATGAATATTCCCGGATTATTCTAAAAGGAGAGAAAAAGTGTCTTTTAGATACACTAAACCTTTAGCAAGATTAATTGAGGAATTTTCTAAAATGCCAGGTATTGGGCCCAAAACTGCTCAGAGACTGGCTTTTTATATATTAAAAAATTCTTCTGAAAGTGTAGGCAATTTGGCTAAAGCAATAATAGAAGCTAAAGAAAAAGTTAAATATTGTTCGATTTGTGGTAATATAACCGACCAGGAGGTTTGTGAGATTTGTCAGAGTGTTAATCGAGACAAATCTACTATTTGTGTGGTAGAAAGGGCGAAAGACCTAATTGCAATAGAGAGAACCGGTGAATACAAGGGATTATATCATATCTTGGAAGGGGCAATTTCTCCCTTAGATGGGATTGAGCCAGGAAACTTAAAAATAGATAGCTTGATAAAAAGATTAAAGACTGAGAAGATAAAAGAAGTAATATTGGCTACTAATCCCAATATTGAGGGAGAAGTTACGGCTTCTTATATTACTAAATTGATTGAGCCTTTAAAAATTAAAGTAACTCGCATTGCTTATGGTGTTCCTATAGGAGGAAGTTTAGAATTTGCTGACGAAGTAACACTAACTCAAGCCTTAATAGGCAGGCAAGAGATTAGGTGATTAAATAAGGAGAATTGTTATTAGAATAGCAAAAATTATTTTTCTAATTTTTTGTATTATATTTTAAAATAGAATATTTTATATGTGTTTTTAATTTATTTGGTATAATAAGAAATTAAGAATTCATGAATTATCACAAAAAATATTTCAAAAATTGGAGGTACAGTTTGATGAATAGAAAAAAAGCTACAATTGATGGGAACACCGCAACTGCTCATACAGCGTATCATTTAAATGAAGTTGTGGCAATATACCCTATCACCCCTTCTTCTTTAATGGGTGAACTGGCTGACCTTTGGTCTGCTGAAAAAAAGACAAATATCTGGGACACAGTTCCTCAAGTAACTGAAATGCAAAGCGAAGGAGGCGCGTCTGGTGCAGTTCATGGAGCTTTACAGAGAGGTGCTCTTACTACCACCTTTACAGCATCTCAAGGACTTTTGCTAATGATTCCTAATATGTTTAAAATTGCCGGGGAATTAACTTCAACTGTGTTTCATGTTGCTGCTCGTTCAGTGGCGTGCCACGCACTTTCAATATTTGGTGATCACAGTGATGTAATGGCAACCAGGTCTACTGGTTTTGCTTTACTTGCATCTAATTCAGTTCAGGAAGCTATGGATTTTCCCTTGATTGCTCAGGCAGCAACTCTGGAATCCCGAGTACCTTTTCTTCATTTCTTTGATGGTTTTCGTACTTCATCCGAAGAATCTAAAGTTGAACTCTTAACGCCAGAAGAAATGAAGAGTTTGATTAATACTGATTTAGTAAGGGCTCACCGAAAAAGAGCGCTTTCTCCCGATCGCCCTTTTATTAGGGGCACAGCTCAAAATCCAGATGTTTTCTTCCAGGCTCGAGAGACAGTTAATTCCTTTTATCTTGTTTGCCCTGATATTGTACAAAAAGTTATGGATAAATTTAAGAAAGTTGTGGGAAGAAAATACGAATTGTTTCAATATTTTGGCCCCCCAGATGCAGAAAGAATTATTGTATTAATGGGTTCTGGAGCTGAGACAGCAGAAGAAACAGTAGAGTACCTGATGAAAAAGGGAGAAAAGGTAGGCTTAATAAAAGTGCGTCTTTATCGACCATTTTCTGTTAAGCATTTTATTAATTCTTTACCGCTTACTGTAAAAACTATAAGTGTTTTAGATCGTACTAAAGAACCGGGGAGTATCGGAGAGCCATTGTATACTGATATAGTCACTGCAATACAAGAAGGTATATCCACAGGAATAGCTCATTTTAAAGAAACTCCTAAGATAATTGGGGGAAGATATGGTCTTTCCTCTAAGGAATTTACTCCAGCAATGATAAAGGGAGTATTTGATGAGATGATAAAAGATATTCCTAAGAATCATTTTACTATAGGGATAAATGATGATGTAACTCATACCAGCATTTCTTATGACCCCAATTATTCTGTGGAACCTACCGATAGAACTCGAGCAGTTTTTTATGGTCTTGGTGCAGATGGGACTGTAGGGGCTAATAAAAATTCTATAAAGATTATTGGTGAGGAGACTGATAATTATGCCCAGGGTTATTTTGTCTATGACTCTCGAAAAGCTGGTTCACTTACTATCTCTCATCTGAGATTTGGTCCTACTCCTATTCATTCTACTTATTTAGTTAATCGAGCAAATTTTGTAGCCTGTCATCAGTTCTCTTTCTTAGAACGTTATGATGTTTTAAAAACTGCACAAACAGGTGCTATATTTCTTCTTAATAGTCCTTATTCTCCTGAAGAGGTATGGGACCAGCTGCCTTATTCAGTTCAACAGACTATTATTGAGAAGAAACTACGTTTCTTTATAATTGATGCTTATAAAATCGCTAAAGAAGTAGGTTTAGGGGTAAGGATTAATACTATAATGCAAGTTTGTTTTTTCTCTCTTAGTAATATTATTCCCATTGAAAAGGCAACGAAAGCTATAAAACGTTTTATAGAGAAGACCTATGGTAGAAGGGGTGAAAAAATAGTAAATACTAATTTTGCTGCAGTAGATAATACACTTCCCAACTTGCACGAAGTAAAAGTTCCTAATAAACCTACCAGCAAATTAGAGAAACATCTTCCTGTTCCAGCAGAAGCACCCGAATTTGTACAGAAGGTAACCGCAAGGATAATTGCTGGACAAGGGGATGATTTACCAGTTAGTGTATTTACTCCAGATGGGACTTTCCCCAGTGGAACTACTCAATGGGAAAAGAGAAATATTGCTCAAGAAATTCCTATCTGGGATCCTAATACCTGTATTCAATGCGGAAAATGTATAATGCTATGTTCTCATGCAGTTATTAGGGCTAAGGTTTATGACCCGAAATTACTTTCTACTGCTCCTAATAGTTTTAAATTTGTAGAGGCAAAAAACCCTCAATTTAAGGGTATGAAATTTAGTATCCAAGTTTCTCCTGAAGATTGCACTGGTTGTGGTCTTTGTGTAGTGAGCTGCCCAGCTAAAAATAAAACTAATCCTAAATTAAAAGCCTTAGATATGATTCCACAGCCTCCTATTAGAGAGCAGGAAGCTAAAAATTGGAAATTTTTCTTAGGAATTCCCGAAGTTGACCGGAAGGAGCTAAAACTTAATGCAGTTAGAAATGTTCAGTTCTTACAACCTCTTTTTGAATTCTCTGGTGCTTGTGCTGGTTGTGGAGAGACTCCATATGTACAACTTTTAAGTCAGTTGTTTGGAGATCGTGCGGTTATAGCTAATGCTACTGGATGCTCCTCAATTTATGGAGGAAATTTACCTACTACTCCCTGGACATTTAATAAAGAGGGGAGAGGTCCTGCTTGGTCTAATTCTTTATTTGAGGATAATGCTGAGTTTGGATTGGGTATGAGATTAGCATTGGATAAACAGGTTGAATATGCTTACGAATTGCTGGAAAAACTTTCTTCCGAAATAGGCAATGATTTAGTTAAGAAACTTAAAAAAGCTGACCAATCTACCGAAATAGGTTTACAGGAACAGAGGGAGAGAGTAAAGGTTTTAGAAAGTAAGTTGAAAAAGATAAATAAAGCGGAAGCAAAAGAACTACTTAGTTTAATCGATGTTTTAACTAAAAAGAGTATATGGATTGTAGGGGGAGATGGATGGGCGTATGATATTGGTTATGGTGGATTGGATCACGTTATTGCCCAGAAACGTAATGTCAATATTTTAGTATTAGATTCAGAAACCTATTCTAATACTGGTGGCCAGATGTCTAAAGCAACTCCTCTCGGAGCAATTGCGAAATTCGCTGCAGCAGGTAAGAGGACCTATAAAAAAGATTTAGCAATGATGGCAATCTCTTATAGAAATGTATATGTGGCTAGGGTAGCAATGGGAGCAAATGATGTACAAACTATTAAGGCTTTCCAAGAAGCAGAAGCATTTGATGGTCCCTCCTTGATTGTAGCTTATAGTCATTGTATTAGCCACGATTATAATCTGATTAATGGCTTCGAACAACAGAAATTAGCTGTACAGTCTGGATATTGGCCATTGATAAGATATAATCCTGATCTCGCCAAAGAGGAAAAAAATCCTTTCCAGCTTAATTCTAAAGCCCCGAGTATTCCTTTGAAAGAATATATTTATAACGAAGGTCGATATAAAATGCTTACTCGGACTGAGCCAGAAATAGCTAAAGAATTACTGAAGAAAGCTCAGGATGAAGTTAATGAACGCTGGAAGATGTATGAACAACTAGCTTCGACTTTTAGGAAAAAATAAGATAGAAAAGAGAATAAAAGAGGGTTATTTGTAACTTGTGTAGTGTTTTAGAACATAAAAAAGAACAAGCTCTGAGAGATAATATTTTAAGAAGTAATAGAGTATATTAATTTTGAAAAAATAATACCGCAAATCCATAAAGATTTGCGGTATTATTTTATAAGATAAATT
>Ga0209636_10008158_pt1 | contig 10669 bp, 15 predicted proteins | sample DeeMarSWOR152_54_FD_187464 | JGI IMG/M metagenome (GOLD analysis project Ga0209636, IMG submission 187464) | Marine sediment microbial communities from White Oak River estuary, North Carolina - WOR-1-52-54 (SPAdes) (version 2) | ecosystem: Environmental > Aquatic > Marine > Intertidal zone >... | reverse complement strand
GGAAACTCAATTTTGAACTTTCTTTTCTTTCATAACCGTAAGAGTTAGAATGGGGTCTGTCCGCCATGAGGTCTTCATACCTAGTAAGGTCGGTCTGGGACGGCTACATCATACCCCATTATACAAACACCGTCCCCCACCATTATAAACGTAATGCTCTGGATGAAAAAAGAAGCCTACGAAGATTCAACAATCGAATACACAGCCAAACGATTGAGGCATCTACAAAGAAACTGCACACTAGCAGACCCCGAAATAATAAAAACATTCGTGGCAAACAAAGAATGCAGTAACGCATACAAAGAATGCTTAATAGAAGCCTACGCCATCTACATGCGCTCAATCGGGCAAACATGGAAACAGCCATTCTACAAACGATACGACAAACTACCAAAAATACCCACAGAAGAAAAGATAGACATGCTAATCTCAAATGCAAGCACAAGAATGGCACTATTCCAATCAATGTCAAAAGACTTAGGCACAAGACCCATAGAACTAACATGGCTAAAAGTCTCAGACATCAACCTACAAAACGGAGTAACCAACATCACAGGAGCTAAACACACCGTTGGAAGAGTTGGGAAGCTCAGACCAAACACCATAGAAATGCTGAAACAATACATCCTAAAAAAACACCTAAACGCAAACGACAGACTATTCCAATGTCAATCAAAAAACATAAGCGAACAATACCGCAAATTTAGAAACAGATTAGCCGAAAAACTACAAGACCCAACCTTCAAGACCATACGGCTATATGATTTCAGACACTTCAGAGCATCAATAGAATACCACAAGACCAGAGACTTACTATACGTCAAAACACTCCTAGGACATAAAGACCTAAGAACCACACTACGATACACCCAACTCTTAGACCTACCAAACGATGAATACACATGCAAAGCAACAGCCAACAACAAAGAAGCGACAAACCTCATAGAAAACGGATTCGAGTATGTAGCAACAACACCCGACAACCTAATGCTATTCAGAAAACGCAAATAACAAAACCCCTCTTTTTTTCTTCATTCTATAAGTCAACAAAAACGTTGCTCATGTCGCTTCGCTCCATTCGCAGACACTAACGGTCAATATAATTAGACCCACCATCCTCATCAAACTCGTCAGTAAGAAACACAGGCTTATAACCTACACGACCAACCCTCTTCTCAATATAATCCTTACCAACATAAACAGACCGACCCATCTCCTCACCACAAACACGACACAAACTCTTAACAGCCACCTTCAAAGACTCAAATTTACGATTCCCACAAGAACCGAACCATGTAACAACATGAAAACGCTTAACACCAAGCTTAATAGTCGAATGATGAAGTTGATACCACGCAGTCCCAAAAATAGACTCACGCTTATCCTTCACATCAACAATGTAACCATTCTTATCATACAACATATACGCTTTACCCATAAAACCACCACAAACACGACAATCACCACCCTTACAATGCCGACAACGGTCAAAACCACCCAAAACAAAACCCAAACAATGATAGTGAGGACTCCAAACCAAAACACCACGCTTAAGCCTCCTACCAATACGATAACCATGAAAAATCATACCACCACCAAGAACACCACAATCAATCAAAGCCATTCGACACTTCAATCTCAAAACAGACTCAGGCAAATTACGGTCTTCCTCAGGAACAGAAACAATAACATGCTCCACCAAACCAAAGCCTAACTCAACACCCTTAAGAACACGACCCGTAATATGATTAGCACCCCTAACACTCCAACCACTAATAAAACAAACAGGACAAGACGATTTATGACACCACCAATGCTTATGACGATTAACCACCTTACCAGAACAATCCTTACCATCAAGAAGTTGTCCTTCATGACCTTCAAAATTCTTACAAGTATCCAAACCAACCCAACGACCACAAGAAGAAGAACTCTCAACACCACGACCAACAGGCTCATAATTACTATGACCCTTATCATCAACAGGCAACCACCAATACTTATTACCCAAAATAGCCCTATTCAACTTCAAACGACGAGAAAAAGACTTATCCTCAACCAAAGGAGATTACATCTCCAAAGTCTTCTTACATCTAACACAAACATTCCAAACATCACTACGATTATCAGAATCCAACTTACGAGCACAAATACAACAACACTCTGCTCCACGAATTTTCTCTACCTCTTCCCAAAACTCTTCCTCCTCCTCCTCCATCTCACGATTGAACCTCTCATAATGAGGGCAACTAAAACACCGATTCATCAATCCAGACTTCGCACTCTTGCGATACGAACATAAAATAGCATTCGTAAGCACACAATACCCTACACCCTTAGAAAACTCAACCATTAAAAACGCACCTTCCTACGAGTAAAACGACCAAAAGGGTTCAAATGGTGCTTACAAATATGGACATTCCCATACATATCTATCCAATCGCAAGTAGGATGAAAACACCGATGACTCCTATCGGAATGACAAATCTTCATACCAAACCTTAACAAGAAACCATCGTATAACTAGCATCCTCAGACCAACTACAAAACATTTAAAAAACACTCAAAAATATTAACCTTACAACAGTCTAAACGAAAATTAGACTCATGTTCAACACATTCACAAAAAATCTCAAAAAAAGGCATGTCGAACCAACTCGACACCAACCTTACACCAACTCGGCACCAACTCCGAATCAATTATATATAAAAATGCATGCTATCATCATCTATGGACCCTCAAACTTTATCAACAATAGGAATCGTCTTGGAAGGTCTCTCAGTAATCATCCTTGGATACGAAGCATTCTACGGATACTACAAGAGAATAGAACGAATGGGCAGAACATTCAAACAAACAAGAATAGAAGAGCAATGGAAAATGGCAATAAGCTGGATACTCTTAGCTATCGGACTCTTACTTCAAATAGCAGGACTATATAATATAACCATCTAATGGATACAATCGCGCGCGCGCAAACTTCTATCAGCAAAAATGCCGTTCCTTCAAAAAACGGAACACACAATAAACCTCTCCTCTTGAAAAGACGCACAACAACAAAACTCTGAAGTTCCTAAAGTGTAGTAATTCTTTTCTTCCTCACATACATGCTGAGGTAAAACAACCGCTCGCTTCGCTCGCTGTTACAGCAAGAAAAGAATCAAAAGAAACGACATAAATAATGAATCATTCAGCAATGAGTAGATACCCTTTTATATCGCACGATACACTATATACATGTGAAATACAAATGAAAAAAGAGCACGAACCATCTAAACTACTAACACAAGCAAGTCAACAAACCAAACGCAAACATAAACAACGCGACAACAATAAAACAACACTTGCAATAAACTCTAGTTCAGACTACTCTAAACACATCACCGTATATATGACACCGCAATGTAGCAAATGCACAGCCCTCAAACTACAACTTGAAAGGCTAAATGTCCCATACGTCGAAATTGACATTACCGACACCGACGCAATGGCAGACCTCTACATGCAAAACATCGTTATCCTCACCGCACCGACACTCAGGATAGGAAACACGTTCTTAACTATTACTCCGAGTTGAGAACTATGAACAACACCAAAGAAAACAACAAAAAAGAAGCATTACAAAGGATAAAGACTGGGACGGCTACATCATCCCCCGTAAAGCGTACAGCGTCTCGCATATTTGAATATTATTAGACAAAGTGCCGTATATCCCAAAAAATACTTATTGTACGATAATAATGTATATAATAACAATAAATTAAGGAAGGTTTTTGAAATGGAAACTACATTTAGCGGAGAGCTTAAAGTTCAGTTAAGTGACTATATCAAAACAAACGGATTAAATCAAATAATGCAGGATACTTTGCTTGACTATCTTCTGAGTTTGCATGTTTCTGAACTAAGTAAGGAACAATACTTGTGTAGATTGAGGAAATTTGGGTTATGGTTAGGGGAAAACGGACTAAGGAGCTTTGCTAATGCTAAAAAGGCGCATATTAACTGTTTCCTAGCGATGTATAATAAAAACAATACTAAGAACGGCTATTTGACTACTTTAATACCATTTTAGAGACTTCCTGAACAAAACTGAGGTAATAAAAGGCTTAAACTACTACAATGAAGAACTAGAGCCTATTACTCCATCTGATGTCTTAACACCTGATGAAGTGGTCAAAATTGCTAAGAAAGCTGGCGAAAGGAGAGAGACGTATAAAGTCGTAACTTTAACGCTTTTTGAAGGTTGTGCTAGGATAAATGAACATCTACATCTAAAGAAAGGTGATGTTCAATTCCAGTCTGTGACTGATAAAGAGGGACATAGGAAGCTCATTGCTATACTGCACTTCAAAAGGAGTAAAAGGAATGTTCCAAAACAGCCAGTGGGCTTGATAATGTTCGCCAGTGAATTGAAAAGGTATTGTAATAACCATCCTGGTGACAGTCAATCTTGGCTCTTTCCTTCGCCGTATGACCCAAACAAACCATTGAGTAATGATACCGTTCAATATGTATTATGGCTTGCAGGAACCAAATTAAGAATAAAGAAACGGCTTAACCCTCACTGGTTGCGACATTCAGGGCTGTCTTTCTTCGCCAATGAGAAAAACTATAACGAACAACTCCTCATGTAGAGGGCAGGTTGGAAAAGCACAGCAATGGCTAGTCGTTATGTTCATGGTGGTGCAGAACTAGAAACCAAGGTATATTTGGAACGTATGGGCTATGCTATTGAACCAGAAAAGGATGATTCCTAAGACTTGCCCGCATTGTAATGCACTAAATCCCTATACAAACACCAGTTGTGACCGTTGTGCTCATCCATTAAATCTAGAGGAGTATAAGAAAGAGATGGAGAAGAGAAGGAATGTGGATAGATTATATGAGAATCTTAAAAAAATCTACACTGGTAAGCTAAGTGAAGGACAAAAAGCACAATTGAGTGGGCATACAGAAACAATAAAATACCTAACAGAACTGGGAAGAGATGACTTGACAACTCAATATATCGAGAAGCTCTTGGAGACATGGGTGAAGGTGTTCTTGACCAGATAAAACAAATTTCCTTGTTTTTTAAATTGGCGGACAGGGATATCTCGCCTTACAAATTCTTCCCAATAAAATCAAATAGAGTCGAGTATAAACTGTGTAGGGGAAGAGAAACTTAAGTAGTTAAATCATGTTTAAGGAAGAAATTTACAACTTCCTGTGCCTCATCTTCAGAAAGGTAGCTATCCATCCAATCGTCTCCAATTCCATCTCCTATGAGGCTTCGTATGTGCCCCATTTCATTTTTACAAATTGCTTTAAATACAGATATTCCTTCCGCTATGCATACAAGCAATTCATGTTCCTCATCCCCTAGAGTTTTGGAAAGGCTAATCCATGAACCCATCTTGTAATTAGCCGCTTCTCGTATTTGTTTAAAATAATCAAACGAGCTACCAAACTTATTACTTAGAATTTTTCTTTGAACAAACTGAGCTTGGATCAAATTAAATACTTTCTTGTGAGAAATTCCTTGAATATCATCTATCGAATGTTGTGGATGCAAAAACAACAATGCCTTACTCAGATGAAATATTGAATAGTAATACCCGATAGCTGACAGGAGTTTGTTCTCATTTTTATAACATCTTTTGGCTGAAATCAAAAAGAAGGTGGAAGATAGAAGTCTTTTTGTGGCTAGCCGATATTTTTCTTCCCACAAATCAGGATAGTTCTTCTTGAATCCAAATAGAGAACCAAGAAATTTCTGAGGAATCTTCAAAGATCAAACCTTTTTCAGTCTCGTGAAGATTTCATAAATTGCCAGCCCACAAGTAATTCTTGTCCACAAAATTCTTATTCCTTCTCTTAAACCGCTTGTAAATCAAGTTTGTTAGGGAAAAACTCTTCCATACAAGTCCCGCAAATAAAGCCATAATTTCTGTATGCTGCTTTCAAGTTTTTCAATTCGTTAGGATCTAAAGCGTCAACGTCTGAATGGTCACGAGCTGCCTTGAAATATTTCGGTCTAACAAAACGATAATAACTCACGTAGTCTTCATCACTGATCGTGTAGATTTCAAAAAAGGTTCCGCATATTGGGCACTTCGCTACATCTAATACCCTAAGAAAGTTCATCATCATTGAAAAGTCGGGTGTTTTTATCTGTGGACTAACGACCTCTTTTATCCGTTGATTATTAATCTTTAAGAGACCAATTCCACGTTTTTCTGCACATCTCTTACCTTGGCTTCCAATTGTTGCGGTTGTAGCAAGATAGCACTTGTGAGCATATTGCGTATAAGCGTGAGCATCCTGAACGTCTCTTACACTAACGTTATTGGTATCTCTAACTTCTACTGCCACAACCTCAATTTCATTACTAACACGATTTCCCACATTTTTTATGCCAGCAACATCAATTCTGAGTCTTTTTGTTCCTTTATCTTGATAATATTTCGGATTTCCTTTTCTATCGTGAATGTATCCGCCACAATAGTATCCTTTCCGTTCAAGCCATTTTCTAACAGTGAGATAATACTCTTTTTCGCCCAAGGGTTTCATCCTTCATTTTTAACTTTATCTTATCTTTTGGTTCAAGTCCTTACTATAATGATCGTGCATAGTCTAATGCTTTCTTGGCGATTTGTTGCACAAAGGGAGAAGGATCGTTTTTATAGGTTTCATGAACCCAAAGAAGAACTTTCTTACATCGATTCTTCTTGAGAAGTTCTAATTTTTCATTTGCCAGTGCTTGTCCGAAAAGTTCCTTTGTTTCTATTGATGAAATAATCCCGTTCTTTAACAGTTTACATGTTTCAGAAGTTTTCGGAAAATTAGGGTTCCTCGTATTCAACATAATTCGTTTGGTAATTAAAGGATGTAAATTAGATTTATGAATTTAAAAGATAAATTACAAATTAACTTACTTTGAATGTAACGATGAACTTTGGACATAAAAGTTCTATTGCATGCATGCAAAGTCGAGTGTGCGCAACCTGAACTAAATAATTTAAAAGAAATCATAGATAATTGTAATTGAGGCTTCGGTGTAGGAGGCATATTTTGACTCTTAAGAGAGACAAGGGTGGAAAAAAGGTAATACATTGGGAGAGATTGAGGGAAGGAGTGAGTAAGTCATTTTATGAAAAAATCAATGAAGAGCTGGAGCCTAAACCTTATCCCGAGACCCTCCAGATTACGGAAACTTTGGTAATGCGCGCACGAGAAGGTGTTTGTCAACCACTACCGCGTGGAAAGATTCTAAGCTTATATGTTGTTCTTACTAATTCCGAGGAGAAAGCAATGGATTATGTCAGAACCCTGCCAAAAAACGAGCTTATAGAACTTGCTGCTCACTTATCCGTTCTACTTTTGCCGCCATCGCGTAGCTTCGATGTTAAAAAGTATTATGAGTCCTTATATAAGGGGAGACAAAAGGGAAAGGCATATCGAAGTTACCGCGAGCATTGACAACGACAAACAAAAATTTTGCAAAGACTTTTTTGTAGTATGTTCGATAAGCTTTTGAGCGAATTATGGCTTAATAGCTATTGATTCAAATGTCGTATCGTATTATCATGTATACGTTCATTACACGACAGAAGAAGAAGGAAATAGCCAATCGCATTGAAAAACCGTGGAAAATCTAAATGTGAGAATGCGGAAAAGTTATAGCAAACCAAATGAAATAATAAGAATTGAAGATAGTAAAAGGAAATGAGGTTAAATTGAGAAAAAAAGTTGTATGGATTGGAGCATTGTTGGCAATTGTTGGCATTGCCGTGTTTGTGTGCTCTCTGATAGGCTCTCGGGTATATGTGCCTGTTTCTTCACGTTGGGGGACTACAGATAATTTGAAATATAGAATTACTGAAGGTCGTGCTTTAATTCCGTCAGTATTTGTCGATTTGGGGTTTCTCTTAACAATAGCTGGAGCTGGCATAAGTATAGCAGGGGTTGTCTTATCACAAAGACGGACTCTTGCCCAAACGAGTTCAAGTGAGAGTTAAGATTTAACGCACACACACTTGCTTCTGCTGGCTCAGCGTGCACATCTTTTCTTCAGTTCAAAGCACGCTGAGCGCCTGAGGGTTCGCTGTCGCTCGCAACTGAAAATCGACTTGAACGTTGAAAGGCAATAGAAAGAAGCAAGGCATTTCACCTATTCAGTAGATAGAACTCAAAGGGGTAAAATCGAGAAAAAATTATACCCCTTCTAGCTGGTTCTTTGATTGTTTGATTAACAGTCTTCGGAACTAATTTTTTTTGAAGATTTCTGTTTAAGAAACCTATAGCCATGAAATAGAAAAACTAATAATTTGAAATGACTATACTTTTAAAAGGAGATTTCTTATGACTGAAAAAGCAAGTGAAAAGAAGGTTATAGGTAGAAACGTAGCTATTGCATTAGGAATAGTATGCATCATCTTGATAGTTAGCTTAGGTGGAGCAATGGCATATTACACAATGACAATCAACGAAAAGAACGCAACATATGATAGTTATACGTCAACACATAGTCATACAAATTCTGAGTATGATTCATTATTCAGTCAAATGATAGGTATGCAAGTTCACTATGACGCTATTGTCACTTTATCAGCATTAACTATTTGGGTTTATAATGAAACCATAAGTCAACCAGCAGGCTCTTATTTGTCTTTTTCAAACATGACAACATATGCAGGATACATTGATGTTTGGATTCAAACATCAACAACAGATAACACATACGTTCGTGTAATCTGGTCTGGACATGGCATGGATTACGATAAGGCAATAACTGTTGGCACAAATGGAACAGCATTTTTTCCAGTAACAGCCGATGTAAGCGTAGAAATCAGAGTAGGCAATACAAATTTAATTGATGAAGCAACCGAAACCGTAACAATAACATACCACTACTAGAACCCATTCCTTCCTTTCCTTTACAATAATTCTATTTATGGTTAAGCAAGAAGTCTTTGAATGGATAAGAACTGGACATAAGACCGTTGAGCTTAGACTCTCAAACCTATCTGACCTGTAGAAAAGACTGTATGACTGTTATTCAGTAGTCTTTCTGTATTGAAATAGCTTAGAAATAGAGTAGTAGAGTAGTAGTATACTATAGTATTAATTTATACAGTAGTATTTACTGTCTGATATGCGTTAAAAAGCAGTATTCAGACCACTTCTCAGTCCAAGTCACTTCCCACGTACAATTTTTTTGGTTAAAATTTAATGCACACACAATACAAAATGTGGCATCTATCTCATGGCTTCTAGGTCAAATAACTTAATCGGCGTTTTGCTTGCATGCAATATAAACTAAAATATACGGTAGTTTCACTTTTTATTTGAATATTTATCGAAAGAACTTGGGCAACTTGTAAAACGCCAGAAGCTAGACTTTGTGAACAGTGAAGCTCTAATAGATATGATGACTAGGAAGCTAATGAGTTGATTAATTGGTATACCCGACATTCTTGGCATTTTTCGTATTTGGTTTCGTTACAGTTTTTACACAACATTTTGTTAAGTTCAATAATTTCAGATTTCATTGCCAAAACCTCATTAACATTGATTAAGATAAGACAACTAACGGTAAATAGGCTTATTTCGCAGACTGAAATATTCCTACAAAGAAATAAAAGCAAAAATGCTAATTCACATCAACGCTTTTTTGCGAAGCGCCTTCAAAGTTCCGGAAACTCCTATAACGTGAATAACTGCGGGTTTTCCATCAATTTCGGTTACAGAAGCGACGGAGGCTCTAACCCTTTCGAGGGCTGTGTGGGAACAGCGGACGACTGCGTAATTTCTTTGCGGCTCATATTCGATGAGGCTGACATTAGTTTGGCTGGCACCGTATTCTCCGAAGAGTTCGAGGACAGCGTTCCAAACAGCGTCCATGACAGCCCTTTCGTTGACATGTTGCTCGCTTACAACTCTAAGAGCCAGATAACGCCTTCTCACCAGTTTAGGCACCAGTTTTCCTCCCTACGACTCGTATGCCGGGGGCTACATAGTTCGGACTCAACTTTTCCCTGTTCCGTTCAACTATAGCGAGAGAATTTTCTGAAAGGGCGAACAAAGCAGATGACACAGACATGTCGAAGAGGGTTGTGAGAGCAGCGTAGTCATAGGGTCCTCTTATTAGATACTCGTTTGTTGCTCCGCTGGAAATTGTGACCGGCACCTTGAACCTTTCTGCGATTGCCACCTCCCTTCGCAGACGAGAAAGAAGACGGATTCTTGAAAAACCTGTTAACAACAGAAGAGGAGCCATTTCTATTTCAAAGGAAGACAAGGCATTCGAAGCAAGTTCAGCCTCTGCATGATCAAAAAATCTTTTACGTAGGTCGGTGGTGGGAAAGTGAAGGAGATCAACTCTCCGATCCTTGGCTGCCTGTCTGGCAACACCCTTCGAGGTGCACGTTACGGATATGACCTCGAACTTTCGCCTGAAACGTCGCAAGTTGTGAAGAAGTTCTCGGGCTGTTTTTGGAGAGAAATCTACCCTTGTGACGAAGTCTATCTTGGCATCGCTGCAAATGTGTTGCAGCTGATTGATTTGGTCTCGCGTGATGTTGGGTGGAACGAGTATGCCAACTAGACGGTATCCCAGTTCAGAGGATTTTCTAACCATCCTCTCCACCTGATCAAGGTCTTTGATTGGTGCACGGAGATGCAGAT
>Ga0209636_10008155_pt1 | contig 10669 bp, 6 predicted proteins | sample DeeMarSWOR152_54_FD_187464 | JGI IMG/M metagenome (GOLD analysis project Ga0209636, IMG submission 187464) | Marine sediment microbial communities from White Oak River estuary, North Carolina - WOR-1-52-54 (SPAdes) (version 2) | ecosystem: Environmental > Aquatic > Marine > Intertidal zone >... | reverse complement strand
GTTGAGAAATTATCGGAAGCACTGGCAGCCGAGTCTTCTGTGGGTACTTGGACAAAATTAAAAACAGTTAATCGCGAGGTATTCACGAAATTAAGGGCTAAAGTATTTAAAATTAAGAAGGTGGGTCCAAATGCAGGTTTTATTTGGCTGGCTTATCCTATTGAACATTTTGATACAAAAAATTTACTACAAATTCTAGCCTCAATCCGCGGTAATGTTTATGGTTTGAGCGAGCTTACTTCGCTCAGATTTTTAGATATCTGGTTACCAAAGAGATTGCAAAAACTATACCCTGGACCGAAGACCGGATTGAGCGGTCTTCGTAAACGGTTTGGTACAGGAAATTCGCAACGCCCACATATTGGTACAATAGTAAAGCCAAAAGTAGGTTTGGCACCAAAGGAATGGGCAAAGGTTGCATTTGATGCATTTATAGGTGGTGTGGATTTTGTAAAGGATGATGAGAACCTTGTTGACCAGGAGTTCTGCAGATGGGAAGATCGTGTGCATGAGGTTTTGAGAATAATAGAGAAAGTGGAGCATGAGACCGGTAGAAAAGTAATTTATTCTCCCAATATCACGGATACTTACTCTCGAATGCTTAAGCGAATGGATCATCTTAAGGATGTAGGCTGGGATTGGGCTATGCTTGATGTTTATATGATTGGTTATTCAGCATTGATTGATATTGTTCAAGAATTGCATAATAATGGCTTTTTTATTCATGCACATCGCGCGGGTCACACTGCAGAGACACGAGGTGCCTTCGGTGTGGAATACAATGTATTTGCCAAGCTTTGGCGTTTAATCGGCGTTGATCAATTGCATACTGGCACAGGTGTTGGTAAAATGGAAGGCTCGCCGGCAATGATAAAACAATATGGTGCAATTTGTCGTGATACAAAAGCTGCCGAGGCGCTTCATTTATTTAGTTTGGGCTTTGATTGGGCAGAGAATATAAATTCCGTGATGCCCGTAGCCTCCGGTGGATTAAACGCGGGTAGTGTGGATGCATTGCTTGAAATTTATGGTCGTGATGTGGTAATACAGTGTGGTGGTGGTATCCATGGCCATCCAAAAGGTACCTTAGGAGGGGCTAAGTCAGTAAGGGATGCTGTTTTGGGTGCCATGAAAAATCAAAACTCATTACAAATTGCTAAGAAAAGTAAGGAGCTCAAACAGGCTCTTGATATGTGGGGATATGTGGACCCTATAAGCATTCGAAATAAATTGCAGAAAATTGAGAGGAATAAAAAATCATTAACAAAAAAAATATTAAGTTCTGGGTATGAGGAAATTTCGATGTTGGATAAGATTTAATTTTTTTCAATTATTTATCAATTTAATAAATTCCAATAACCAATCAACAATAATCAAATAAGTTCCAATAATCAATAACCAAATTCCAAACACTACTAATTATATGTTTAGGTCATTAAATTTTGGTAATTGGTGCTTATTTGATTATTGGAATTTGATGCTTGGAATTTCAGTTATTCATTTAACCAAAATATTCATAGATTTGGTTAATGATAACATCATTAACCGGCACATCATCAAATTCTTTTTCCGAGTGCGTTTCAACAGATGCGATATTACGAACAAGTTCCATACCGCCCACCACCTGACCGAAGACCGCATAATTATCATCTAGAAATGATTGTGGGCCATCGCAGATATAGAATTGGCAAGTGGCGGTATTCTTACCTTCCGGGTCATCAGCGCTACCATAACCCTTACGCGCCATTGCTAACGCACCATCTACATGCCTGAGTGATGGATCAATTTCTAAAGCTATTTCCGGGTTAACTGCCTGTTGTTCGTTTAAATCCGTGTCGTAACCACCACCCTGGATCATGAAATCATCTATCACACGATGAAAGATAAGGTCATTATAGAATCCCATTCTTATATAATCTAAAAAATTTTGGACAGTCTTAGGAACTTTATTTTGATATAATTCTAATACAATAGAACCGTAACCACGCACCTCTAAAATAACCGCGGGATTTTGTGGGTTGGATGTTTCAAAATCTGGTATTTTATAATCTGTATTATCTCCACCGTTATTGTTATTGGGATTTGGGTTGGGAATAATATTCGGTTCATAATCGTTCGACTCTTCTTCCGATTCAGGTTCTAAATATTGGTCATAAAAAATATAGACACCTATTACTGCTAAAATAAAAACAATCGCTACGATTACTACAAGTATATCGTTGCGTCTACTTCTCCTATGGCTCCTACTATCATGAAAATCATGTTTAGGTTCATCAAGGTCTTCATGCTCGCGCTCAGATCTATCTTTTACCTTGGCTTTGCGTTCGTGTTTATGAATTTTTTTGTGATCGGATTTTCTACGACGTTTTGCCATGGAATCACCGGTTTTTTATGTTTTTTTATTGTTAAATTTAAATAAAACAAATTTTGTTTTAATAACAATGATGAGTATTAAATTTTATTATATATTTAAAAATATTAAAAATTTTAGCCTAAAATTACCATAATTAGGTTTATATTGCCTAATTTTTTCAACATGGAACAATAAATAATTTTCAAAAGATTAAAAAATCAATTACTCAGCCTTACCTTTCCCTACACCATAATATTTGAACCCAAGTTTTTCCAGATCATGACCATTAAACATATTTCGCCCGTCAATGATTAGCGGATGGCATAGTAGAGTTTTTAATTCTGATAAGTCTATCTCAGAATATTGTTTATGAGCAGTTACTATGATTACAGCGTCCGCATTAGTCACAGCATCTTTAAAATCATTGGTTAACTCTACACCCTCAAAGTTTTTCACATATGGGTCATGAATGAGTACCTCAGCATTTTTTTCACGTAAGGCGTTATATAATGGAACCGTGGGAGTGTTTCTTGTATCATCTGAATTCTCTATGAATGCAAGACCAAGCAGACAAATCTTAGCACCTGAGATATCAACATTAATTGACTCTAATCCTTTTTGCAATAATCCAATGGTATGTATGGGCATATAATCATTCAATTTTCTACAATGGATGATAATATCTGGTGTAAATTTTGTTTTTCCATAATTATCAAGCCCAAATTTAAGCAACCAAGGATCTTTTGGTAAACAATGACCACCCACACCCGCACCAGGGAAATGCATATTTCTATAAGGATTCGCTGACGGATTTGATGGGTCATTTGGTAATGTGTTAACCAGTTTACGAACTTCAAAAACGTTAACACCGAGACTTTCGCAAATAATTGCAACTTCGTTGGCAAAAGCTATATTTACATCTCGATAAGTATTTTCCACGACTTTAGCAATCTCAGCGGTAAGTGCATCCGTGGTATATAGGTCGGCTTTGCAGATCTTTTGGTAGAGTTCAAGACAAAAATTTGTACTTTTTTCGTCAATACCACCAATTATTCGCGGATAATAAATTAAGTTATGTAATAATCTACCAACCATAACACGCTCATAAGAAAACGCGAGATGAAAATCCTTGCCAGCGTGTTTACCAGAAGACTCCTCTAAAATAGGTTTTGCAATGTACTGCGTGGTGCCTGGGGCCACGGTTGATTCAATCACGATCAAAACATCCTGGTTTAAATATGGCCCAATTATTTTACATACTTCTCTTAAAGATTCGTACTTAGGCTCATGGTTAGTATCAACAGGTGTTTGCACATCTATTAATATAGCATCTGCTGATTTACACACGGAATAATCATCTGTAACATGAAATTTCTTATTTTTAACAACCCTTTCGATTAATTCTGGTAATCCCGGCTCATCACCGCCTATCGGGCATTTACCCTCATTAAGATAATCGATTTTCCAACCTGAGCGTTGTGACCTGCGTTGGATACCGGTAACAAATAATCCTTCTACATCTGCAAATAACGCCGCTGCGGGGATACCTACATAACCCATACCGATTACCACAATTTGCTTAAAAGGCATAACATTGGCTCCTTGTTAATCATCATAAATGAAATTATATTTGTACGATAGTATTTAGATAACTAATTATCAAATAGAATTTTGAGTGGATATGTAATTTCGATTTAAAAAGGTATTTGATAAATAATCTATTGAGATAATTAAATTCGCATCATTTCAAAATTTAACCACTCTTTTTTTCAGTAGCATTATTACTAAAACTTATATTAAGATTACTAATATTATTTAACTATTATTTAATTCTCCTGACAACTTCCAATTCAATTTCATTACCTTGCCTATCATACGCTTGCCAGGTGTGTACATTGTATGGGTAACCAATTATGATATGAGTATCACCCATTTTAGCAAAAAATTGCAGATCTGCTTTGGAGGGTCGATTACTACCTGAAGGGTGTGAATGGACCGTTCCCGCGGTTTCTAAAAAGATGTCAGGTGGTTCCATATAGGTAAAGGGAATTGCATGCGATCTACCTTGAATTGTTCTAATAATGCTGAATTCTGTAATCACACCATTCTTTTGCAGAAGTTTTGCATAAAATTCATTTGGATAACTATCTTTTGAAGCTTCTATAATGAACTCTACCATTGCTTTTTTAATACCCCATACTTTACATTTTTTCTGGTTTTTTCTATTATTTTTTGCACGATAAGGATTTGTTTGATTTAAATTTCTATCATCTTTCTTCTTCATCCAACCCATTAAATCGCCTCCAGGGTTTATTGATGGTTTTGAAATATTATATAATTTAAAGGATAAATGCGTTCAATAAAAGAAAATAGCTATCATTGTGAAGTTAATTTTTCTTCTATAAGCCTATAAAAATTTGGTTCAAATCTAATAAATTCTGCAGATTGCTTGGCTTTTGTAAACTGTACAATATCATTTGGAGTAATTTCGTATTGAACTTGACCATCTATGACCAAAACGGATTTGCGTTTAGGTTCCATTAACTTCACAGAGATTGAAGAATTACTTGGCACAACTAGAGGCCGAGTGGAAAGTTTAAATGGGGCAATTGGAACAATAATAAAAGCATCTACCTTTGGATCTAAAATAGGCCCCCCGGCGCTCATTGCATAAGAGGTAGATCCTGTGGGGGTTGCAATAATAATACCATCAGCGCGAATAGTTTGAACCTTGACGCCATCGACCTGGATTGAATATAACCGCATTTTTGCGATTTCGGAGGTATGTATTACAGTCTCATTGGTCGCCGATTCCAATGGTTTGTTATTTAAGATGGTTTCTAGTTTTACTCGTTTATCAATAATATATTCTTTATTTAGGATCCGTTTGAGACTGGGCACCGCATCATTCATGTGAACTTCGGTTAAAAATCCCACAACACCCGCATTAATTCCAAAAATCTTTACATTGCATTTGTGTAGTGCACGTAAAATTGTACCATCACCACCTATAGTGATTAATATTTCTATGCTATGAGAGTCAAATTCATCTAATCTTGCGGTTTTTACATTTTTTAAATCAATGTTATCTTTAATCACTTTATATAACTCATTAGTAATAAAAAGTTCATTCTTCTCTTTTAAAAACTCGATAACCTCATAGGATTTCTTTACTGCATCTTTAATTTGGGGGTTAACAACCAAGCCAAGTCTCATCTCAAAACTACCTTAAAATTCAAATATGATTTTAGAATCGGTTATTTTATATATTTATTTTTCTACTATGGACCTTTTAATGTATAAAATAAAATAATGCCTCTTCTCAAATTTTTGGCGCAATCTTTAGATGGTGGATTATGGATGGCGGATGGAGAATTTAGGTCTGAGGTTTGAGTACACTACGATATTTTTCTAAAATCAATCGTTTGAAGTGTGAAGGAAGTACCTTAAACCGTCTCAAGCGAAGGCCAAAGGCCTGAGCGTACTCTCACCTGGGTTGGAATTCTGGATTTATTATTGATAAAATAAAAGAATTCCAAGCTCAAACAAAAATAAGGTCACTTTAATGACTAATCTTATTTTTGTGATGCACACTTCTGTTATGCTTGCGTATCCACCATTCACTATTTTTCTTTTATCTTAAAAAAATTGGGAGAAAAACCAAAACAATTTAAGCATAGTATTAAAAGGGAGTTAATAAGGGTATAAGAATTTTTTTAAAATGAATAAGAAATCTTAACCACTTAAATCATACCTTAAACGAAATAACTGGAATTTTTGTTCAATTCATGCCATAGATTAGTTTAAAAATTACCCAAACATTAATATTTAATTATTATTTATCTATACATTCACACTTGAAATTTGAGAGTGATTGGCGGATTGTTCATGGATAAGATAAAAAGCGGTGTCTATGGATTAAATGCACTTATGGACGGCGGAATAAATGAGCATTCCACCACAGTAGTTATTGGTTCCTCGGGAGCCGGTAAAACTACCTTTGCACTGCAATTCATCATGCGCGGTATGGAGGTGGGTGATGATGGTGTGTTTATTAGTTTGGATGAAAACCAAAAACAGATCATCATCGAGGCTGAAGCCATGGGGTGGAAGAATATTCATGACTACATTGCCGATGAGCGTTTAGTATTTATTGATGCCAGTGGAGAACAATTTTCGAACTTTATTAAAGTAGAGTTACCTGATTTTGTTAATGAATGGAAGGGTACGAAATCAAGAATTGTGATTGATCCATTGACACCCGTTCTATGGGCAACAAAAGAAAGGTATGAACAGAGGGAATTGATCTCGTTTCTGTTGAAAGAAGTTAGAAAAGTGGGCACTGTATTAAGCACTTTAGAAGAACATGGGTCAGTTGGTGATTTATCTGGTCCTGAGACCATTATACCAATGTATATCGCTGATAGTATTATCCATTTAAAATATTTTACAAAGGGTGATGAGGTAATAAGGGAATTACAAATCGTTAAATGTAGAAGTAGTAAACATAGTGAGAAAAGCCATCCATATCGCATTATCGGTGGTTTGGGATTAATAATTCAGCACAAAGGTTTACCGGCACCGCGGACAAATAAGATTTCTAAACAGTTATTTGCACGATTTAATGAGATTGCTGATAATTTACCTAGAGATGTTCGAATTAGGGTTTCGAGGTCATTAAGTTCTATGATAGATTTTGATCTTCGTGAGGTTGACCCAGAACAACTATTAGATGATCTAATTGAAGAATATAAATGATTATTTGAAATCACATATAAAAATAATAGATACACTTTAAAGTAGTTAATTACATTGGCAATAGACATTAAAAAATTTATGGGAATTCAAAATGAGATCAACAAAAGGTTCGAAAAATAAACAACAAAAGAGTTTTGGTAAAGCATTTAAAATGGATATCGGTCGAGAGAAAGAAATAACTGAAGAAAAATGGGAAGTTCAGGCAGATAAATCTTTATTGATGAATCCCACTAGACAAATTATTTTCAAATATTTATGTGAGTATCCATGTACCAGCTTAAGTACAATAGCACATGATATTCAGCTATCAGCACCGAGTACTTCCTGGCACTTAAAGTTACTTTTAGAACGAAAACTGGTCTCAGAAAAAAAGTTAGGTGGGACAAAGGTTTTTTATCCGAATAAAATGTTAGATAAAACGGGTATTTCCGTTTTATCATTATTAGCCAACCAGAAAATGCAGGATATTTTCATTCAGATAATCAATTTACCTGGTATTGGCCAAAAAGAATTAACCGAGAGACTTGGATTTAGCCATCAGTCAATTAACGCTTTTACTAATCGACTTAAAAATGAGGATTTGATAACAATTGTTAGAGATGGAAAATTTACTAGATACTATCCTACTAATAAATTGGATAAAGTTGGGACATCCCATCACAAAAAACTGAAGGAATTTAAAAAATGGGTCATTAAAGCCTTCAAGTTTGATGGTGTAAATCCAAAATTACTCCGTGTTACAGATCGACATTTATTACTTCAAATTACTGCTGGTAAGAAGATAAAAAGTATAAAACTTTCAGTAAACCCATTTATAACAATAATTCAGAATAAATCCCGATTTTTATCTGAGATCAAAAATATTGGTTTAAATAAATAAACTTTAATTTATTTTTCACATTACCCAGAGCCCTTGAAATTAACAGATTAGTCAAGGGGTTAATACATAGGATCTCAGAAGTCAAGCGTCTGAAATCATTATATTAATGTCTATGAATATTAGATAATGTTTATATATTCTATCTACGTAATTTTATAATAATGCTGCCCAATTATAATTGTATTGAAACATATACTATTAATTTTTCCCCACAACCAGATACCTTAATGAGTATTTGGTTAATCTGAGATTGAAGATAGAATATACAAAGAGTGATCACTAATGCCTAAATCAAAATTAGAATTGTTGGCAATGCTTAAAAACGAATTAATCGAACTAGCGCAAAAAGAAGGCGTTAAGATTAAGCCTTACTGGACCAAGGAGAAGATTTCTAATGAGATATTACAAAAGGGAAAAACATATGCGGGTAAAAAAGAAGGCATTGCTAAGGATTTTAAAAAACGCTGGATGGAGCTTACTGACGAAAAGGAAAGACTCAAAGCAACGGTAAAACCTAAAGGGGTAAAGGATAAAAAACCTAAACCTAAAAAAATCGATAGTGAAGAAGCACTTCGAAAAGAACTTATGAGGGAAACAGAAAAGATTGAAGTATTAATGGCAAAGGAACTAATTGATAAAGGTGTGGTTCTGGATGAGCTCAAGAAAAAACAAAAAGAAAAAGAATTACTAAAAGAACTGGAACTTGAAACTGCTAAACTAGATAAGGACATGATGAAAAAATTTAAAAAAGACCACATAGACATCGATGAGTTTCAACGTAAATTAGGAAAAACTGGTTTTGATAGACCAAAACCTCCAATTACACCCACCCCCACAAGACCTATGGGGCCGAAAATGGGAATTACTCCTAAACCCAAAAAAGTTCCCCCACCACCGCCGGTTTCTATTGCTTCCCTACAACCGCGGCCACCACGGCAAAGAATGGGTAAAATGCGTAGAGGCTTGGTAAACGGCCAAGGACTAATTAACGGTCAAGGATTAATAAATGGCCAGGGATTGATTAATGGTAAGGGACTTATTAACGGTTTAGCTCGGCATGGGCTGGTTAATGGAAAAGGCATAATCAATGGCACCGCCCACGGTTTAGTTAATGGCACACAGTTAGGTTTAATCAATGGCAAAGGTTTAATGGAGTCATTACGTGGTGCGAAAGTGCCAACATATGGCCGGATTAATGGTCTCTCACGACAAGCATTCATTAACGGTAATGGATTAACAAATGGTAATGGAATTACCAATGGTAGAGGATTACTGATTCAATTTGTTAAATCAGATGCGTTTGCTGCAAACAAAATAATTCGGCGATTAGCACGAATTAACATCATCCAAAGTAGGTTCCGCAGGGAACGCGTGGCAATTCTCGTGACAATTATGGCAATTATTCTGGCACCAATAATATTCTTTATGGTAGGATTAGAACCCGAACCAAGAATGAAAATTGATGGGAAGTTTAATGATTGGTCAGGAGTAACAAGTTTTGAAGATAACAAATTTGATCAAATTAGAAACCAAAATATTAACATAGTTGAATATTCCACAATAGAGAAAAACGGAGAAATTTTATTTTACCTTGAAACAAATGATGATATGTTTGAAGGTTTTTCTACTGATAATGCATATGCTAGTGAAATTCTCTATATTTTTATTGATTCTGATTGTAATTCTACAACAGGATACAAGATAGATGAACTAGGATCTGATTATAAAATAGAGCTCTCAGGATTTAATAACGAATTAAGAACCAGGTCGATAGATAAGTATACAATGAACGGTGATCAGAACGAATGGAGTGAGTGGAAATATATAGAAAATGTCAACGTAAAGAATAAAGGCACAAAGTTGGAAGGTGCAATTGGATTCCAAAATGATAATAACGTCGACCCATGTAATGCTAAAGTATTATTCATGTTTAAAGATTATTTTGAAAATGTGGATCGCTCGGATATTGTGGTAAGTCCTCAAAAACCGGCACTAATGATTTCTGAATCCATAATAGCACCTGAATGGGCACCATATAATCAGTCAAATGTCCCATTTTTAAAATTAACACTTACTACAACTGATAAAAAACTTAAACTCAATGATTTGGATATAATAATGACCGGCACAATACCAGTAAATAGATTAATTTATTTGAATCTAAGTGTTTGTGTAGATAGAGATAAATCTGAGTCATACTTAGTAGGTGTTGATAAAATCATCCCTGGGCAAGTAAATCTGATTAAACATGAAATTGGCCATAGTATTAATAAGAAACTCAACCAAACCCAGTTAAAATATATTTTTGACGAGAGACTGGAAATAATAGAAAACCAGCACTTAGATATTTTATTATTGGTTGATATCTCTAATAATCTACCAAAATATTCGACACTTGGTTTTAAGGTAAATCCTATTAATTCTGATTTGAAAATTACTCAAACGGTGAATTCAATCAATCCAATTGGTTGTTGTTCACCAACGACATATATTGGAGGGGTGCCTCAAAATATTATCATTGACGGTGTATTCGCGGATTGGAATTTGGTCCATGAATATATTGATTCCGACCAGGAATTAATTACCAATCCCAATATTGACATTAATACTTACAAAATTCAGCAACAAGGTAATGATTTATCGTTTTTCTTTGATGTAAAAGGCGCATTATTTGGTGG
>Ga0209636_10008154_pt1 | contig 10670 bp, 11 predicted proteins | sample DeeMarSWOR152_54_FD_187464 | JGI IMG/M metagenome (GOLD analysis project Ga0209636, IMG submission 187464) | Marine sediment microbial communities from White Oak River estuary, North Carolina - WOR-1-52-54 (SPAdes) (version 2) | ecosystem: Environmental > Aquatic > Marine > Intertidal zone >... | reverse complement strand
TGGCCTGCCACTAGGGCGGCTGCTATGCATGCGGCGTAGACGACGCTAAACACGAGGCTCACGTGGATGGAGGTGTTCTTCAGCCCCTGCCAGCTGAATTGGCTGAAGGCGATCCTCCTCTTCACCCTGCCGTTGAGGCCCTAGAACACGACCTTCCGCCTCTTGTAGACGACCCTCTTCCACTCCGTGCCCCCAACGTCAATCTTGTCCATCACCGTCAGCACGTCGGTCGGGTTCTCCCAGCCCTTCAACCGCCTCCAGGCGATAATGTGGTCCACCTTTCTGGACTTGAGGGCGTCGAATACCCTGCCGGACTCGAAGCCGCTGTCCTCCAGCCAGCAGCTTCACCTCGATGTCCTCTCCCAAAATCCTGTCTAGCAGAGGCTCCACCAGCTCTTTCTCGTTCACGTTCGCCAAAGCCTCCTCGTGACCCATCGGGAACCCCCCGACATCGGTGAGGAAGAGGCATCCGAGGTAGAAGTCCTTCTTGCCTCGACCGATACGGGCCTCTGGGTCACCTAGCCCTCGGCTAGAGTCGTAGGGGTCGCTGATGCTCCAGGCGGAGAGGCTGGCGTCGTCGAGGCATACTACCTAGACAAGATCTGCGACGTATGCGGGGTTCTTCCAAATAAAATTATGAATTTTTTTATCGTGCTGTGCGCGGCCTTACCAGAGGTAATCTTGACCTCGTCTCTTCCGTTTAGCTTCCAGAGGTGCTCCAATAGCGCGTGCAGTAGCATATTTATTTAACGCTCTTATCTCGATGATGGCGCTTCACCGCCAGAGGTCTTTTTAGTGTTTTAAAAGGAGGGAAAATAGCTGAAACAAGCTCAAATTGGGCTTCTTTTACGGCATTTAGATACCCGAAGCACACTCATGGAAAACAAGCGCCATTATCGTTATATGAGCGTTATTTAAATATTCCATTGAGGTTGGTAGATTAGATTGAATGTTGGATTAATAGGGTGTGGCGCCATCGGAAAAACCCTGGCGCAAGCTATAGCAGAAGGAAAAACAGGTGATATCCGGCTCGTTGCCGTCTGCGATATCGATAAAATAAAGGTGGAACAACTCAAGGAAAGCCTCGGTCTCTCTCATATATTTATGACCACGGAGCCCGATGAAATCATAGCCCGAGACGATTTGGAACTAATAATCGAGACAGCCTCACAGGAGGTAGTTAGGGCCTTCGCGGAGAAGATATTGAATGCTGGCAAAGATATTATGATCATGAGCGTAGGCGCTCTAAGGGATAATGAGCTGCTTATGCGTCTAGAGAGGGTAGCCAAGGAGAAAAAGGTCAAGGTTTTCGTGCCCTCAGGTGCCATCTGCGGTCTCGATGGTGTAAAGGCTGCCTCGGTTAAAGGGATTACGAGCGCCGAGATTACAACAATTAAAAATCCAAAGGGCTTAGAGGGGGCGCCTTACCTTGCCGAAAATAATATAGATCTGAGTGGCCTGACTGAGCCGAAGGTTGTATACCAAGGAAAAGCAAGGGAGGCTGCTAAGGGCTTCCCCAAGAACGTCAATGTGGCTGTTGCACTGAGCTTAGCGGGCATCGGCGTAGATCGCACTATGGTTAAAATAATCGCCGACCCGGAAGCAGACCGAACCCAACACGAGATAAGAGTTAAGGGAGAGTTTGGGGAGATGCACACTGTCGTTAGGAACCTGGTACATCCTGAGAACCCAAAAACAAGCTATCTAGCTGCCCTCTCGGCGATACGCACCCTCAGAAAGTTGACAGAGTTAATCCAAGTGGGCACTTAGACCCTTTTCGTTTTATTTCTAAAATTATTTCTTCATAAAGCCGAACATGCTAAGTACCTTTTTTAGGATATGATATTTTTTATTATTTCTAATGAATTCTCTACTTCACTTATGGTGTTGTAGTGAGCAAATGAGGCTCTTACTATTCCATAGTGTGTGCTGATTCTGATTCTATTTTTTTCAAGTAGTTTTTTTACTTCTTCAATGGGTTTTCCAGGCAGATTAAATGTGACTATATGGGATCTCTCCTCTTTATTTAATGAGTTAGTTACATTCGCGCCCATAGACATCAGACCCTCTCTGAATTTTTCGGATAATTCAAAGGAGTGTCTTTTTACTTCTTCTATATCCATTTTTGCTAGGAGATTTAATCCAGCCGCAACTCCGTAGATACCTGCGTAGTTATAGTTGCCTCCCTCGAACTTTTCTGCTGAGTGTTTCAGATTCGCATTCTTAGGGTCTTCAATGTTTTCGTAGCTAATTCTCGCAACACTCATCGGTTCGATGTCATCTAAAATGTCTTCATTACAATAGAAGAATCCGATTCCATGTGGTCCCAGCAGACCTTTGTGAGCCGAGGATGAGAGCATGTCCACCCCTAACTTTTTAACATCTAATGGTTCCAAACCTAGACTTTGAATTGCATCAACAACTAAATATGCTGAAACCTTTTTACAAATTTTTCCCAGTTTTTGAAGGTCAAATCTAAATCCAAGGTTTGTCGTAGACGCAATCGATAAAGCTTTGGTTCTCTCATCAACATTTGATGATATGTCGTTTAGCTCAACTATCCCATTCTTTTGGGGCACGATCCTTATCTCCACACCCTTTTTTCTCAATCGAATCCAGCAGAACATATTATTCAAGTGCTCTAGTTCATTGAGTACGACATTGTCTCCTGGCTCATATTTTATACCATTTGCAGCTATGTTAAGGCCTTCGGATGTATTCTTGACCAATGCAATCTCGGAGGGCTTGGCATTTATTAAATTGGCAAACTTATTTCTAGCCTCATCGAGCTTCTCGTATGCGTTCGCGCGTGCAATCGAACATCCTTTTTTCTGGAGGATTGACAAAAAATGGGTCATATTCTTTCTCGCACAATTGGGCAGGGGATTACCATATGCTATATCGAAATATGTCATCGCTTTTACTATTGGGAACTCAGATCTAACTTCATCCATATTTAACAAGTTTTATCATATTTACAATTTCAAATCCGAATTTAAATATTCTGAACTCACTGCTTTGTTGAAAAGATGAAAATGTTCCTCTGCCCAGTTCATGCTGGGTGGTTGCTGGCTGGCCTTTTGTTATATCGGTCCTTGAGACATAGTTGTTGAATTGGCTTTCTCTCGAGCTGCTTTTTAAGTAGGCAAGGGTATGTGAAGCTTTTTTATATCTCTTTTTTCTTCCTCCTTTCTGGCTGTCTAACGGATCTCCTAGAATGGAATGCACGCTTTACGCGCTTTTAAAATATTTTTTAGATCATTACGCGAAGTATATAATATAAATTGAGAATTTATATTATAGTTCTTTAGATTTTCTTCCTGAAAGTACGATTGATATTACACCTATAATAGTAAATATTAAAGTATAAAGTTGATTTTCAGGTGACAAGAGATAAAAAAATCTATCACCAAGCCTTGACACTCGCATGTGTATTGAATTACCTATTAAGACACCAAAACTCCCCATTAGCATAATTATACCAAATTTTCTACTTTTTTCTATAACAATATTATCCATGCCTTTCATTTGCCAAAAAACAAAATAAAGAACTACTGTAATCACAGTTATTATAGTTAATATGTTATTTATAGGAGTTTTAGGTGATCCCACTATGTCCTTACCAGAAGCTAATGGATTTAATAAAGCACCTCTAATTTGTTGAATTATCATAGCATCAATTATTGTTCTAGCTGAAATTGCAGTACCAACGCCTACTATTACTGCAACAGGATATCGATTAAGCCATTGCCATCTTTCTATATATCTACTATAAAGCATTATACCTAATATTAAAGGTATAGTATAAATAACATTTCCTGTTAATAATTGTTTTATAAGGTTGGAATTTAATGCATTAATAGCTATTATAAGCGAATACCCAGCTGCAAAACCAAGATATAGATGTTCACATGTTTTCCAATAAACATTATCTTTTATTGGAAGGGTCAGTGCACCAACTGTAAAAGCTATACTAGCAATAATTCCGGTAGTTTCTAATATTCCTGTCATTTTTACCCCCTCTTAAATATACGTGCAATGTTCCCAAAAATAAATAATAATATAAAGTATAACGCCCCTAAAAATAAAACACCTAACTGTGCAGATGCGTTGCCAGGTTCCTTTATCAACGTTTCGTATTCTGCGCCAACTTGTGGCAAAGGGTATAAATTTGCTTGAAGTTGATCTGGATAATATGGTTCCAATGTTGCACCACCTGAGCAAGCAATAGCCAAAGTAGTTTTATAAACAGTCGAAACTTGACGTACAAAACCATCACCTAAAGTAGTTCCAGTCTCACAATCAATAACAAGATCGAAATCAGTACATGTATCGATATTTTTCATTATAGGAAGATCATCTATCAGATTACCTCGAAAATCTGTAGCAATAACACTTCTAATGCTTGACAAGAAACTTGCAAGCCCTGTTTCTCCTCCTGGAATATAGCCAAGAAATACATAATCTTCTCCATAAGTCTTTGTATTCCATACATACCCAAATGTAATTTCCATTTTTTGATACATCATTGCTCCATCAGCCGAAAATGCTACACAAATCACACGTCCATTTTTACTATATATATGTTTCATGAAAGCCTCTTGAAGTCCTTGAAATAATGGATATGATACAGGAGAATAATCGTAAGCCATTAATATATAAGGCTCTTCAGGAAGTGATTCTACTATATTATAGAATCTTGTTGCCTTTTCTCCAATCGTTAATGGTGGACTAAAAGGAAATAGTACTGGTAGAATATAAGTTATATACATTAAACCGATAATAATCCAATTTAAATATTCTTGAGTAAACCATTTAGATCTTTGACTCATTCTGTTATCTCTCCTTTTAGATAAGTTTTTTCTAATCCGCTTAATAATCTAATCCCTAAAATAACGAGACCAATTCCTATAGTAATTTTTAATCCTCTTTGAGCAGCTGCATTAAGAACACTATTGAGCCAACTAGATATAGTAAGGGAGTCTAACAAATATGCTGATCCAATAGGACTACCTCCAATAAGTATTATCATTAAAGTTATAATCAATGCCGTACTTTCAACATTTTTAATTCGAACTGCACGAAAAGCACCTGGTGCAAGCCAAACGATAAATAAGGACATTAAAGTAGAACCAAGAGGAGAAACAGTGGAATCATATAATAGAGTAAATTCGCTACTATCTGCACCATAGAATAAACCAGCGACAATTGTAACAATCATTGAGACTAAAAGTATTATACTATAATACCATTGACCCTTCTGCATCCTTTGAATTCTTAAAATATGTGACCTAGATAGATTGATCAAACCTAATCCTAAAGATGCCGTTGTTATAACAACTGCGAAACTTAGTAATAACTGTTCTATTTGTAATCCTCCAATATTAAAATAGTAGTTTATAAACAAATATACAGAAATTATTGTAGTAAGCCACAAAGGAGCCGTCCGCCGTAAGAAATAAGACATCTCTTCACATCCCCAAGAGATTTTTTATAAAATTATTTCCAGTCATTGTAAAAAAAACTACACCTATTATTAATAATAATATTGAAATAAATTTACTAACATCTTGTGCTGCCAAAGTATTGGTTGTTTGTTTATCACCAGATAATTGAGCCCCTGCGGCGTATATTTCTTCGCCCATTAATACATAGTCACTTAATATTGCGAAAAAAGGAATGTGACTAGTTCTTGCTGTTCCGATTAATTGCATAGCACCAACTTCCAAACCACTACAAACCAATTGTGCAGATTCAGCCCAGATTGGTCCAATAACAATATTAGACGCTGGTAATTCTCGCCTCATGAGACCAGAAACTGCCGATATAAAAGCAAACTGATTCCTAGAATGGAATCGTAAGATTTCCTCCATGTCAGGCACAGGTAAACCTTCTGCAGTATATGCATCTCGAACATATTCTTGCAGTAACCCCATTGTATCAGTTTGACCAACCGATACGATTAGTTTTACACCATTTTTAACACAGAGCCGAGCTACATAATTAAATACTGATAAACCGGCCATTATTTGAGGACCAACTTCAGTTTCAGCTAAAGACCCTCCTTGACCCGTTGTGAAGTGTAGGGGTTTCCCTAATTCAGCACAACGCCCTATAAGTTCAGGTATAACTGAAATACCAGCAAGCTGTCGAATTTGAGGGCTCCAGCGTTCTGCAATTAATGCCATATATATAGAAATAAATGCCATTATGATTAACAATATTAACCCGGTTATTCTACCTTCAATTAACAACAATTTACTTCGATACCTACTAAAATTTATGTTGTATATAAATTTCACTGTAGCGCTTGCAGGCCAATTTAATAATTTATTGAGGTTTATTGGGGGCCCGAATCAAATGATTTTTTGATGGGAAAATCAAGGATCGGTTCCGCGCGCGCTTATATATTTATTTTAGTACTTATTATTTCGAGTGAATAATGAATTTACATCTATCGGAATCAAAATATGATGTAATCTTAGAAAAAGATATTATGGTAAGGATGCGTGATGGCACTTATTTAGCTACTGATATATATCGACCAGCAATCGGAGGAACAGTTATTGATGACAAACTACCTTCCATACTACAGAGTACTCCTTATAATAAAGAAGACCCTATAAGAATTAAACAGCTCGGTAAGTGGTTTAGTAGAAGGGGATATAATGTTATTATACAGGATTTTCGGGGGCGTTTCAAATCTGAAGGTATTTTTTACAAGTATTCTAATATGGGTGAAGATGGGTATGATACCATTGAATGGATTACCAAACAGAAATGGTCTAATAAAAAAATTGGGACAATAGGTACCTCTTTTATGGCGCATTTTCAAATAGCATTAGCCTGTATGAATCCGCCTCATCTCTCCACAATGATTGTCAACCAAGGAGGTTTCTCAAATGCTTTCTTGAGCTCTTGTAGGCATATGGGAGCATTTGAACTTCGTCAGATGACTTGGGCGTTTTCTGCCGCAAAGAACAGCAGAGAGGCGAATGCTAATCCAAGAATAAAAGCAGCTTTAGAAGAGATTGATCCAGCTAACTATTTAGATCCTGAGCTGGGAAATTTAAAGGAAGGACAATCTCCCCTCAGACTTGTACCAAGTTATGAAAAATTTTATTTTGACATGTTAACAAAAGCTGTATACGATGATTATTGGAAAAAGATTGGTTTATGCGCACAAAAATACTATGATGAAATACCAGATATACCAATACTTCTTCTTGGAGGATGGTATGATTCCTATACAAGAGCGATAAGTGACATCTATATTGGCTTATCTACGAGAAAAAATGGTCCTATAAGACTTATATTCGGTCCTTGGGTACATGGTTGGGAAACTTTAAATTTGACATACTCTGGGGAGGTTGAATTTGGTCGTAAGGCTTCAATAGATGGCAGCGGTCTAGCCATGAGTCCAAATTATTTAGCATTAAGATGGTTCGACTACTTTTTAAAAGATACTGACACTAGTATTGATACTATTCCTCCTGTTAAGCTATTCGTCATGGGTGGAGGTACTGGGCAAAAATCTATTGATGGCAAGTTACATCATGGTGGTGTTTGGAGAAACGAGCATGAATGGCCGTTATCTAGAACACACTTTACTAAATATTACTTACAAAAAGGTGGTGATTTAAGCTTATCATTGCCGAAAAAAGGTATACCGCCAAGTACTTATACATTTGATCCAAGGAAGCCAGTGCCGACTCTGGGTGGTAATATATCAGCGGCGATGGGCACCATGATGCCTGGGGCCTATGACCAGGTAGAGAGACCGAATTTTTTAGGCTGTAAACCCCCTTATATGCCGCTTTCTTCGAGGAACGATGTCCTTGTATTTCAAACTTCTGAGCTAACAAAGAATATCGAAGTTACAGGGCCAATCGAAGCAAAACTATGGATTTCTTCATCTGCTCGTGATACTGATTTCACACTTAAACTTATAGATCAATATCCATCTAATGACGATTATCCAAATGGCTTCGCTATGAATCTTTCAGACACCATTTTTAGGGCCAGATTCCACAATTCATGGTCAGAGCCAGAACTTCTCGAGTCAAATAAAATCTACAGACTCGATATGGTCTCTTATCCGACCAGCAACCTGTTTAAAGTTGGTCATCGGATTAGAGTGGATATATCAAGTAGTAATTATCCCCGTTTCGACATCAACCCAAACTCTGGAGAATCCCTTGGACGTGGAAGGAAGCTTAGAATTGCCCACCAAGGCGTTTACCATGATGCTGAACATCCCTCTCACATTATCTTACCCATAATTCCGAGCGCGGTAGGATAATATATGATGGATAATTTATTTCATAATATATTGTTATATCAGGAATTTAGTATTTTCGCCTTTTCACAAGCGGTTCCCCCGTATAAGGATTAATATTAAATCTAGGCCAGCACATGTCCCATCGCGTCTTCAACGCGCACGCACGAAAATAGGTTCAAATCCTTTCCAGGACTCCATTTTCATGCACTTTGCATTATACCCCGTAAGTCACTGAGCATCAATTAGAGACAACTTGTGGACACTCTAAATTTTGAAGGTGCGTCAACAGTGACGTGAAAAGTTTTATCTACATACCGCGTTGAAGGATATTGGAAAGGAGATTGCAGAGTTGTCTGAGCCTCTGATATATGTGAACGGAGAGTTCCTCCCCAAGTCCCTGGCAAAAGTCGGCGTCTTCGACGAGGGCGTGACACACGGCTGGGCGGTCTACGAGGGCATCAGGGTCTACAACGGGAAGGTCGTCGAGCTTGATGCACACATCGATCGACTCTACGATTCCGCCAAGGGGGCTTTTATCACCATACCACTGACGCCTAAAGAGTTCAAGAAAGCTGTCATCAGGACCATCAAAATAAATGGGCTCACTGACTGCCACCTGGCCCCATGGGTGGGGTACGGTGAGCCCGGGAAGGATGCGAGCGTTGTCATCAGGATCAGGGAGGCTCCTAGCAGGATGGGGGAGCACCTCACGGCCATAGTTTCAAGCGTGAGAAGAGCGTCACCCGACAGCATCCCCGCCCAGATAAAGACCAACAGCCGCCTCGACCTGATGTTGGCGAGGGTCGAGGCTGAGTGCAAGGGTGCCAACTATGCAATCATGCTCGACCAGTTTGGCTACGTGGCCGAGGCAAGCCTGGCTAACATCATGGTAGTGAAAGGCGAAACGGCCTACACTCCATATGCCATGAGCGCCCTGGAGGGGGTCACCAGAGGCCTCCTCCTGAGGCTACTTCCTGAGAATGGGGTCCCCGCCCTTGAGAAGAACCTCACACTGCAGGACCTTTGGACGGCAGATGAGGTATTCATTTGCGGGACGGGTGCTGAGATAAAGCCAATAGTCAAGATCGATGGCAGGCAGATGGGTGAAGGAGGATTGGGGCCAGTGACTAGAAAAGCCATACAGGTGTACAAATCCTATATCGAGGAGCATGGAGAGCCCATTGAATACTAGAGACATTGACTTTGATAGGCTGCGAATTCTGTTGCGCGCCGAGGACGATCAAGCCACAGCCTAGCAGGTCAAATATCCTATTGAGGAACGATAAGCCCTACATGGTGATCGAGTCCTCGAGGGTTTCAAGCAGGTTACGGTCGAGGTGAAAGAGGTCAGGACGTACACGATCTTACTTTCCTTCTCTTTCATTCTTTCACCTCTGGAGCATTGTGTACTCCTCTATGATCTTAGCTGCCCTGATAGGATTGAATAAGTTACACACGCATTGTTTCCCTAGTTCTAGGCCAGCTTCCTCGGCCGTCATCCTCCCCTTCCTGACCCTATCGATGAGGTTTTGGACGAGGTGTTGGCTCACGAGGCTGTGGCCACACATTGTGGTAATCTCCAGTATTCTGTCGTCCGGAAGGAGTTCCGTCCTCCCTATTGTTTCCATTGAAAGGTTTACTGTGTGGGGCCCTGTCCCTGTTCTCTCGCATATATCAAAGACATTCTCGAATACTCCGCTGACGACGACCGAGAAACCCAGGTCCGCCTCCACGAGATCCCTGATCACGCCCTCCACTTGCTCCTTCGCTGTATAGACCCCTGCGACGTATATGGCTGGGTCCGGCGTCTCAAGCAGTTCCTTTAGCTCCAGTCCCTCGTCCCAGTTCTTCATGTAACGAAGGGGCTCCCCCGTCCGCCTCTTTATCAGACCGACGGGTTCGTGGGCAGTTAATATTTCGACGGCCTTCTTAACCCTTTCGGGCTGGCCCTTAAGGTCACCCCTGATTAGCAGCACATAGTCCCCATCGAGGGACTCCCGGCTACCCCGCCTGTGATGGCTATGAGTCATTCCGCCAGAGGCCTCCCGAGACCCATATTGGTCTTACCATTAATCCTCACTTTGACCCCCGCCGCCTCAAGGCCAGACATGATTGGTATCATTCCGTCTCTGCATCTGCTGATAATATCTACGCTGATGACCGTGTCTACCTCCTTCGCCACCCTCTTAAGCGTCTGAAGGACCTCCACGGCCCTCTCCTGCTTCACTTTGGTCTCCACGATGGCGGACAGGGCCCTCTCACCCAACAACTCTCGGAACTTGATCCTGCCGGTATCCTTATCTAACAAGATGGTCACGGGGTTCTCAGGCTCAAGTTCGACTCCAAGCTCCACTAGAGCCATGGTCACCTTCTCCAGGTCCCTGAAAGA
>Ga0209636_10008152_pt1 | contig 10672 bp, 11 predicted proteins | sample DeeMarSWOR152_54_FD_187464 | JGI IMG/M metagenome (GOLD analysis project Ga0209636, IMG submission 187464) | Marine sediment microbial communities from White Oak River estuary, North Carolina - WOR-1-52-54 (SPAdes) (version 2) | ecosystem: Environmental > Aquatic > Marine > Intertidal zone >... | reverse complement strand
GAGAGTAAAAAAATCGATAAATTAAAATCTATAAAACCAAAATGGGGGCCATCTGACGTTTGGAGATATTCTACAGTATGTTGGAGAGAGAAGAAAAAATTGAGGATGTTGAAAAAACAAACTCCATCCAAAAATTTGGACGAGTTGCCATTTCCAGCAAGAGACCTTTCTCCAATGGGGAACTACTGTCCTTCTATTGGATTTTATAAAAAGAAACCACATGCAACAATTTGGGCTTCTCGTGGTTGTGTCTTCAATTGTAGTTTTTGTACGAGTAAGAGAATCTATAGAGAAAGAAGTGTAGGATCGATTATGGATGAGATTAGATATCTTGTAAGTGAATACAATATCAGAGATATATTTTTTTATGACAATAACATTGTCTATAACAGATCCCGATTAGAAACTCTCTGTAAAAAGTTAATAGATGCAGACATGGATTTAGTTTGGTCAGCTCAAACAAGAGTTACTGATGTTGATGAGAAAATATTAAAATTGATGAGGAGGGCCGGATGTTGGAGACTATGTTATGGAATAGAAACTCCCTCTTCAAATTTCTTAAAAAATATAAGAAAGGGAATTAACGCCAACTCTACATCGAGAGCTATTGGTATAACCAAAAAAGCAGGGATAGAAATTTTTGGTGCATTTATTATTGGAATGCCAGGAGAAAACATCGAACATATGAAGAAGACTATAGACTTTGCGTGTAGTTTACCTCTAGACTATGCTAAATTTAACATATTCACACCATTTCCGGATAGCAGGGACTATCATTTGCTTAAGGACAAAGGAGTGAAGGTTTCTGACAAGTTCACCCAACATTTTGTTACGTTCGAATTTGACGGACTAACGAAAGAAGAGATTGAAAAATTTGTAGAAGAATCTTACTGGAAATTTTATTCAAGGCCCAGATACTTGTTAAAAAGATTTTTGATGACAAGATCGCTTTCCGACCTAGGGCGTAACTTTAGAGGATTCACAGCTTTTCTAATTAGAAATAAGAAAATCGAATTTATACCTTAGTTGGAAAGTTTTGTAGCTATTAATTTTTCAAATTAAAAAACATTAAACCACCTTTTCACCATATTTTATGGTGACGGAGACCGCGTGTCTATGAAAGGAGCATATCTTGGTCCTAAACAATGTGAAATAATATGTTCTGACCCCGTTCTTTACGATATAACCTTATTAAATTTTAAGCACGGACCGGCTGATTTTGACAACCTGTACACAACCGTTAAAAAACGGTTAATCGATAGAAACAACCTAGATATTGGAGAAGGCGTTTTCAGGCGGTATCTTGAAAACCTGATTGACGGCGACGTTATATCTTGCAACAGCGGAATGTATGATATAAAGAGTTCTTTGGCAGGAAAACTGATTTATCGCTTCAGAAGATTCGGCAAGGTCGTATACAAAATCGTTAATTTTTACGATTCTTTGTTTAACGCTTTTGAGAACCTTTCGTCAAATGATTGATACAGGCTTTTTAGAACACCGTAAACTATAAGTTATCTTTAATCTAATTCTGTTGTCTATGCCGACGCAACCTGTGAAAAAAGTATTAAAACAGTTCCCGTTTAGAAAGGAGGTTTATCCTACATACGTAAACAAACACGAAGAGCTAATTTTTTGTTCTAGAGAATTTTATAACAAACTGGACAAAATTTACCGATCCATTGGACTAGTTAACCTAGAAAAAGACCTCTCCCCTATAGCAGTCAATCTCAGAAAAAACAGGATCGATATTCACAGAATGATGTATTACTTAACTGAAATTAAGCCGATTGAAAAAGAAAGACCAGTCCTTGCTAGGATAGACAAGAATCATGGATATGTTGAAAAAGAAATTTTTCTGGCAACGCTGCCATTTATGGAGCGGTTCGACGTCCAGCGAGGCGAACCAATAACGATTTTTCCATACATACCCCCTTCAGCTATGTACATCTGATTAATTTGTCTGTTGATGCCCCCTTGCGGCGATTTTAAATAACTTACTTTTAATCTATTAGTCATGGTTGAACAAAAAGACATGAAAGCGGTTGAAAGTGTTTTGAGATATTTAACTACAGGCTCTCCTGAAAATTCATGGTTTACACCAGGCTATATCATTGATTTTGTGGGCACACAAATTTCGATTGTCGGAAGCGTAGTGACTATAGAGCAATGTTTGGAAACATTAGTCGATGAGGGCAGGGCTAAAAAATCCGATTCCAAATATCGAAATAATCCATTAGATTGGCAGTCTTATGCGTATCGGTCAATAACTTAATCCTGATGACAGCTTTCTTCCGCGACGTGCGAAGGATTTAAATGTATTACTTCTTAACTTTAACATCATGTCACAATATATTGGTAATGTCAAAGGATGTTTCATCCGAAATTTGTATATGCTTGAATTGAATGAATCCGATTTTTCAGTAAGTGATTTGACTTCGATTTTGGGCGACAAGGAACTTTTGGCTACAACCCTTTCTTATAGAGGACTATCTGATTTAAGGAAGGTGTTTGACGAATACGCTCTAAAAATCCGTGCCGAATTGTTAAGAGATGGACATATTGTAGAGGCGCCCACAAATTGGGCGACTCCTATACCTGAAATTTATAAGGGAATAAAGCTTACTGCTACTGGTAAGGCAATTGCGGCTGAACTTGAAAAAGCGAAAGACGGGATAAACAGCAAGATAGGCAAAAATAATAGTTTCTAGACGCCCGGCTTTTCTTTTGACAAAAACTTGAAATCTGTTCCTTCCAATTATTTAATTCGGATGAATTGCTATGCAAAGACGGGATTTGGGAGAGATAATAACCGGATATAGATATGTGAGAGAAGTATACTCAGCGGATAAAAAAGATAATACTGAATGCTTGCTTTCTTCCGAAGAACTTTTTTTAAAACTTATGGGCATTTACGATATTCTCGGAATAAGTCCGATTGAAGAGGACGAAATCGGCGTTAGGGTAAGACTTCCAAACAACCCAAACCCTATATTAAAAGATTGGTGGCACGAGACAATTATTAAAAGAGTAGAAGAACGAGCATTAATAGTAAAAATTGATAGGATTGCCGGCTACATAGAAAGCGAAGCAATATTAGCAACAAAACCGTGGATGAGAGATTTCGAAACCAGTCCAGGAGACAAAGTGATAATTTCGCCATGTATTCCTATCCCCGAGTTCGGTTATGACTTTAGGTGATATCCACCTCAAATTAGATTCAGACGCCGGCTTTTCTTTTGTGGTGTGTGGATGCGAAAAGATAAAAATATCAAATAATTAATTTGGAATATGAAAATCTGGAATAAGATAGTACCGACGTGGGCTGTTTGGTTCGTGATTATTATAGCACTACTACTCGTTGTCATTAAATTAGCTTTCGGAATCGTCTGATTTAACGTAAGTTATCCAATCATTTATATACTCCACTATATAATTTGGCGCATTTGTGTAAATTCGATATATATGTTATAAAACATATATTAAATAAACTATAGGTTAGACCACAACATTTAAATATTCTGAGTAATAGTTCATAAATATGGATTTTACACTCAGATTATTAGCACATAGCTTATTGTTAAAGAAATTATTAGTACTGTTAACAATTTTCATAATTTCTAGGAGTTTGATGAAACATTTTATTATTCGACCTAAAATAATAAGTTTTACACCAAACATCACAGAGACTTTAGAACCGAATAAACCTATTGTTTTAACCTTTAATATGAAAATTAGGCCCGGCTACGGAACAAAATCTGCTATTATAAATGGTGGCGTTTACAACCCCCAGCCAGGGTTAACTATGAAATACCTAGCATCTTTTGATAATGAAACATACAAAGACGAAATCCACACTCTTTATCAATTTCCAATAATTAATAGATTACTTTGGTTGTTTGATCCAAAGTTCTTATTCTTCGGAATTAAAAATATTGGAAAAGTAGAGGGAATTGATGAGCCTTCAAAAAATATCAATATATATATAAAAGCAACTTGGACACCTTCTTCAAGAGAAGAAGTTGATAAGTTTAGAGGTAAAAAAAATATAGTTGGTGGTACTTTCCATTTTATCCCTTCGAGCCCTTACGGCATTTTTGAATATCCCATTTACATCTTCGGAATTTTAGTTATTTTTAATTTTCTTCTTGCTATTTTTAGATTCCTTATAGAATCCTACATTTTTCCATAAATCAATAGTTTTTGTTTTCGGCCATAAAGCTGGTCAATAATCAAGCTCAAACGTTCTCTCTCTTATGTATAAAAAGTATAAAATAGGCACTGTTTTCTCATCCGGCACGTTTACTTTCTATATATAGAAAGTATAAATTTTGGTAAAAACAATAGATAGTTAATGAAAGAATGTGGCATTTTTGCAACATTTTTTACAACTTTAATGTTGGTAATTTTACACATACTTAGACTGGTTCCGTTCTCTTTTGGGAACCTTTATTATATAATATTTTTGGTCCTTATATGGGGAATGTTTTTTGCATTTTGCATGAAAAAATAAGGCAAAATGGAGGCAAAAAGAAGAAACTGCGCCAGATTTGGAGGAGGATTGAGCAAATATGAAGATAATACCGTACCTTTTGGTTGGAAATCACCCAAAAACAGCCAAATTGAAGCAAAGGATCATTCAAATCATTAAGATTTTGAAGGAAAATGGGGGAAGAATCGAAGCTGAAGAATTGGAAAGAAAACTTGGGATTTCAAGAACAGAAGATCCTAGCCTGTTTTATAAGCCCCTGGCAGCGCTTAGAAAGTGGGATTTGGTGCAATCGCACCGCAGAGTGGAGATGGACGATAAAGGGAAAAAAAAATTCCGTACTACGTACGAATTGACTCCTGAATTCTTCTATCGCTATATAGAAAAAACTATTATAGAATTGGCTAAAAAGGAAATCGAAATGGTGTAAATACCGCCATTTTTCCCTCATTGGTTTTAATTTTTATCTTTTTATAAAGAAACTGCGCCACATATCTCTAGATACTGTGCAAATTTATAGATTGTGACAATTTTTTGAGAAAGCGAACAGATATAATTTATAATATATATTTTATAGTATATTATTTAATTTAATATCTTTTTGTAAATGGCTTTAAATATAATCTAGCCAGTTTTTCTCCATTTTGTTGTAATTTTACATCTTTTTTTAATTATTTTAACACAATATAGCCTGTTTAATTATATAATATTTATGTTAAAATTTGATAAAATTTTCTTTATTAATTGTTCTATATAATATATTAATTAAAATATGTTATTAATAATATTTTATTTAAAATATTATATATAAAATATGTTTTTAAAATATTATATATAAATATATATTTTATGATAGATAATAAATACTGATTTCTGGCGCACAAAACATAGTGAGAGTTGGCAGTCTCAATTTACCATTTTCGATCCAGATATGATGATAAATTTAAAGTGAGATTTCCAATCATAGTTTTATACGATAATTAAAGTGAGATAATCGCTAATAACTGAAAAGTGAGTATTTCCTGTGCAGATCTAAAGGATAAGAATAAATATTAGTAAAAACAAAATAAAACTTAGATTTATATGGGAATTTTTACTAAATTAAAGCAAATTTTTACAAGAACTAAAAAGGAAGAAGCGATTCAAAGCGATTCAAATCGCTTTAAAAGCGATTCAAAGCGATTCAACAAGCGCTTTAAAGCGCTCGAAAGCGATTCAAATTTTGCTACATATGACAAAAAATTTGATAAAAAGTATCAAGATGAGGGGCATTTGGAGATTTCTCAACCACCACTTGATCAGGAACAAAAACTATCAGAGCCCATCGAATTGCAGAAGGAGTCGCTTCAGCTAGGCGTTGCTGCCGGATATACAGGCAGATATATAAAGGAGATTGAGGCGTCTTTGAATAGAATCGAGACTCAAATGGTTTCCAAAGATTGGTTTTCTTCCAAATTTGGAGATCAGTCTACTAAAACTCTTGAGACGTTAAAGGACATCAAAAACGTGCTTGAGAGACACGATTCAAGCGCTTTAAAGCGCTTTGAAGCGATTGAAAACGCTTTAATACGTATGAATTCGGTTGCTAAAGACGTACCCGAGCCTATAAAACAAAAACTAATTAACGAAATAGAATCGATAAAGTCTAATCTACCATTGACCCATAAGATGAGTCGTCTTGTAGAAGTTGTTAAAGAATCTGGAAAAATAAGTTATGATGAACTTGCTTCTCGGTTAGGTATATCGAGATCAGCTCTTCGCGGATTGTTGTCTAATACTATGAAAAGGACTAACGAAATCGAAAGGTATTCTGTTGACAATAAAGGATGGGTACGTTATAAATATCCGAAAACTACCCAAATTTCTATTTTATAGATAATTCTTTTCTATAAAAGAATAAAAATATAAAAATTTGATTTAAATCGCTCGAAATCGCTATATTTTCAACGATTTAAATCGATTCAAGCGCTTCGATTATTGATTTTTTGCGTTTTGCCTTTTCGTCTATCCTATCTTTGATAGCCAGAAAACGAAATATATTATTTACATCAGATTCTGGTTTTAACCTAATCATGTGTACATTAAAAGGTTCCATAGTCTGAGTTTCTATAAACATGGATAAATGTTTGTCAATTAGGCGGGAAACTGTTTTATGGTGCAGTTTACAGCGCCTAGATATCTCTCTAATCCAAAGCCAGCCTCCTTCTGCCTCTTTTAAGCATCTAACAATTTTTATGATGTTTTCAGCTGCATCTTTTCGCATTTTACCACGATTAAAAACCTATAGCCCCAACTGGCGCACTTAATATACTTTATACTCACTAGTAAAAATAATTTTCGCCTAATAACACAAAGAAATTTAAGTTGCGACATTCTATTTATTCATTACAATAAAATTAAAAGCGCGGTGGAGCAGCCTGGAGTGCTCGTCGGGCTCATAACCCGAAGGTCGATGGTTCAAATCCATCCCGCGCTATTTTTCCTTTTTTTTAATTTCTGGTGATAATGATGACCAAATTTAACGAATTTGAAAAACTTGTCAAGCTGATAGAAAAGTTGCGCAGTGAAAAAGGATGCCCTTGGGATCGTGAACAAACGATTGCAAGTTTGAAAGAAGATGTACTTGACGAAGCCAGAGAGTTAAGAGAAGCCATAGAAAATGAAGACTACGAAAATATCAAAGAAGAAATCGGAGACTTGATTTGGGGCTTAGTTCTTATGGCGCAGGTTGCTAAAGAAGAAGGCCGGTTTGACATCGAAGATGTTTTTAAAGAAGTCAACGATAAGATTGTGCGCAGGCACCCTCACGTTTTCAGTAATATTAAAGCGAAGAATGGGGAAGAAGCTCGGCAGTTTTTTTACGAAGCAAAGGAAAACGAGAAGAAAAACAAAATGAAGAAATGATATGAATAAATAGGTGGGTCCACCCAGAATTGAACTGGAGTCTCCACCTGTCCAACCAATTCCAGCTGTAAGGGTGGCGTCTTTGTCGCTTAATTTTGTTAAGCCCTAACCACTAGACTATGGACCCATGTCGCGTATTTGTTTGTTGTTTACGTGTTATAAAAATTCTCCTTTTAAAATAAAAAGCTTACTAATATCGCTGCAATTATCATTATTTGGGCTATGCCGAAAACTCCGAAATCTGGCAAGCTCTTATCAGTTCCTTCGAACCTAATGTTCTTATCGAATCTTATATTCGACGCTACATTGGATACTACTGACAAATCTGCGCTAGTCGGGTTTATAGACGATAATAAAGTAACATCTATGTCTATTTGCTGGATTTCGTATGTATCTAGGGTTTCTGTGGTTTGTGCACCGTTCTCCACAAACAACAAACCCGGGTCCTGCGGGATTAGTGTAACATCGTAAGAATCACTTAATGTACCATTGTTTTTTACAGTAATTAATAGGTCTTGCCTTTCCCCGACGACCAGTCCCACGCTTCCTGGTACACTGACCTCAAATGCCACCGGATAAAATTCTAAAACCCTTTCAGAATAAATTCCGGGCATGATTGAATCGCTGGCTTTACAATATAAAATATTTTTTACTGTTCTCGGAAAGCCGCCGGGGTCGGCTGTCATGTCATAGTTCGGAGAGCTTATATAACAACTACCAGAACCGGCAGGTCCTGAATATGGGAAAGGATTGCATTGCTGACCGCCGGTTATAAACGTACACTCCACATTCACGTCGTTTTCTTTATCATACACTGTTTTCCAGAAAACACTCATATCGTCTAATGTCGTCAACACATAAAGAGAGACGAACATCGGATACCTTCCACAAACCCCACCAGGCCCGCACGTCTCGTTATAACATTCCTCGTTACTAGTGCATGCACACCCGTCGGCCTTTTTACATGTATGCGTCTGTTCAGATGTAATAGAACTGTAGACATAATGTTCAAAGTCGTACGACTGGTTGCTGCCAGTCGTACCCCAATAACTGACTGTACTGTACTCGCAAACCCCACAAGTTTTCATATTGCAACTCGGCTCGCTTGTCACCCAACCTGATGTACACCAACAGTTTGTCGTACGCTCGTAATCAACCCTAACACCATCGACTGCAAGCTGAGCTGTTCCTATACAAGCAGCTGACGATTTAAGCGAAGCCCTTACATATCTGTACGTGCCTGTTATTTTGTCAAAATACGTAGGCGTGAACGGGGACCACGCTCCTCCGCCGGGCGCATGTTCAAACGTGCCAGACCGCACCTCAGTCCAACTCACCCCATTGTTAGACACATAAATGCCGTAATCTACATCCACACATGTGCTTGGTAAGCTATCGCCAGTAAGATTCGCATACCACTTTATTTTCCACACACCATTATAACTAGCGCCGAAATTCCACGTCCAGTTAGCATATGCCACACCACTGTCGCTATTGTCTACTATCCGTAAGAAACCCCATACACCATTTTCTGCTCTGGTGGCCCACGCCCTAATTCCTGCCCCTGAAGATTGCACAAGAGTCGGGTTGGCAGGAGCAATCCTTGACACGCCTCTACAGTTGGAACAGGTCGAGTCTCTGCACACGTAAAGTTTCATTCTACCGTCTGCAACAGAGCATCCAGTGCAATTAACAGACACTATCCAACCGTCGGATGCCGGGTCCGGACTATCGACGATTGTGGGCGGCGAGGGTGTTGGTGTGGCCGCGAATGTGACACCACTATATCCTGCTAAATACAGTATATAAAAAAAGAAGAAGGATCCTGCCAACGAGAAGGATAAAAATTTCTGGCGAAAATCAGCTTCCATATTTAATTATTTGAATAATTCGGGTAATATTATTTAATCGGTATTTACAAGTGAGTTGATTATAGAACAGTGATGATTGTGCAGACACTTCGAAATGAAAATATCAGAAAATTAATATCCATTCAACGAGAAAATATTTTAAGCACGATAACACTTGCTGTTATTTTTCTCTTTCTTTTAGGTTACTTCAAACCAAGCCTGATTTTGTTAGATACCATGACATCAGGAGGGGATACAGGATCGCATAATTATCCTCTATGGTACCTTAAGTACAATCTGTTGCCTAAGGGCCGTTTAAGCGGTTGGTCTCCTGGTTGGTACGCAGGCTTCCCAATGTTTCAGTTTTATTTTGTTTTGCCTTTTTTGTTGATGGTGATGCTTAGCTATTTGTTGCCACTTTGGGTATCGTTTAAACTCGTTACAGTTCTTGGCACATTTTTACTGCCTATTACCATGTTCGCTTCTATGAAACTGATGAGATTTAAGTTCCCATCGCCAGCAGTTGCTGCTGTGCTCACGTTGCCATTCCTTTTCATGGAGGCGAATTCTATGTGGGGTGGCAACATACCCAGCACGCTTGCCGGGGAATTCTCTTATAGCATCAGTTTTGCTTTGGCTATACTATTTTTAGGACTTGTATACAGTGCAATTAGGTTCAAGCGATGTTGGGTTCTGGCAGCTGTTGTATTTGCAGGCGTCGTTTTGTGCCATATCTATACGGCTATCGCTATTGCTACAGCCCCAATATTCTTTTTGTTAAATGACAGGCGCTCGTTAGGCGAATTCAAAAAGAATTTTATACAATTGTTCAAGATATATTCCCTCGCTTTCCTTTTGTCAGCATTTTGGGCTTTGCCATTGTTCGCTAAATTGCAATACGCTACGCCGTACCATTACATCTGGAGCTCTGTCACAATTAAGGAGATATATCCAAAAATATTATTGCCCACGATTGTTTTTTGTTTGGCCGGCGTCTATAAAGGACTGAAGTCAAAAGACGACAGAATAAGATATCTGTTATTTGCAATTATAATGTCATTCTTCCTATACAAACTAAGCCCAATTCTTGGTTTTACAGACATCCGCTTTGTACCGTTCCTGCAATTTTTACCGGCATTAGTAGCAGCCTATTTCATCTCTTATACGAAAATTTTACAAAAAACAAACCTCATACTGATACCGATTCTTGTGATTCTCGTTCTAACGCTTTGGTGGGTCGACAAAAACGTAACTTACATAGATTTTTGGATAAAATGGAATTACGAGGGCTTTCAAAGCAAAAACCATTGGCAACAGCTTATTAATATAACAACATTTTTGCACGATTTGCCAGAGGGCCGCGTTGTTCACGAGTATTCGAACACGCACGATAAGTTTGGCACGCCACGGACATTTGAAAACATGCCAC
>Ga0209636_10008151_pt1 | contig 10673 bp, 5 predicted proteins | sample DeeMarSWOR152_54_FD_187464 | JGI IMG/M metagenome (GOLD analysis project Ga0209636, IMG submission 187464) | Marine sediment microbial communities from White Oak River estuary, North Carolina - WOR-1-52-54 (SPAdes) (version 2) | ecosystem: Environmental > Aquatic > Marine > Intertidal zone >... | reverse complement strand
TTTGCCCTTGCGCTTATCGCTTCTTAGCTCGACCCGGCCGCTAATCTCAGCCATTGCAGCAGGGTCTTTGGGTTTGCGTGCTTCAAATACTTCGGTAACTCTGGGCAGGCCCCCTGTGATGTCCTGTGTGCCGCTGGTGGCTCTGGGCTGATGAGCAAGCAACTGGCCTGCCTGAACCATCTGACCCTCAACAACCTCGATTCTGGCTCCTGCAGGCAGATAGTGAACGTCGAGTATTTTGCCCTCAGGGTCTTCTATGATAATTTGCGGATGCTTATCACCTTTATGCTCGATCACCACGGGTTTGCCGACCTGGCCTTTTCGCTCTTCTTCAATTCCAATTGTCTCGCCTTCGATGATATCTACCAATCGTATAAGACCGGGTACTTCCGCTAAGATTGGCGTACGGTGCGGGTCCCATGTGAACAATTCCGCACCGGCTTTAACTTTCCGGCCATCCTTAACCAGAACAGTGGCACCATAGGGTACTTTAAACCTGTCAAGCTCTCGGTTCTTTGCGTCAAGAATAGCTATCTCGCCATTACGTTTCAGTGCGACTATCACAGTTGTCCCATCGTCCCGCTGGATGGAAACCGCATTGATATCACGATATTGAACCTTTCCTGCTTGTGTGGCTCTCTGCTCGCGTTCAAGAATAGCTCTGGAAGCGACCCCACCGGTATGGAACGTCCGTAATGTCAACTGCGTGCCGGGTTCACCAATCGACTGTGCCGCAATAATGCCAACAGCGGTTCCCTCTTCCACTAACTGACCGGTGCTCATATCCCATCCATAACACTTCGCACAAACGCCGAACGGACTGTCACAGGTCAGAGGGCTTCTGACTCTGATGGTATCAAGGCCTAAAGCTTCGATCTTTGCTGCTGCTTGGGGGGTTATGACTTCGTTCTCGTGAATAATCATTTCGTCGGTAATCGGGTTACGAATATTGTCTCTGGCGGTTCTGCCAATAATAAGTTGGGAAAAGGGCACATCAATCTGCTCGCCTCTGCTGACTGTGCTCTTTGTAATTCCCTGTAAGGTTTGGCAGTCGCGTTCAATGACAATTAAATTTTGGGCCACATCGATAAGTTTGCGGGTAAGATAGCCGGAATTAGCTGTCTTCAAGGCGGTATCGGCCAGTCCCTTTCGCGCTCCGTGTGTAGAGCTAAAGTACTCGAGAACGGTCAATCCCTCTCGGAAATTTGACTTGATTGGTGTTTCGATAATTTCACCGCTGGGTTTAGCCATAAGTGCTCTCATTCCGGCGAGCTGCTGGATTTGGTCTACGCTTCCTCTTGCGCCCGAATCGCTCATAACGTATATAGGGTTGAGGTATGGAGAGCCATCGTCGTTAGTATCCTCTTTAAGGCCTCGCATCATTTCGTTAGTCACTGCCACGCGGGCATTTGTCCAGGCGTCGACGACCTGATTATACCTTTCCCCCTCGGTCAGGACACCGTCGTTGTAGTTTTTCCGTATTTTGCCGACCTTTCTCTCAGTCTCTTGAATAATCTGGGCCTTCTTTGCCGGTATTTTCAGGTCTATAATCCCGAAACTCAGTCCAGCGAGGGTGGCATATTTGAATCCTAAACTTTTAATTCTATCGAGTAGGTCCACTGTTTTGGCAGAGCCTGTGAATTCGAAACAGTCACTGATTACCCGGCTCAATTGCTTCTGAGACATCGTCATATTGTAAAACGGCATTCCCTTAGGAAGCATATCGTTGAATATGCACCGGCCAACTGTTGTTTCAACGACAGGTGAACCTCCAACTCCTGATTTCGATGTTTGAATTTCTGAATCTGTAACGACTCTGGCCTTGTCAATTCGGACATTAATCTTTGTATGCAAACCTATCTTGTTCATCTCGAAGGCCATTATTGCTTCGAATGTGTCTCGGAACACCCTCAGTTCTTCAGTTTCCGGGGCATTACTGCGCTCCAAATAGGTCAAATAATAATTACCCATCACCATATCCTGAGATGGTCCAACCATCGGAGAGCCATTAGCCGGTGAAAAAATGTTGGAGGTCGTCATCATTAAGATATGAGTTTCAGCCTGTGCTTCGACACTTAACGGCAGATGCACCGCCATTTGGTCGCCGTCAAAGTCAGCGTTGAAGCCCTTGCAGGCTAACGGGTGAAGCATAATGGCGTTACCTTCAACGAGCACGGGCTCAAATGCCTGAACGCCCATTCGATGGAGGGTGGGGGCACGGTTGAGCAAGACAGGATGCTGATGAATCACCTCTTCCAGGACATCCCAGACCTGCTCATCACGTCGTTCAATCATCCTCTTAGCACTTTTAATCGTATCAGCCAGCCCGTGTTGTTTAAGCTTGCGAATAATGAAAGGCTGATAAAGTTCGAGAGCTATTTTCTTTGGCAGACCGCATTGATACAGTTTTAAATCGGGTCCTACAACAATGACGGAGCGAGCTGAATAATCTACACGTTTTCCAAGCAGGTTCTCACGGAATCGTCCCTGCTTTCCTTTAATCATATCGGTCAAGGACTTCAGCGGCCGATTATTACTTCCAAGCACAGCTCTTCGGCATCGTCCGTTGTCGAGCAGTGAATCGACCGCCTGCTGTAACATTCGTTTTTCATTTCGTATAATCACCTCGGGCGCGTTGAGGTCAATGAGCTTCTTTAATCGGTTGTTTCGATTGATAATTCGTCTGTAGAGGTCATTTAAGTCGCTCGTCGCGAAATTATCTCTTTCGAGCAGTACCAACGGTCTCAAATCCGGCGGGATGACAGGAATAACATCAAGGACCATCCACTGAGGTTTATTATTGGAGTTTTTGAGTTCATTAATAGTTTTGAGTCGTTTTGTGAGGTCTTTTATTTTCTGCTTGCTGTTTGTTTTCTCAATAGCTTGTTTGAGTTGTATGCTGATTTCATTTAGGTTGAGCTTTTCGAGCAGTTCCTTGATGGCTTCAGCTCCCATACCCGCGTTAAAAGAATTACCGTATTTGTTGAAGGCTTCTCTGTATTCTTCCTCAATAAGCAGTTGCCCGACCTTCAATGGTGTTTGTCCGGCGTCTGTGACGACATAGTCCTGGAAATAGATTATTTTCTCAAGGTCCGCCGTCTTCATGGCCAAAATGGTCCCGAGTCGATTTGGTATGGCCTTGAAGAACCAGATATGGACGACCGGAGCCGCGAGATTGATATGCCCCATTCGCTTGCGGCGGACGCGACTATGCGTTACTTTGACTCCGCATCGGTCGCAAATTATCCCCTTAAACTTGGTGCCTTTGTATTTTCCGCAAGCACATTCCCAGTCGCGTTCAGGTCCGAAGATTCGCTCGCAGAACAAGCCGTCTTTCTCGGGCCGATAAGTGCGATAGTTGATAGTCTCGGGCTTGCGTACTTCACCAAAAGACCAGCTGCGAATATCATTGGGGCCGGCCAATGAAATCTTCACCGAACCGTAGTCATTTATGCGATCGTAAATACTTCCCAACATTTAATGCTCCTTGTTCGTATCTGCTCTCACGTGGATCATCCCTTCTGTCCTTTGTCCCGACACGCCTGTCGGAAGTGTGTTTTTCATTATTGATGGACTCCACGATTGCCAAGATACTCTATTTTTTTATAGAACAGAGCTTCCAAGTCGTTTCTTTTCAAGCTGAATATTCAATCCCAATCCTCTTATTTCATTGCACAACACGTCAAATGACAGAGGAGTTCCCGCTTCAAGGCTGTTTTGTCCTTTTACCATTGATTCATATATTTTTGTACGTCCCTCCACATCATCGCTTTTTACGGTAAGCATTTCCTGTAGTGTAAAAGCAGCCCCGTATCCTTCCAAGGCCCAGACTTCCATTTCTCCGAACCTTTGTCCCCCGGTTCTTGCCTTTCCACCTAAAGGCTGCTGTGTAATCAGGCTATATGGGCCTGTTGCTCTGGCATGAATCTTGTCATCAACAAGATGGTGCAGTTTCATCATATAGATGTATCCAATAGTCGCGCATTGATCAAACGGTTCGCCTGTCCTGCTATCATACAGTTGTGTCTTCAAGGTTTTCGGGATATTCACAAAAAACTCGTCCGCCGGCGGCATCTGTTTTTTCTCCTCAAGTTCGGTCCTTCGTTTGCTCATAAGCTCGTTTGCTTCGGCAGTCAGCTTCAGGATATCATCTTCGGTAGCACCATCGAAGACCGGCGTAATAGCGTTGAAACCCAGCACCTTCGCCACCCAGCCAAGATGCGTTTCAAGAATCTGCCCGACATTCATTCGGCTCGGGACACCGAGGGGATTTAGCAATATGTCAAGAGGTGTACCATCTTCGAGGAAAGGCATGTCCTCTTCGGGCATAATTTTGGCGATGACACCCTTGTTGCCGTGGCGACCGGCTATTTTGTCCCCGATAGACAGCGTCCTTTTGATTGCGACATAGACTTTCACCATCTGCAGCACACCGCTGGGCAGCTCATCGCCGTGCTTCAAACTCTCAATCCTGTATTTCTCTTCTTCCTGGATTTCAGTAATCTTGGTCCAGAATTTATCCACGATTTTCTGTACATCGTCCCGCAGGGAGGCGGGTTTGACCCACTTGATATTAAAGTTTTCTATCTGTTCATAGATAACCTCATCATTAGTACTGGCGCCGACTTTCTGACGTGTGGATGGATCGACGATATTAACCTCGAACTTTTTATGGACGGCTTCGATCATCTGCCTGAATACCACACATTCCTTGGCCCTCATCTGCTGTTCATATTCTTTTATCTGGGTCGACAGTTTCTTTTTCTGTTCTTCGGAGCCGGCACCGCGCCTTGTAAATCTTTCAGTCTTTATTACGACCCCCTCGTATCCGCTGGGCAGCTCCAATGAGTCATTCTTGACGTCTTCGCCGGCCCTGCCGAATATGGCATGCAGCAGTTTTTCCTCAGGTGTCAGTTCGGTTTTGCTCTTGGGTACCACCTTGCCGACCAGGATATCACTGGGGCACACTCGTGTTCCTTCGCGAACTACTCCATGTTCATCAAGGTTCCGCAGTGCCTTTTCGCTGACATTGGGAATATCACAGGTAAATTCTTCCTTGCCGAGGCGGGTCTCGCGCACTTCGGCTGTAAATTCGTCGATGTGGATGCTCGTAAAACTGTCGTCCTTGCAAAGTTTTTCGCTGACAATAATCGCATCCTCAAAGTTAAAACCATCAAAAGAGACAAATCCCACAAGGACATTTTTACCGAGAGCCAGCACGCCCTCAGCGGTGCCGCCGCCATCTGCTATGACTTGGCCTTTCTTTACCCGTTCGCCGAGCTTGACTGTGGGCTTTTGATTTAGGCAGGTTCTTTCGTTCAATCCAACGAATTTGGCAAGCTTATATTCATCGGTGTGGCTAATGACTATCTTAGTTGCGTCCACTGCAGTAACGACGCCGCTGCTTTTGGCACGGACGACCATACTTGAATTTTGGCCAACCACTTGTTCCATACCGGTGCCGACCAAAGGCGGCTCTGTCTTTAGCAGCGGAACCGCTTGTCGCTGCATATTCGAACCCATCAAGGCTCGGTTTGCGTCATCGTGCTCCAGGAATGGAATAAGTGAAGCTGAAACACCTACAATTTGTTTAGGTGAAATATCAACGTAGTCGACTTTGTCGCTGGCGACGTGGGCCAGTTCACCGCCTTTTCTCGCAAGAACAAATCCTTGAGTAATTTTACTGCTTTCCGCATCGACTGCGGTTGGAGGCGCAAATATTGTCTTCATCTCCTCATCAGCCCGCAAGTATTCCACTTTGTCTATAACCTTACCGTTTTTGACTTTGCGATATGGTGTAAGCAAAAATCCATATTCGTCAATAGTCGCAAATATTGCTAATGAGGCAATCAAGCCGATATTTGTTCCTTCGGGTGTTTCGATCGGGCAGATTCTTCCGTAATGGCTGATATGTACATCGCGAACTTCAAAACCGGCCCGCCTTCTGTTCAAACCGCCTGGTCCAAGGGCCGATAGACGTCTTTCGTGAGTCAATTGGCTTAGAGCGTTGGTCTGGTCAACAACCTGGCTCAGTTCACCACGACCAAAGAAATAGTTGATACTGCTCGATACGCTCTTGGAATTAACCAAATCTGCGATGCGCGGCGCCTCTTCAGGGTCTCTTTTCATACTCATTCGTTCCTGAACGGTCCTGCGCAGCTTAAGCAGCCCTTTTCTGATTTCGTCGGCTGCGAGCTCATCGATCGTACGCAGCCTTCTATTGCCCAGATGGTCGATGTCGTCGACCTCGCCCTCATTGTTACGCAAAGCCGCTATGTATTTCATCGTGTTGAGAAAATCTTCGGGCCGAAGCGTCATCTCATTTTCAGCTACTGCCTGCGTGAACTTACGATTCAATCTGAATCTGCCGACTTTGCCGAGACGATAGCGGTTCGAATCAAAAAATTTCTCTGCAAAGAAGGTCTTTGCTTTCTCTGGATTGGGGGGATTGCCGGGTCTCAATCTCATATAAAACCTCAACAACGCCTGTTCGTGGCTTTGGCAATCATCCTCAGCAAGGGTGTTTAAAATGATGGTATCCCGGACGTCGTCGATAACCTCAAGGCCGATTGATGAGTGTTTTGACTTTTTGCTTTTTGTTTGCCTCTTTGTCTTTTTGGCTTCGGACTTTGCGTAAGCATTTTGTATTAAAGAGATTTTATCGCTGATTTGTGTGCCAGCTTTTAATATGATTTCACCGGACTCTTTCTCAACGATCGGCTCCACGGCCCACATTGTTGGTGTGAGTTTATTCAAAGGAACGGTCTTTGTTGGATAAAACAAACGCAGGATTTGGTCTGTAGTGCCATAGGCAGGGTCCATTGCTCGTAGAAGAATAGTTGCCGGTATCTTGCTGGACTGGTCAATTCTGACAACTAAAGTGTCTTTGTGTGTAACGCTTATCTCTATCCAGCTGCCCCTTTCTGGTATGATTCTGCCGCCGTGCAGAACTCTATCGCCTTCTTTGCTCTCGATAAGAAAATCAACACCCGGACTTCGGTGCAGTTGGCTTACTATGACGCGGACGGCACCGTTGATAATAAACTCCCCGCCGCCTATCATAACCGGTATTTCACCAAGGTACATTGCCTGCTCGGCTAAATCTTGGCCTTCCTTGGTACGCAGTCTGCACCAGATTTTCAGTGGGTAGCCGTAGGTCAGCCGTAACTGTCGGCACTGAATAGGCGTATAATGTGGCTTTTCCAGTTCGTAGCAGAGATATTCCAAAAGCATTTTCTTATCGTAGCTTTCAATAGGGAATACCTCCTGAAACAAGGCTTCGAGTCCGATGCATTTTCTTTTCGTCGGTGCCACGTCTTTTTGTAGAAAATTCTCGTAACTTCTCTTCTGTATCTCTACCAGGTCCGGAATCTCAACGGCATCACTGACTCTGCCAAAATTACGAACGGTTTGTTCAACACCAATCTCACGCATTACTAATCTCCAGCATTGAATATCCCAATTGCCTATCCAGCACCAACTTCACGCATTAGATGTCCCAATTGCCTTTCCAGCGCCGAAAGATTGGTGCTGGACCGTCTAATACTCTCAGGTTTAAGCTGTTAATAGCTCGCATCCCATATCTCTTTTGAGATACGATTTAGGGTCCTCGTTTTGTAATCTGACTATCGTGGACAAATAGGGCCCCTTAACAATTTACACTAATTCAACTACCGCACCGGCAGTTTCAAGCTGCTTCTTGGCGGCTTCGGCATCTTCTTTACTTATGCCTTCTTTGACCGGCTTGGGAACATTGTCGACGAGTTCCTTGGCTTCTTTCAATCCCAACCCTGTTAAAGCTCTGACCTCCTTGATAACCTGAATCTTTTTATCACCAAATTCCTTAAGGATCACATCAAAGCTGGTTTTCTCTTCCTTCTCCTCAATCTCACCCTGGGCCGCGGGGCCTGCCACCATAACAGCGCCACCGGCAGCCGGCTCAATACCATATTCGGCCTTGAGATAATCACCCAGTTCTTTTGCTTGCATCAATGTTAGGCCGACTATCTTGTCACCCAGCTTTTTGATTTCACTGCTCCATTTCGTCGTCTCTTCATCCTTCTGTGGTTTTTCCGTTTCCTTGTTTTTTTTCGGCTTTTTAGCTTCTTTAGTCTCCTTCGCTTGTTCCTCTGCCATTTCTGTTAACTCCTATCATTTAACGCCTGGTGGTAGCCGAAACTCCGCCGTTTCGTTTAACCCGTTACCGGGGCAGCCACGCAAGCAGTTCATATTCGTCGGCCGTTTGCCGTATTGCGTATTCCGTGGTTGTCTGCTTCGAGCCAACATCGGCACCCAGCAGTTCACAACACGCAATATCGACTGTGCAATATGAAATTATGCCGCCTGTTTTTCGCACCTTTCTATAATAGTCTTTATACAACCTGCGATAATCGCTGCGGGAGCACTGAAGGCATTTGCTAATCCTGCCGCAGGCGACTGTACCGAGGTGACAATTTCGCTCAGCAGTTCTGTTCGTGTCGGCATCTTTGAAAGGTTCTTTGCTGCCTGAGCATCTAAGGCCGAGCCATTGAGGAAGGCGCCTTTAATCTCTATCACCGGAACCTTCTTGGCCCATTCGGCCAGCGCTTTTACAACGTCGACGACGCTGTCACCGCCATAAGCAATCGCGCAAGGGCCGCTGAACAGTGCTGCTGCTGGTTCCATCTCTTGGTTGCGCAGTGCTTTTCTGAACAGCGAGTTCTTGACCACAGATAATCTGATACTTTTTTCTTTAAGCTCGCCGCGCATAACGTTATTGTCAACGCCGCCGAGGCCTCTGATACCGACAACCAAAAAGTCTTTGATATCCTCGTTGACGATTTTTTTCTCAAGTTCCGATTGTAACAGCTCTTTTACGTACTTGCTCATTTTTCGTATCTCGTATTGCGTTATCGATAATCGGTAATTTAATAATCAATTGTTATGGCAGGGCTCATTGTCGCGGATATACACATTTTTTTGATATACGTTCCTTTTGCCGACGCTGGTTTGATCTTCTTTATATGTGAAATAAGTGCCTCGATATTATCTACCAGTTTTTGGGCCTCGAAGCTTTGTTTACCGACTACTATGTGGACATTGCCACCGGCATCGTTTCTAAACTCGATTTTACCTGCGGCGAATTCGGCTACTGCGGTTGCAACATCGTCAGTTACCGTGCCATTTTTTGGCGAAGGCATCTTTCCCTGCGGCCCCAGAACCCGTCCGAGCTTGCCTACCTTGCTCATTACCTTTGGCGAGGCGATAGCCACATCGAAATCCAGCCAGCCGTCCGAGATCTTTTGTATCAGCTCATCGCAGCCGGCCTCAATGGCACCAGCCTTTTTGGCAGCCTCAATCCCCGGATTCTCGCAGAAAGCGATAACTTTTTTCTGCTTACCTATCCCGTGAGGCAGAGATATTGAGCCTCGAATCGACTGATCAGCCTGCTTTGGGTCAATGCCCAAGTGCAACACACATTCTATGCTCTGGTCGAATTTTACCGACTTAAACGATTTGACTTTTTCGACCGCCTCAGCCAGACTGACGGTCTCTTTGCCTAACTGTTGCGACTCTTTTTTGTATCTTTTGCTTCTAACTCGCATACCGTGTACTTGCTAAATGTTCTGCAATAATCAATTATCAATAATCATTAATCAATTATTTCAACGCCCATACTTCGGGCGGTACCTCTGATAATCTTTTCGGCCTGCTCCAGATCGTATGCGTTCAAATCCTTGAGCTTGGTCTCAGCGATCTTACGCAGTTGCTCGCCGCTGATTTGTCCGACCTTCTCTTTATTTGGGACGCCGCTGCCCTTTGCGATTTCAGCCGCCTGTTTCAGCAGAACCGCCGCCGGCGGACTTTTGACCTCAAAGGTAAAACTCTTGTCCATATAAACGGTTATCACAACCGGCACGATTGTTCCGTTAAGTTCTTTTGTTCGCTCATTGAACTGCGAAACGAACTGGCCAATATTAACGCCGTGCTGACCCAGAGCAGGTCCTATCGGTGGAGCCGGGGTCGCCTGACCACCTGGTGCCTGCAATTTAATCTTTACTGCTACCTCTTTAGCCATGATTTCGTGCTACGTATCTCGTATATCCCGGTTCGTATCCTAATCGAGATGGGATTCAGGATTCCCATTTTGCGATTTATTTCAGACCCAAAACGCACATCTTTTTTGCGTTTGGAAACCCCTAAAATGGGGTCTCTTGGCGATTCACAAGATAAGAATTATATTTTTTCGATCTGCCAATATTCTATGTCCAGCGGCGTGCTTCGACCGAATATTGTAACGATCACCTTTACAATCCCGCGTTCAGAATCAATCGAATCGACGACGCCCTCAAAGTTCTCAAATGCGCCTTCTCGAATTTTAATCTGATCACCTTTCTTAAACTCGACTTTTATGCTCGGTGCTTCCTCAGGCTTTTCGGCCTCTAAAAGCATCTTTGCCACGTCCGTATCCCGCATCGGGGTGGGAATCCCTTCTGTTCCAATAAAATCTCCGACACCGGCGGTTCCCTTAATCATAAACCAGGCCTTTTCTTGCACTCGCCCGTCCTCCGTCGGCTCCATCTCCATAAAAACATATCCGGGATACAGTTTTCGCTTATGGACAGTTTGTTTGTTGCCGCGGATGCGCTTAATCCGCTCGACAGGAACCTCTATTCTACCAATAATATCAGTTA
>Ga0209636_10008149_pt1 | contig 10673 bp, 10 predicted proteins | sample DeeMarSWOR152_54_FD_187464 | JGI IMG/M metagenome (GOLD analysis project Ga0209636, IMG submission 187464) | Marine sediment microbial communities from White Oak River estuary, North Carolina - WOR-1-52-54 (SPAdes) (version 2) | ecosystem: Environmental > Aquatic > Marine > Intertidal zone >... | reverse complement strand
CAGAGAATTTGACATCCACCGAGCTCACAGCATCAGCTTTTGACTCTGTCATTCCCTTCGGGGGATATATCATCGCTCTGAGCTCCTTCCTTTTTGGCTATTCCACACTTCTTGGTTGGTGCTACTACGGAGAGAAATGTTTGGAATACATCTTTGGAGTAAGGATCGTGTACCCCTTCAGAATCGCCTTTATCTTTTTGCTTTTTATCGGCTCGATCATTCAGGGTGTTCACTTGAATATTGTCTGGTATATAGGCGATATGGCCAATGCATTGATGGCCTTTCCGAATCTGGTCTCTTTGGTCATCCTGGCCGGGTTAGTGGGAAAAGTGACCACCAAATATTTTTATACCAAAAGAAAGTAAAGCTGCACTCTCAATGCCTGAAAGAAAAGGGCTGCTGACCTTAGCCCTCAAGTTTATCTTCAGTTTCTCCATAATTGCATATCTTCTCCTCAAAGTTGTCCCTACTCAGGAAGTGTTCGATGCACTTGAAGACATTCGTCTTTTTTGGCTGGCTCTTTCTTTTTCTCTCCATGCTCTGGGACTTATTATCAGCGCCATCAGGTGGCAGATCTTGATTCGTGCTCAAGGGGATGATGCCCCCTTAGGTTTTCTAGCAAAATCCTACCTCGTGGGGAATTTCTTCAACCTCTTCCTGCCTACGCGCTTCGGGGGGGATGTGGTTCGCATTTGGGATGGATCCCGGTATTCCAAATCCCTTCTGAAATCTTCGGCGATCGTACTCGTGGAGCGTTTTACCGGAATCATTACCCTGCTCGTGTTTGCTTTGCTGGCTTCTCTGTCGCGGCTCGATATGGCTCGGAGACTGCCGATCATTTGGATCTCACTTTTAGTCGGACTTTTCGGGTTGTTTGCAGCCTTTCTCTTTTTGACTCCCCTGGTCAGGACTCTCCTGTTAAAAATCCCTGAGAAAGGATTTCTTCTGAAAATCAAAGCGAAAGTCTTGGAATTCCACAGGACTGTCCTGGTCTATAAGGAGGAGAGAATCCTATTTATCTGGGCTCTGTTTTGGGCTTTTCTCCTCCAAGTCAATGTCATCCTCCATTACTGGCTGGCAGGAAAAGCATTCAGCCTGAATATTCGTCTTGTCGATTACTTCATCTTCATTCCCATCATACTCCTCATCTTGACCATTCCGATAACCATAAGTGGATTGGGGCTTAGAGAAGTCATTTTTATTGAAATCTTCAAATCATACGGCATCGCCAACCAGATCGCATTCTCATTTTCCCTGATTGTAGATTTTGTCTTCGCTCTTATCATCGGTGTGGCAGGAGGGATTATCTATGCCTTGAGGAAATAGCTCCATTCGAAATTTTGAAAACCTTATCGACTAAAAAGAGGAGGTACAGACCCAGTGAATATCTATCAATCCGCAACACCTTTCCACAGAAAAAAATTCGCATGCTGACCAACCAGGCTGACTGATTGCGGCTGCTTCCCGGATTTCAGAACACTGCTTCTGGCTCTGACCATCTGGATTTTGGGCCAAATATAGGATAAAATACATTCCGGATGAGAAAATTTTTGCTGAGGACAATCTTCTCCATCCTTTTTCTCAGCCTGTTTCTCACTCTCAATTCTTTGGTTCAATCTTTTTCCTTACAACAGAATGTTTCAGAGTATGAAAAAAAATTGACCGAAATTTCCGAGCAGATCACGGATATTAGAAAAAAAATCTCAAAGGAAGAACAAAGAAAATCTTCTATCCTTTCGCGTCTCAACCGAATCGGATTAAACAGGACTCTGATCAAAAAAGAGATGTCTCTCTACAACACCCAATTGAAAAAAGCCGATCTGGAACTCTCTTCGATCCAGAAAAAAATTCCGGAGCTCAGGGAAAAACTTGAAAAAGAAGAAGCATCTATCGAGAAAATTCTTGTGACGTTGTACAAGTTTGGAAAATTCAATTATCTTGATTTTCTTCTTCAGGTCAACGATATCGGAGAACTGATCTCAGAGAGCAAAAATTTGAACCTTCTCGCTCAGTATGAAGACAATATCATCAAAGATTACACCTCTACCCTTGAGGAACTCAAAGAAGCTGAGGAAGAACTTGACAAAAAGAAACAAGAAATCTCTCAATTGATCCAGAAGGCAAAAGAAAAAAAACAAGAATACTCCAATCAAGAGAGCAAATACAATGCCCTCATCACAGAAATCGAGAGAAACAAAGAAACCCATCTGAAAACATTAGAGGAACTCAAAGATCGAGCCGAACAACTGCAGAATTTGATCAAAAAGCTGCAAAGAGAAGAAGTTACACTCCCAAAGACTCCGATCCCCCTCCACGAGAAAAAGGGGGAACTTCCCTGGCCCCTCTCCTCCAGGAAAGTCGTTACGCGTTTTGGAACCAGGAGGCATCCACGTTTCAATACGGAAACTCAGAACAACGGAGTTGAAATTTCTCCCCAAAAAGATGCAGTGGTTAAAGCTATCCATGATGGCCGAGTCGCCTATGCAGATTACACTTCTGGTTATGGATACATGGTGATTATTGACCATGGTTCGTCCTATTTTTCCATATATGGTCACCTCAGTTCAGAATTTATGGTTGAGAGAGGAGACTTCGTGAATGCCGGCCAGTCTATTGGTCTAGTGGGAGACTTTGGTTCTTTGAAAGTCGATACCCTGTATTTTGAAATCCGGTATAAGACCGATCCCGTCAATCCCTTGCAATGGCTGGAGTGAAGATGATAAAATTTATGATCAACAACTGAACGATGGCACAGAAAAATCTAAAAGTCCTCCTTTTGACTGTTTTTGCGGTCATTCTTCTTTTTTTCATCATCCCTAAAAACTTTCTTCCCAACGTTCCTCAAAAGTCTTCCAAGAATAAAAATCTTTATCTTCTGCAAAATGTCGCAGAATTGATAAGGGATTATTATGTCGAAACTCCCAATCCCACCAAAACCATGAAAGGGGCTTTCAGAGGCCTTATCGGACCTCTTGATCCTCTCTCCTCTTATCTTGATCCACAAAGCGCGAACAAATATAAAACCCTCAGCTCAACCATATTTAAGGAGCCTGGTATAATCGTTTTGAAAAAATTCGGGACTTACCCTGTCGTCATAGGAATCAAAGAAAACTCGCCCGCAGAAAAGGCTGGAATAGAAGTCGGCGATGCAATCAGCGAGATGGATGGTCAGCCTTTACTGATGCTGAGCATGTTGGAAACCAACTTGTATCTCAAAGATACCGAAGGGAGGCCCGCCAAGCTAAAAATCCTCCGTCGAGAGGCTTCCGAAGAAATGAACGTTGAGAGGGAGATACTTCAGGACGCTCCTTTCACCTATACACAATCTCAAACGACAAGTGGCATTTTAAAAATCCACAAAATCTACCCGCCTTGCACTGAGCAAATTCAAAAAGACGTGATAAGCCATCTGAAATCTCAAACCCAAGCTCTTGTTATCGACCTGAGAAACTGTCATGAAGGTGAAATCAAAGAAGCCCTTAACTTCGTAAACCTGTTTCTTCAGACCGATAAGGCCGGCTATCTCCAGGACAAGGAGGGAAAAAAAGACTATTTGTCTTGCCCCAAGGAACCTGATACACAGGACCTTCCTTTAATCCTATGGACAAATGCTGCTACGATTGGCCCAGCAGAAATTGTGGCTGGCCTGCTCAAAGAATTCCAAAGAGCACAAATTATTGGAATCAAAACACCTGGTCTTGTGGCAAAACAGGAATTTTTCACTCTAGAGGATGGAAGCGGATTGCTTTTAACTTCGAAGATTTACTACTTTCCGGATGGGAAAGAAATGTGGGAAAAGGGGATTGAACCGGATGAAAAAATTCCAGAAAAGGACCAAAGCACGGAACTGTATCTCAAACATACCTCCAAACGGGCTTTAAAAAAATAATTGATGAGGACGAGCAGGTCTCTCAGGCGAATCCAAGATCTGGAATCTCCGTGGCTCATATATGCCATTTTTTGCTTGCTCGCTGTTTCTTCTATCATAGGCTTGGATTATTTCAACTGGAAAAAGGGAGAAAAATCCTACCTGTTTTCTCTTTTTGCAGAACCGAAAGAGGAGAAAGTCCCAGAATTTTTTCCAAGCGCGAGTGCCATTGTCTTGGACCATCTTTCCATCCAGGGAGTCCCAAACTCTGCTATCAGTAGGTTCAAAGATAAAAGCAACCAAGATCACCTCAAAGTTGACCTATCTCTCGCTGAATACGGCATCCTTGAATCACAGTTGATACAAGATTTGGAGAAAGCCAAGGCTTTAATTTTAAAAAGAGAAGAACAGGAAGATGAGAAAAAAAAATATTTTCTCTGGAAGGTCAAAGACTTCCAGGAAAAAGGGCTCACCATCTTGTTTTCCTGTGAGAAAGCACCTCCTGAGACAGCTAAAAGAGTCCCATCTGGAGAGCCCAAGCCCAAAGTCGCTCTCATCATGGATGATATGGGATACAGTCTGGACGCTATCTATGACATCCTCAGCATCCAGAAGCCTATAACAGTGGCAATCCTTCCTTACAGCCCTTTTGGTACAGAAACCGCTCAACTTGCCCATGAGAATGGGTTCGAAATCCTCCTCCATCTCCCCTTAGAATCGATCAATAACGAGGGAGAAAACAGCGGCATACAGGGATTGATTCATTCGGACATGAGTTTCCAGCAGGTCATTGAAATTTTAGACAAGGATCTTGACCAGGTTCCCTACATCAGCGGCGTCAACAATCACATGGGGTCCAAGATCACTCCGAATGATTTGATGATGTATACCATTCTGCAACGCTTAAAGGAGAGAAACCTGTTCTTTGTTGACAGCCGAACAACGGCCAATACTGTAGCCTATGATATTGCGCGTCGACTCAACATTCCCTCAGCTGAACGACATGTTTTTCTCGATGTTGAGCTCGACGAAGACTCCATAAAAGAGAAACTTATGGAGCTTTTTAGCCTAGCCCAGAGAAATGGCAGCGCTGTTGGCATATGCCATCCTTTGCCCGAGACTCTAAAGGTACTCAAGGAAAATTTTCATCTTGTGGATGAGTACGGGATAGAACCCGTTTTTGTCTCCAAGGTGTTGCGGTAAAAAAACCTATCCCTTCAAGATTTTTTTCAAGTTGCCAGGAAATTCCAGGTTAAGCTATCTATCAGATGGAAGCCAACCAGACACAACAGGCCTACGACAATCAAGATCAAAATTTTAATTGTTTTTTTTCCCTTGAGTTTCTCTCTGATATCGGAAAATAGGGTAGAAATCTCGAAGATCTCTAGGGAAAAAGGAAGGAATCCCGTGTAACCCAGAATCGGCATATGAAACACTCTGCCAAAATCAAAATATGGAAGGGAATACTCCCAGTGAGATCCAGCCCAGAAATTCCACATTTCCCATAAAACCCCTGCAACCAGCCCAGCAAAAACCCAAGACCAGAATCGGCTCCAGTCTCCTTTCTCAAAGCCTCTCAGAAGGGAATCATTGCAACGTCTGTAATTGATGGGATCGAATATAAAAAGAAAGCATAACCAAGGCAAAGGGAAAAAAATTTGAGGCCACAACAAGAATAAAGGAATCGAAATCAGACCAAGAAGGACAAATCCCCTCAGCAACCAAGGTCTAGGCTCTATCCTGAAGACTGACAGTTTTTTCCCTTTCAACATCTCCCTAAAAAGATATGAAAGCTCCTGGAGTGCAGGAACGACACTCGCAAAGGCCACAAAGTAACCGGCCCATCTTTCTGGAGTGTGAAGAGGCAGACTGTGATAACTCCAGTTTTTCAAACGAAGATTGATGAGTTCAAAAACAATCCAAATAAAAACCGAAAGATAGGCCATCAGAAAAAAATGACTGCAGGAACGAGAGAGGGGAGAAGACCCTCGAATTCTGAAATTGAGACTGTCAAGGAAAAGAATAAAAGACCACCAGGCAAAACAGAAGAACCATGTTTTCATAAAAGAACTCTTCAACACAAGCAGAAGAGCCGAAACAACAAAGCCCATCATCCCCACATACAGATTCAAGCGCAACACTTTATCTCCCATAATGATTTGCTAAAAATCCTCCCTTCCATTATATTAAAATTGATCGTAAGGAGGAATCTGATGAAAAATATATCTTTTATCCTTGCCGTCATCATACTCGCCGTGATAGTGGTGGCTGTGGCTCACTTCACCGGGTTATGGAAAACTATGTCCCATGAAGAATTGGAAGGCTCATTCGAGATTCTGGACGTGGAGACAAAATGGGTGCAGAAGGTCTATCAACCCTGGCCTCCTAAACTCAAACTCGTTCCGGCTATATCCTTCAGAATCAAGAATATCTCAGACCAGCCTTTAAAATATCTTTATTTTAACGCAAATTTCAAGCTCCGTAACGAAATCTCAAACCTAGGAGATGGATTCCTGCAAGTCCTCCGGGGAGAACCCCTCATGCCGGGCGAGACCAGTCAAACCGTCCTGATCAAAAGCAATTTTGGATTCGAGGGAACCAACCTTGAGCACTTCAAAACCAGCGCTTTTTTCAAATCAAAAGTCATCGATGTGAAACTCTTCGCCAAATCACAGGGTTCCCAATACATTCCAGTCGGTGAATGGGAAGTCTCTCAAAAAATTGATTTCAAAGAACCTGAACCCTACGGCATGGAGGAAGAAAAACCAAAGAAAGGTGAAATAAAGTAGGACTGCTCATGGACAGGATCATCCCATCGCAGCTCTTTTTGACCAAGGGAAAAGGTCAGCACAAGGAGAAGCTGGCTAGCTTGGAACAGGCCCTGAGAGATGCAGGCATCGCCCCTTTTAACCTTGTCAAAACGTCGAGCATTTTTCCTCCCCACTGCCGGTTGATATCCAGGAGAGAAGGAATAAAACTCCTAAAGCCTGGCCAGATCCTTTTTCTTGTGATGAGTGAAAACGCCACAAACGAAGCCCATCGTCTGATCTCCGCATCAGTGGGACTGGCCATTCCCAATGATTCAAACCACTACGGCTATCTTTCCGAGCATCACAGCTTTGGTCAGGATGAAAAAGAAGCCGGTCAATATGCTGAGGATCTAGCGGCAGACATGCTTGCCACAACTTTAGGGAAAGATTTCGACCTGAAGCAGATCTGGAACGAGGAAAAAAGCGTTTATGAAATCACACACACCTTACAAGTCAAAACACAGCACATCACCCAAATTGCCAAGGGGAAAAAAGGCTTTTGGACCACTGCATTTGCTGCAGCCGTGATGATTCCTTGAATCATCTGTATCTCAGAGGATCGGAAATCAAGATATTTATATAACTCCGCTTCTTGAGTTCTTCCAAATATTCCTGAAGCTTCTTTTGTTGTTCTTGATTAAAAAGCGTGTCTTCGATTTCATCTCTGACTTCCTCAAAAGGCTTGAGTCGGCTTTCCTTTCTTTCCTCAAGTTTTATCCGAAACCATCCGTTAGGCATCTGGATCCAGGCAGTCATGCTGCCGATCGCTAAGTTTTCCACAGCCTTTTGGAGCGGCTCTGCCAATTCTCCTTCCTTGAACGTTCCTAAATCACCCTGAGACTCCTTTTCAGGTCCCTCAGAATATTGTGCGGCAAGTGCTGCCATTTCCTCACCAGCAGCAAGTTTCTCATCTATTTCCTCCATCTTCCTCTGTGCCTCCTCCCCACTTTTATCCTCAGAAGAAATGAAGATGGCTCTGATTCTATATTCTGTTGGTTCTGTGAATTGATCTGGATGCTGGTCATAGTAATTGATCACATCCGTTTCATCGATGGTGATGTTTCTGCCGACCTCGTTAAAAACCACTGCCTGCTGGAGCAAACCCCTTTCCTGCTGTTTTTTCCAAGCTTCAAAATCAATCCCCTGCTGTGCCATCAGGCGTTTCAGTTCTTCATCCGATCCGATATCGTTCTTGGTCTTGATATTATCTATAATCATCCTGAGTTGTTCATCGATGTTGAGATCCATCTTTCTCGCCTCCTGAAGAAGCAGTCTCTCTGTTATCATCCTCTCCAGCAGTTCTTTCTTTTGCGCTTCATACTGTTTGTCAAACTCCTCTCCTTCGAGTTGCGAACGAAGGAAGTTGTAGAGTGCTTCATGCTCAGCCTTGTACTCGGAAAGTGTAATAATATCATCATTCACAATAGCAACAATGGCCTCTACAATCTCTTGACCACACAACATTCCTGCGATGAGTAAACCGACAACCAACACAATCCGCTTATATGTCTGAATCATTTAAAGTCCTTTGATACTGAAAATACAAATTTTTGGGGAAAAAATCCCAGTCAAGAGAACCCCTTAAATCCTCCACATGACGAGAGAGATGCTCCTTGATTTTTTGACTGAGAATCTTCATTCGTATGGAAGAAGATGCTTTTTCCAGAGGAACCAGCTCAGGCTCATGCTTCGCATCCAAACGGAAGATATGGTATCCGTAGGAAGATTCTAAAACAGGGCTCACCTCCCCCTCCTTCAACGCAAAGATGACCTTTTCCATCTCTTGGGGAAGCTGTCCCATCTCAAAAATCCCCATCTTTCCTCCTCTGGATGCTTCGACACCGATCGACTCGGCTTGAGCGATTTTTTTGAAATCATCTATATTGGAATTTTTCAGCCTTTCCAGAAGCTCAACAGCTTTTTCTTCATTAGGAAGCAATATCTGACTCACTTCCACCCTCTCTTGAAGCAAAAATTCCCTCTTGTGTTGAGCGTAGTAATCCTCTATTTCTTGTTCCGCTACCTCGATGTCTTTTACCAGAGAATAGGTATATTTCTCGATAAGCAGTTGATCCAAGAGCAAATTTAGCTCATTCTCATCCAATGGTTTGCCGTTTCTTTCATCCGAAGATTCATTCGTTTGTTTTGCCAAATATTCCTTTCTTTCTTCCCACGACAAGGATATCTCTTGTCCGCGCGCAGCCTCCAATACAATTTTTTCTTCGACAAAATTGTCGACAAGACGACTCAACGAAATATCGGGAAGGCTTTGGTATCCCTCTCCGATGGTCAATTGAAGATATTTCTCGAAATCTGAATTGAAGTAATATGAATCTTGGACACGGAGGATCACGATATTTTTCTCTGTGTCAAGAAGCGCTGAGTCTGCAGAGTCTTTCGCGGGTCTCTCCTTGCCGCAGCACGGAAGGAGCAGAATCAAAACCGAAAATAAAATAAAGAATCGCCACATCTTTTTTAAATTCAATTCATTATATTACATACCCGATAACTGCTTCAAGACGAAGATCGTTTCACCCAATATTTCTTGCTCATCTTCAGAAGGAAGATGAATAACCATCACTCCTTGGGGAGTGATGGAGCCGGAAAATCTCTCCAAAATCCCAGGCATCTGCTTGAGATCGACCGTGGAAGACGGAAAGAACTTGAACAAGATCTTTTTGCCGATACGATCAATGGACTTGAGTTTGATCCTCTTTGCTAGGAATTTTACAGCACCATAACAGAGAAGATTTTTGACGCTCTGAGGAAATGGGCCGTATCTATCCTCAACTTCTTTCTGGATTTTTCTGATTTCCTCCAGTTCTTCGATCGATGAAATACGCTTGTAAAGATTCAGCCTCAAGTTTGTCTGAGGCAGATACTCGTCAGGAATGCGGACATTCACCCCCATATTGATCTCACTCTTTACCTCTTCGACGGATTCCCCTTTGAGTCTTTTGACGGTCTGTCCCAAAAGGTGCATGTAATAATCGAAGCCCACTGCTTCCATATATCCATGCTGCTGTGACCCCAAGAAGTTTCCAGCTCCTCTGATCTCCAGATCTTTGGCAGCCAGACGGAATCCTGATCCTAACTCCGAGAACTCTTGAAGCGCCTTCAATCGTGTCCTGGATAATGGAGTGAGTTCTGAAAAGGGAGGAACAAGCAGATATGCCACTGCTTGGCGGGAGGATCGGCCAACCCTTCCGCGCAACTGATACAGCTGCGCGAGTCCAAATCGATCAGCACGATTCACAATCAGAGTATTGACAAGAGGGATATCGATACCGTTTTCGATGATGGTGGTCGTAACCAGGACATTGTAGTCCCTTTGGATAAAATCGATCATCCGCCTCTCCAGTGTCATTCCTGGCATCCTGCCGTGAATGACAGTAATCTCGGCCCCGTTCACCCATTTCTTGATCATCTGGGCAATAGATTCAATATCTTCAACGCGGTTATGGATAAAATAAACCTGCCCCCCACGATTTAACTCTTTCTTGATGGCCGAGGTGATGAGCTTTTGACTGAAAGGAGTGACCACTGTATGAATAGCCAGTCTATCCTTGGGTGGAGTTTCTATGATGCTGATGTCTCTGATTCCGGACAGGGAGAGGTTCAATGTTCTTGGAATGGGAGTGGCTGTCATAGTGAGGACATCTATACTTGTTTTCAATCTTTTAATTTTTTCTTTGTGCGCCACCCCGAATCTCTGTTCCTCGTCTATGATCAAAAGTCCTAAGTCTTTGAATGCGACATCTTTGGACAGCAGTCTATGCGTGCCTATCACGATGTCTACCAAGCCCTTTTTTAGGTCCTCTACGATTTGTTCCTGCTGAGCCCTGGAATGGAATCTTGTCAGGCATTCCACCCTGACAGGGAAGAACACCATCCGGTTTTGAAAGGTGTTCAAATGCTGGGCGGCAAGAACCGTGGTGGGGCAAAGAACAGCGACCTGTTTTCCATCCATTACCGCCTTAAAAGAAGCCCTCAAG
>Ga0209636_10008148_pt1 | contig 10673 bp, 6 predicted proteins | sample DeeMarSWOR152_54_FD_187464 | JGI IMG/M metagenome (GOLD analysis project Ga0209636, IMG submission 187464) | Marine sediment microbial communities from White Oak River estuary, North Carolina - WOR-1-52-54 (SPAdes) (version 2) | ecosystem: Environmental > Aquatic > Marine > Intertidal zone >... | reverse complement strand
GCGGAGCAGTTAAATAGCATTGGGACGGATGTCAATGACTGGGACAAACACTTTGTTCTCGGTGCAGACATCGATTTGGCAGGATATACCGGCAACTCCTTTAATATAATCGGAACAAGTTATACAGTACCGTTCGAAGGGACATTTGACGGGGCCGGACACACGATAAGTAATTTCACATACAACGACCCCAATCAGGATTATGTAGGGCTTTTCAGAAGCACGGAGGCAACAACAATAATAAAGAATTTGACATTAGAAAATCTAAACGTAAGCGGCGATGGTTCGGTAGGTGGTTTGGTTGCCTATAACCAGGGAGCAATCTTAAATGTGGATTGTTCGGGAGTTGTCAGCGGATACAGCGAGGTAGGCGGGATTGTAGGTGAAAGCTATGACGGATATATCAGGGACTGTAATTCAAGTGTAAATGTAAATATAGGCGATTGGGGCGGGGGCGGAATTTGCGGGTATCAATGTGACACGCCAAATATTAATTGCCGAGCGAGCGGCAACATTGATGGCGGAGGTACGGTTGGCGGCCTGGTGGGAGGTTCGAGATGGAGTTATTTAATAAACTGCTATGCTACGGGCGACGTGAACGGAGAATACGATGTTGGCGGGCTTGTGGGATGGCACGACTGGTATCATATCCAGTGCTGTTATGCGACAGGCAGGGTACAGGCAAATGAAAATGGCGGCGGGCTGGTCGGAGAAAGCACAGGAACAATAGAAAACTCTTATTCAAGCGGAGATGTGAACAGCCCGATTACGGCCGGGGGATTTCTCGGGGTTGACTGGGGCGGATGGGGTACATTTAAATGTTTCAGCAGCGGAAGGGTGACAGGAAGCCAGGAAACAGGGGCATTTGTTGGCGAGCGCACTCTTTACGCAGAACCAAATACTTATCAAGGTTGTTTTTATGATATTACCATAAATCCTACGCTGCCTGCCTTTGGAAACGTCAACGACACAAATGTAATTGGAAAGACGACGGAAGAATTATATGATGTAAATACTTTTACCGAAGCGGGATGGGATTTTGCAGGTGAGAGCGGCAATGGCGCAGAAGATTACTGGTCTATGCCGTCAGGAGGCGGCTATCCGGTACTTTCTTTTGAGATAGGACAATTGCCTGACCTGCCGGCATTTTCAGGAGGCTTTGGTACCTCGGAAGAGCCATACCTGATTTCAAATACGAGCGAATTTAATTTAATCGGGAATAATTATAGACTTCAGGATAAACACTTCAGGTTAATAAACGATTTGGATTTTAATGATGTCGAACTTGCCCCAATAGGTAAATACGACCTTCCATTTATAGGGAGCTGGGATGGAAACAAGCACAGAATGATGAATATAAATAATTTAAGGCATAATGATGAAGATTATTGTTTGGGAGTCATTGGCTATTTGGGGACCGGCGGGAAGATATGTGATTTGGGTGTTGAAAACATAGATATAAATGATTCCGCCGTTGATTACATTGGTGGAATTTGCGGATATGTATATGGCGCTCAAATATCCCGCTGCTATGCAACTGGCAAGATAAAAGCTATAAGGGGAGGCTTTATAGCAGGTGAGACGGCACAAAGCAGGATGGAAAACTGCTACGGAACAGGGTGTTTATGGACGGGGTATAAAGGCGGTGGATTAGTGGGTTGGGACTGGGGCGGATACATAAAAAATTCATATTCCACTGCGAAGGTCAATGGATGGCAGTACGCCGGCAATCTTTCCGGTTCTAACAGGGGGGAGTTTTGGAAATGTTTCTATGACAAGACCATAAATCCGATAATGCAGGGCAAAGGCATGGTCGCAGATGCCAATATCTTCGGGTGCCGGCCGGCAGAGCTTCAGGATGCCGATACATTTATTAATAAAGGCTGGGATTTCGAAGGTGAAAGCACAAACGGGACCGAGGACATCTGGTCTATGCCGCCGAATGGTGCGCCTGTGTTTGCCTGGCAGAATGATGTAACGGTGCCGGATGTCAATGGTTTGAATGTCGGCCAGGTCGGGAATGTTATTGCACAAGCGGGGCTAGTTTGCATAGACAGCAACGCATACAGCGAAACTGTTTCTGTCGGCTATGTAATGAAACAAGTTCCGCCGGCAGGTTTGCTTTACGCCTCCGGTACGCCTGTATATGTGCTGGTTTCAGCCGGGCCTTGTCCGTATAGCGGGGGCGGAAGCGGGACTAAGGAAAACCCCTGCAAAATAGCAAATGCCGCCGATTTTAATCTGCTGGCAGGCAGGGCGGGTGATTGCTCGCTGGCATTTGAGCTTGTTAATGATGTGAACCTTGCAGGAGTAACATACAACGGCTATGCAATACCCCCTTTTACTGGTTGGTTCGACGGCAGGGGGCACGTCATTAGTAATTATAAAATTCAGATTTCAGGGTATGAGGGTTTATTCAAACAGGTAGGATGTGGAGGCGGGATTAAAAATTTGAATGTCACGAACGTAACATTTTTAGGAAGTAATTATCAGGCGGCCAGCGGCGCAATAGTGGCGACATTGAGCGCCGGTCTGATTGAAAACTGCAAAGTATATGGAACTGTTCTTCCGGGCGGAGCGAGGCTTGGCGGTATTTTAGCCAGGAATAGCAGTGGAATAGTACGGCACTGCTTTGTCAGCGCCACAATCACCGGTTCCCGCGATTTGGCAGGAATAGCCGTTGAAAATTCTTCTGGAACAATATACGAATGTGGAGCAAACGTGACGCTGACCAGCAGCAACGCAGTTGCTGGGCTGGTTGGAAATAACTCCGGCTTGATAAAGAATTGCTACGCGAGAGGAAGCTTGGCTGGCTCATATTATGGAGGCGGACTTGCGAGCCAAAACTCAGGTCAGGTTGAGAATTCTTACGCTGCCTGCAGCATAACCGGCACCTATTACAACTACTGCGTGGGTGCGTTGATTGGGTATGAAGGCAGTTCTCCGATGACATATCCCGGCTGTGTATGGGATAAAACGGTATGCAACAGACAGGGAACAGGGAGAAATAGTCCTTCTGTTGTCGGCAAAACGACCGCAGAAATGAAAATGAAATCCACGTTTACAGATTTAGGCTGGGATTTCACGAACGAAAACGCAAATGGAAATGCGGAAATATGGCGGATGTGTACGGATGGGACAAACTATCCCAAGCTCAATGCAGAGATGGCGGCAGGAGATTTTGAGTGTCCTGACGGAGTTGAGTGGGAAGATATGGCGTACTTCGCCAGTTGCTGGCTTCAAGAGTCCACTGAGCATACAAGTGCAGATATAACAGGTGATGGAACAGTTTCCTTTGAAGATTTTGCGTGTATGGCTGGCAACTGGATGCGGTAGAATAACTTATACTATCAAAAAATTCGTCCGAACTCTAAGATATTAAAAAATATAACATTATAAGTGCATGTCTTCAGCAAAAATGAGACAAATTTGCTTTTGATTCAGGAGACGATTTCAACTCTGGCTGAAGTGATTTTACTGTTATTTTTTCTCTTCAAGAATCGTTTATCTTTTCAGGAGAGGACATTTAAAATGTTTACATTTTTTGAGAATTTTTTAAGTCTTTGATTTATCAGCATTTACAAAACGGCCATTTTTGTAAGATTGACATATAACGGGTTGTATGGTTGTAGTGCAGTTGTAGGGATTTTCCTCACTAATTACAGTTACAAGGTCCTTACTCAACGCCATAAGAAAGCTTGATTTTCAAGACAGACTTGATATTCTATTGGAAATCTTACTCAGCGGTTTTTTAATTGATTTTAGGGAGACTTGTCATGAAAAAGTACCACTTTCTTATGAGTATCTTCTGTTTTGCAATTTGTATGATTGGACCTGAAGCTATTAAAGCAGAGGAAACAGTCAAGTATCATAAGGCCGGTGAGGTCGGAGTATTCTCTGCTGAAGTTGCAATTCCAGCGGGCGTTAATATTTACACAACAGTATTCACTACCCGAGCAAGCAATGAGAAGGCATATCTATTGTATATTCAGGTGCCTCAGTCTGTGGCTGAGCGTCTGACAAGAGTAATGCAGTCACAACGCTATTATTCGAGCCCGGAGCAGGAGGGATTGCAGAAGCAGACGAGTGAACTGTATGAGAAAAATGCCGAGACGGCACGGAATCTTCAGGAAGCCCGTAGCGAATTAAAAGCATTGAAATCAATCAGCGAAAACGCCAAGAAAGAGAATGATGAAGTGTTATTAGAGAAAACACAGCTCAAGATAAATGAAGCGGAGCAGAAGATTGCCGAGTTAGAAGCTCTCGACAAGGAGCTTAGACAACAGATTCGGGAGATTCATAGAAAATACGCAGAGGCCCAAATGAAGGGTCCGGACAGAATAGAACAGGAGCTGGAAATCACCAGCCTACAAGTTCTTGGGCGTTTCAAAGGAAGCGGCGATGTTAAGATAGAAGTTTATGCGCGAGATTCTGCCGAGCTTTTAGCTGAAGTAAATCTTGTTGAATCGCTCGAACTTCACCTACCTTCCATAGATACTGAAAATCCTGAGCTTCTCAAGGAATGGGCAACGGCGCAAGCAAGATGGTATATGGTCAGGGTTTTGGACAGCCCTTACACCAGCTACTACCAGTATTGCCTACTGCAGTCCAAGCAAAAATACGGTCTGCCGGACGATGTTTTTCTCGGAAGCTTCCAGGAAAGGAGGCGGGACAGAGGGCCGGACCTTTATGCTATGACGACAGGCGCCCTTGCTATACAGGAATCGCTTCAGCTCGAAGAGATGACCGGAAGAGAGGCCGTTCCGATGAAGCGTAATGTTTCGGTGGACAGCCTCGAAGGCCCAAATATTAAGTCCCATCCGTTCGATGAGATGATTCAGGGCAGAGATTTTAAGATGTTTCCTGTTGCCCGCCTTATACCTTATGATGATTACTACTGTCACTTCACAAGCATTTCAAAGGAGATTGCTACCAGCGACCTGATTAAGCAATGGGGGACAAGTCTTTTGAGAGCAATGAGTGTGTCAGCACGAGATGCAGATTTACCATCCCGCTACCAAGACCAACTATGCATTGATATCTCTACTCTTACTAAATTGTTTGGTGACCTTGTAATTGGTGAGATAGCAATAACTGGCGGTGATCCATTCCTGAGAGAAGGTAGTGATGTTGCTCTCATCATTCAGGTAAAGAACCAGATGGTTTTTAATGGAATGATGAAAAGTTATGCCGATAAGACCCTGAAGGCAAACCCTGATGCCAAGCGGACTGAAAGCAACTATAACGGAATCTCTATTCAGAGTATTGCGACACCCGACCGTAGCATCAATTCGCATTCCGGTTATCTTGACGACTATAAGGTTTACTCAAATTCTATAGATACCTTGAAACTTATCATTGATACGCATTCCAAGAAAAGGAAATCTATGGCTGACAACATCGATTTTAAGTATATGCGGACAATATTCCCTGGAACAGCTGAAACAGAGGATGGCTTTATCTACATGTCAGATTCTTTTATTAGGAAATTGCTTAGCGCCAAATGGAAGATTGAAGCACAGCGCAGGATAATCTGCCAGAACCATTTGCGTATGATTGGTAATGCAGCGACTATGTATAGAACTGAGATGAGGAAGCAGGCATCAGTCTCTACTTTAGTTGATGAAGAATATCTGAGCAAGAAAATAACTCAGTGCCCAGATAATGGTACCTATTCCTTGAATGAATCTGGAAGAGCTTTCTGTACAGTGCACAACTGTCTGCAATATTGTACACCTGTTGCAAGTGTTGCTATAGATAAGGCTGCAGATGTTGAGGCCAAGGATTATAGAGAATTTGTCGACCGGTACAACAATTACTGGAGCCGATACTTTGACCCTATTGGCATTCGTTTCAAACTAGGGAATAAAATCGAGGTTGAGACATGTATTTTGCCCTTGATTGAGAACAGTATCTATAATCAGCTTCGGGAAATAGTTGGTGGCGAACCAGTTGAACTAAACTCTCAACTCATTACTGATGGCACGATTGTTTCCCTTGGCGGGAAATTCAACTTAGATGGTGACATGACTCGACAAATACAGATGATGCAGCAACAGATGTTTCCAACTTTGCCAGGAATAAGCAGCGCCTTTGGCGATAATTTGTCAATAAACATCTATGATAGTGATGTGCTCTTCACATTTTCCGAGAGGGGCATGAATATGTTGGGTGGTTGGATGAACCTCGAGGAACAAATTATATTTGGCTTGATTGCTTCCTCTATTAATCTCCCAGTTTATGCTGTGCTTGATCTTAAAGATGAGGCTCTTGCTGAAACATTTATCCAAGAAATGTTAAAAGTAATTCAGCGAAAGTTTTCTGCTGAAGGCAGACGAGGCTTTGCTGAGTTCGGTATTGAGCCTTATTCAGCTGGTGAATATAAGGGGTGTGAGATCAACACTCTTGCATGCCGCTTATTTTTCATCAAATTCCGTCTGTACTATGCTATTGCTTCTAATCGTCTAATTGTTTCTACGAAGAGGTATGTCTTAGAAAAGGCATTGGATGCGATCGATAGTAAGCAGACTAGTGATACGGTGAATCTTCAGTTAAAGGTAAAGCCGAGGGCATTTGACAAGCTGAGACCTATTATTAAAGTTGGTTGGCAGGAGCGCATGCGAGATGCTTGCCTTAAGAATATCGAGACTGTTCGAGCCTTAGTAGAATGCCATGATGCAACTGATGAGACACTTAATGCTGTGAGTAAAAAAGTAGAAGGTGTTACGCTGAGATGTCCATCTGGTGGCAAGTATAAGTACGATAATGCCCGTGACATGGTTTATTGCTCTGTGCACGGGAATCGCAACCATCCAAAGCAGCCTGTTGAAGTAAATGAAAACGAGGGTTTAATAGATTTCCTCAACCGGATGAATGACTTTTATGTGAGCTTTAGATTTACTGAAGAAGGTATCATGACCAAAATCGCCGTTGACTTGGAACCTAAAGATTGAGATAAGAAAAATATCTACATGAATATAGCGTAAGAACTAAGAGCTCATATACATTTCGGCCCTAACTACCACTTAGGTGGGGATTAGGCCTTAAAGCAAACGTATGTTCAAATCCGTTGTCTGTGCCATAGAATATCGATTGGAATATAAATCCGATGATCTTGGAGGTTGAACAACGGTCATTTAAAATGTTCACATTTTTTGCAATTTTTTTAAGTCTTTGATATTACAAACTTTATGGAATTGCAATTTTTGCGGTTTTGTGGGATATTTGGGCTTTTGGTTGTAGTCAGGTTGTATGGGTTTTTTCACTTTTTACCGACGCAAGGTCATCACTCCGAGTCAATATGTAAGCTTGAATTCTCAAGAAAGACTTGATATTTTATTAGAAAAAAGAGACTCAGCTGTGTAGCTAAGCAAGGATATATAATGTTATATGGGAAATCTCAGCTTAAATGTGAAATATAGCTTTGGTAAAAGATTTTAGGAGGCAAAAATGAGCCCGGCAAGATTTATCATATGTTTGATTATTGTGGGAACTGTTCTCCAGATAGGCTGTTCAGTGAAGACTGCGAATCGGTCGGTTAATTCTGCAGGTCAGGCCAAAGAGCTGGACAACGTACCACCTCCCGGTTTCATCTCGTTATTTAATGGTCGGGACTTCACTGGTTGGAACGTGCCCAAAGGCGATGGCGGACACTGGAAAGTTGTTGACGGAGTGATAGACTACGATGCCCAAAGCGAGGCAGAGGGCGAAAAGCATTTGTGGACACAGCGCGAGTTCGGTGATTTTGTACTGCGAATCGACTGGAGAATTAAAGAAACTCCCTATGTCAATCCGTACGTTCCATACATCCTGCCGGACGGCACTCACGCAAGGGACATTAATGGAAAGGTGATACAGATGGCGCTTCCTGATTCCGATTCAGGAATACTGCTTCGAGGTGCAGCAAAAAACCAAGTGAATATCTGGTGCTGGCCGATCGGCTCCGGCGAGCTTTGGTCTTACAGGACCGACGAGAATCAGCCACCCCCCCATCCGCGCTGCGGCTACTCCTAGGACCCAAGCTGACAAACCCATCGGGCAGTGGAATCGTTATGAGATCAGGTTTCAGGGCGACAGAGTAACAGTTGTCCTGAATGGAAAGAAGGTTATCGATAATGCCCAGATGCCTTCAGTCGCACGAAAAGGCGCAATTGGTCTGCAGCACCACGGCTCAAAAGAGAACGGCAAATGGGTCAGTCCGCCGTCTCTGTTGCAATTCAAGAACATCTTCATAAAAGAACTGTAAGAAACTGTACAACTGCGAAACATCAAAAGATTGATTCGGAGTAACTTGAACGTGATGTTACTTCAGTAGTCATGATATAAAGATCGCTCACTCACTAAGGGTTGCCATTACGGAGGATATTTGTCCAGCGTTTGTCGAGTCAATTCCACGACATTTCCGGGTATTCACAAAGAAACGCATCTACATCTGCTGCCCAACAACTTTTTGGGCCCAAAAGTTTTGGATAATTCGCCATTGTCATTTTCTTCTTCATTTAGGGTGAGTTTGGCATTTCTGTATTTATACTCAGTTCTATGTCTAATGGATTATATCTATCCATCGTGCTCGCTCTTCCAATTAATTTTATCTTTACTTGAGAAACTCCTTTTCTATCAGTGTATGTTTTCACTCTTGTTGTATACCTGTATAGTACAAGCATGCTATCTAATTCCTCCTGGATTAGTTTTAGGAGTTCTTCCCCTCTGATTCCAAAATACTTATTTTTTAATCCTTTAAAAGTAAATGCTCTATCTTTAAATTTATTTATGAAGTAGATTGCTAAGCTTAGCCCTATACCTTCTTTGTGCTCTATGCGTCTTCTTCCTACTAACCAATCAATAAAGTTTGACATACTATTCTGGCTACCTTCATATTTTGATAATACTACCTGCTTTTATTTCCCTGAACTTAGCGGGGTACTTTTCTTTTATTTCTTGCTTGTACTGCGTGCAATGACAAGGAGCAATTATTTCGATGCCATCAAGCTCTTCTAGCTTTGAAAATCCGTGGAAGCCCCCGACCACGCAGTAAATTTCTCCGAGCTCTCTCGATCTATCAATTATGTTTTCAAGACCTGGGTGGGCGCAGCCGGTTATGACAACATTTCCTTCCTTGGTATTTACTATCAGAGACTGCTCTTTGATAAATGTACCGAGAGCACCGGTCGAATGAACGCACGTGGATATTTCGGTTGGCTTTGAAAAAGATTTCGGATTAAAAACTTTAGCATTATTGTTTAGTTTTAAAAATTCATTTAGCCCACCGGTATGGTCCCAATGGTTGTGTGAGATAACGACGGCACGGATGCTTTCAGGTTGAATATTTAGTTGTCTGAGGTTGTAAATCAATTTTTCGCCGTCATCTGCTGTATCAAATAGAATTTTTTCTTCTGTCTCTATTAAACAGGAAAAGCCCCATCCCGATTTTAGGCCGGCATTTGCCTCATTGTCATAGATAACTGTTATTTTCATTCTAAATCTTCCTTGAAATTTCAACTTTTTCATATTTCTCCATTTACTCGTACTTCCTAAAATTTAGAACGCAACCCTGGTTAAGACCATCATCATGGCTTATAAGGCCGCAGTGTTTCTGTTCAAAAACAAATTTTAAATCTTCGATTTCCTGTTTAACGTCACTTAGACTTAAACTTCTGAATTCCTGTATGGGGTCATCTTCTGCTGTATGCTTGGGATAAACAGAAAGTAAACCATTCTCTTTTAGAACACGGAAGGCCTCCTGGTAAAGCTTCTTCCTGTCGTTTTTTCCAAGATAATGGAGAACATCATAGAATAAAACTGTGTGGATCGACTCGCTTTCGAAATCCAATTCAATTTGGCCCGAAGCTTTCATTGCCTTTACATTTTTTAAATTATTAGCCTTGGCTTTTTGCTTTAGTTTGTTTACAGCTTGTCTCTCTTTATCTACAGCGTAGACAGATCCTGTGCTTCCTACAATCCTTCCTGCCGGAATGGTGTAATGACCCACTCCGCAGCCAAAATCTAAGACTCTTTGACCAGATTTCAGTCCGACTTCTTTGAGAAACCTTACTCCACCATCCCTCTCCCACCATTTTATCTGATTATTTGCAATAATAACACTGACCTCGACTTGCTTTGACATATTAGGAGTGGTTCTCTTCACACCAGGAGCCTAACACGGTTTACTGAGCCGCTGTAATTTTCTTCAATTTCGGGAAGCTGCATTTAAGACGCTCTGAACATAGTGAGGCTGTATTATTTGCTTAAGAATTGACATCACGTTTGAGGTTTAAGATCAACCGTTGACGGAAATAGTGATAAATCTGTATGGGGCAGAAATTTTGCTTTGATAAACTCTTCCATATAGTCTGGATTTCCCATCAAATCGAAATATGTCATGCTCTCTGCGATTTGCTCGGCCGTTTCAAGGGCCTTTCGACTCAGCAGAACAGTTTTCGCTCCTGCGATCGATGTATTGCCTACAAACTGCAGCTTAGCTGGCGGTACATCAGGCAGCATTCCAATGGTTACGGCTCTTTGGATATTCAAGAAGTTGCCGAATCCGCCTGCTATGTAAATTGCATCAATGTCTTCTAGTGTTTTGTAACAGATGATATGCATGGTTTATGGTCTTCTTGCCGATGTAATAGTAAAGAGCATTAAAAACATTGGCAAGGAGACCGAGAATGGAA
>Ga0209636_10008146_pt1 | contig 10676 bp, 9 predicted proteins | sample DeeMarSWOR152_54_FD_187464 | JGI IMG/M metagenome (GOLD analysis project Ga0209636, IMG submission 187464) | Marine sediment microbial communities from White Oak River estuary, North Carolina - WOR-1-52-54 (SPAdes) (version 2) | ecosystem: Environmental > Aquatic > Marine > Intertidal zone >... | reverse complement strand
CTCTTACTGCTTTTTACTGGTCTATTCGCTCATCTTTGGTCCGTATCCATTATCCATTTACCTGGCAGCCACGTTCACATCTCTAAATCGTACGTGAGGCAGTACTGCAACATCGACAACTTCAGGCTCACGTCCAACAGCATCAATTTTTTGGAGCAGTGAAAAAATGTTATCTGACAGCATCATGCCCACGCAACCACCCGATATCTCCCCGTTTCTGATCCTGTACGCAGGAGCACACACCACAGAGAAGTCACCTGATTCAGGGTTGGACCCGTGAGCTCCCTGCAACCCCAGAATGTAGTACCCATCTTTCACGTTGAACAGTTCTTCCTTTGTGTAGTCCCCCGGGTTAACAACCATAGTGGTCTGCTGGATCGACATCTCGTTATTTTGGTCATCGTAGTATGCATTTCCCGTGCTGGCGACACCCATGCGTTTTGCCCAGTAGTCATTCCAGATGAATCCCTGTAAGACACCGTTTTTGATCAAAGGAGTATCCTGGCACGGGACACCTTCGTCATCCATCTCACGAGATTCAAATCCTTCTTTAACAATCCCATTGTCGTGCAGCGTAAATTGAGAACAAGCCACTTTCTCCCCTTCTTTTCCAGCTAACAATGACTTTCCCCGGGCTGTATTCTCTCCTGATACTGCCTTGAACAAGGTGAAGTACAAGAGAATCTCCAGCGTGCGTGGAGAAAGAATCACCTGGAATTTTCCAGAAGAAGCAGTGTCTGAATGTCTGAAAAGGTTCACCTTTGTTGTGATTGATTCTACAATTTTTTGCGGATCTGGGTTGTACGTCCTCAGAAACTGATGTTCATTGAATACAGGTGTTACTCCGCTCTCCAGCTTTCCCACCGCTCTCATGCCGCACCTGCCTCGTGTCCCCTTGTCTTCATGTTCTATCCCATTGCTGTTAACACAGGCGCGTTGTAAGAGCGTAATCCTATTTAGTGCAGCATGGACTGCAATATCATCAGGTAATGACTGAATCATCTCACAAACAGGCTCCGTCAATTCTCTTGGATCCATTTCTTCCATAGTTGAATCCCACACATCCACGGGAGAGTACTTCCCAGGATGAGGAAGAGAATCCCAGTGTTCATCCTTTTTGGATGCTTTGGCTGCAGCCAGCGCCTTTTCTACAGCAGTCTTTACCGCGTTTTTATCCATCTGGTAGGTGAAGAAAGAGCCCAGTGCCTCGTCCCTGATCACTCGTATTCGCAATCCTTCTCTCCATACCTTTGATGCCTTACTGATCTGACCTAATTCAGCTTCAACAGTAGTGGTCACATCTTTTACCCACACTGCTTCTACCTCATCTGCACCACTTTTTTCACCCACTCTAACTGCATGAGAACACACATCCATGTTATCCCCTCCCTCCAAAGAGGATTGCACCTTTCTCAACGCGTACGTGTGGTCCACCTGAAGAAGTTGCTGCTCTCTGACCTTTTCCGCAGTAGCCTTCCTCAAACCCCAATTCTTTGCCAACGCCCTCAATCAGGAATAACGCTTCTGTAGCTATCCCGCTGATGGATAAATCCTTTATGGGACTACCAATTTCACCCTTGTGTATTTCAAAAGCTTCCTGTACACCTATCTGGAAGCTCGAATTCAAGTCAGCCTGCCCCCCGCGGTAGTCCTTACAGTAGTACCCGAAGTTAATACCCTCAAATAACTCCTCATTACTGTGATCTCCCTTATCAAAAAAGGTGTTTCTCATGCGGATCAAAGGCGGGTACAAGAAGCTTTCCGCCCTGGCAGACCCACAGAGAGGCATCCCTGTCTTGTGAGCATACTCCCGATTGGTGAGTAACCCAGAAAATACACCTTCCTTGATTATATCAACGCGCTGCATTAAAACACCCTCATCATCGTACTTTGATGCACCGAACGTCCCCTTGATGGGCGCATCCACCATGTTAACCATGTCAGAAGCCACTTTTTCTCCTAATTTACCGTTGAAACTTGAATTTAACGTTAAATCTGCCTCAGCCAAGTGACCCAGTGCCTCATGTGCTAACGTTCCCACCACCCTGGGACCCAGAACACAGGGAAAGCTTCCCTTTTTCGGGGGGTTCCCTTCCAACTGGAGGACCACTCGGTGTGCAACCCGTTCAGCTATTTTTTGTTCTGTCTCTCTCTCAAAGTATTCAAACCCTTCTTCAGTGGATCCTATTATGTCTCTGGCTGCTGTTAACCCCCCATTCTCTTTTCCAGTCACCCAGCAGTAGTTGAAGACATGACCCATTTCCTGGGTAATCTTGGTACCCTCATTGGTTAACAAATACTTGAACCCATGTGAATCTGCATACTTGATAGAGACTGCTTTAATTCGCTTGTCATGGTTCTTTATCAGGTCACAAAGCGTATCTAACCGGGATATCTTCTCCTCAAAGGAAACTTCGTGAGGAGGCATTCTATACTGTTGCGTCGTTTTATCCTCGCAAGTCTTGATTTCCTGCAGTTTTATTTTCTCTTTTCTGGTAACAGAAGCTGCCTGAGCTAAGGAGCATGCCTCTTTTACTAGGGTTTCTGTATCGGTTACCATTCCACAGGCAAGCCCCCAGGTGCCGTCATACAAAACTCTGCAGGCCACACCAGATCGAGCCTTTACGTTCAGGTTATCCACACGGCCGTCGGAATACCCTACAAACGTTAATACAACATCTTCAGCTCTCAATTCCACGTATTCTGCACCTTTTTGCTCACCTGCTTTTATTCCTTTTTCCAACGTTTCAAACATGATGCCCCTTTTCAGTCCATCTACAAAAACATATCGGTTCCGAACAGCATTCAGGAAAACCTATAGGTGCTCAACAAGGTTGAATTCGTTTTATGATAAATGACTCACTCTCCCAGACTGCAGTCCTAAATGGAATCCCATCAACCAGTTCATGAATGTTGGACCTTACAATGTATATGATCACTTGTCACAGATTGCCAAATCCTTGTACTCTCTTAAATTTGTTACACGTGTAATAGACTGTTTTTGATTACTCCCTCATTTCAAAATCTTTACAATGAAAACTCCATACACTAAAGTCAAAAATAGTTTTCAAAATAACTTTAAAGGAGATCATGAATCTTTGACTATATCGTGTTAATCTGTAAAACCTGTTATATTCACGTTTTCAGGAATCGATCCAGCCACGCATATGCGAGACTTCGTGCATAGTAAGGGAACGAGTGGTCATTTCCATGCATAAAGTACGAGAATTGATTCTGTTTCCCATATAACTTGTACACTCTGTATAATTGAATTCCCACTTCTGCGAGAAACTCCTGGTTACCATAGGCTTTATCAAAATATGATGATATATTCAGGAAGGGTCGTGGTGCAATTAATGCTGCAATTTCATGAATATCAAAGGGTGGTTCCAAATCTTCGAGGAAATACTTCCTTAAGACTGGTATGTAGATATATCCTTCTTCTAGTGACCATTCAAGGCGGTATTCTTCTTCTGAAAAGACTGAAATCCCGCAGTTGCTCACGCCTACCTTTATTCTTGCATCTACTGCCGTGGCAAACAGTGCGTTGTGCCCACCGTGAGAGTGGCCAATAGCCCCAATTTTATTGGTATCCACATAATCTAACGTGTACAGCACATCAACAGCAGCCATTGAATCCTCCATGTTCTTCCCCACCATGGACCAATTCGGGTATTTCTCGTAGAATGGGTTAGATTCAAATGCTTCTGCGCATGGGTAGATCCGTTCTCCTGCTGCTAAGTAATCAGGAGCAATAACAATGTAACCACGTTGTGCTAATTCATCACCGTAAGCAAAGTCTTTACTCCCATCTATGCCAGCAACCTCATTCTTCCCTGAATTCACTGTCTGGTGCATGGCAACTACGGCTGGTGCAGGAAACGTTACATCGTTGGGAATGAGTACATACGCCATTATGCAATCGTTGTCGCCTACAATATAACGAATTTTGCGTCGTGTATACTCTTTCAAGGGTTCTTCATCAACTATTTCAATGTCACGCGTATTCCTTGGCACAGGAGGAGTCCCAATAGTCTTATACAAGCGTGATATGATGTCCTCACGTTTTTTCTGCCATTGGTCCAATTCAGTAATGGCAGCGCCATCATGTAACAATAATTGTTTGATCATAGTATCCCTTCAATTCACCTGTATAAAAACCATTATTATTGGTGAAGGATGCCCCTCCTTAAAGTATGGAGGTGTTAAATCGGTGTTTGTCTCATTTTGTTACACGTGTAACAATGTTGACTGTTCTTTTTGTGGATGAAGAGGGTTAATTTTTACCCATTGGTGAGGGTTATCCAATCTGCTATACCTGAATGTGATACAAGTAACGGCTGCGCTTTTGAGAATCCCATTCTTTGTAGTATTGTGCTTCCTCGTACCGGTACTCGTACAATGTGAGGTTACCCTCTTTTTCAAATTTAGGTTTTAACTCTTTCAAAATTCTAACCTTTTTCTGCCAATGTTCTTCTTCCTCTTTGGTGAAATCAACTGTTCTGTACTCTAAATTATGTCTATTCAGAACTTCTGCCAATTCAGTATTAGCAGGGAGTAACATCTCTTTTTCTGTGTCATCATCAATCCACTGCGTAAAAAATATCCCCATTTGGCCGTGCAGCTTCACTATTGTCAGCAACTGGGTTATCACTTCTTGTATATCAACAAAATACAGCGTATCAATAGAGATCACTGCATCAAAGGAATTCTCATCAAAGTCCAAACAATACATGTTCCCCACCTGGAAATGCAGATTCTTCTTTTTTCTCTTTTGTGCTTGTTTAATTGCTTCTTCTGACAAATCGATACCGGTAAATGAAGCACCAGATACATCAGATAGGTATTCTGTTATCATGCCATTGCCGCATCCCAAATCTAAGACTGAATTATCCTCAGAGAGCTGTAACACGTCAAGCAATTTGGTTAGTTGCGTCACGTCAGCTGTCCCGTGCTGGCACAGATCTTTTCCATACACTTTTTCACAGAATATTTTGTGTGCTTCACTCTTTTCTGCACGAGCAAAGTACATATTATACTCGTACAGCCAGAGGGGATTATCTCTTTCGATAACTTTCCTGTGTATATCCCCCAGGTCGGTCAGAGAGTAGATATTCCCTTTCTTTTGGAGCAGCCCGTTTTTTGTTAACGTGGTGTACGCTTCATCCCATGGGGCCAGGTATTCTCCAATATTTCTTTTTCCGAATTCTTCCAGTGTTTTCTTATCTGGGTTGTCACCTTCTTTGAAGTAACCCATGACAATCAACAACTGTTTTTCTGCTTCTGTGAATTTCATTTTTTTATTTTCATCATTTTTCATTTTCTATCACTTTTTCGTAAATCATTTTTTTCTAGTTTTTCATGTCTTTAATTTGAAGCTTTTTGTGAACTTGGTTCTTAATTTTGTGTAACTTTTTAAAAGCATTTTGCTGAGTCATCGTCAACTTTTTGGAATGCCTCCCTAAAGACTATAATAAATCATGCCATTTCAATTCCCAAAGAATATTTTTCAGATGTTGTAAAAAAATAGGACAAACACCTAACAATTTGACGGTTCGATCGTTAGTGCTTCTCTTATTTGTTACACGTGTAACAATCACTATAGGGAGTAACCTGATGAATTTCATCATCGATTTTGCACGTTCCAGAGGATATGAGCAGGTTAAGCTCTTTGTCATTGATGCAAACACAAAGGCTAAAACCTTTTACCACAAAATGGGATTTATATCCTGATCTCAAGAGTAGTGGAAAACCAAATAAAAGGGATTTTCAAGGTTAAAAAAAATTTTTTGCAGCATTTGAATCTATTAAAGTGACACTTTTGTGGTAATCCAGTAAATTCCATAATTTGAAGAATTCTAAAATATTTTAAGTAAAAATCAAAAAATAAAGGAAGATCAGATCATAAATCATCATCCTCTTCCCAGTCTTCCTCACCAACTTCTAAGAGGTCCCATTCATCATCGAACTGGACCAATTCAAATTCTGTGTCGCACTCCTGACAAACCACAACATCCCCTTCCTGGGGGTTCTTAATGGTGATGGTGGCGTCACAGATGGGGCATTCTACTATCATTGAATCACCTCCCGCCTTGATCATTAACCCTTTATATAATCTTTTCCATTCCATAGAAAGGGAAAAATTAAGCTTAAAAAGAAAAATAAAATATCTATAATGTTAGAAATATGGTATTCAATTAAAAATACATTTAAAAAAACTATTTTATATCACGAAAAAGTATTAAAAGGATTTTTAGGTTATTCCAAATCTTTTTGTGTCTGTCCCATTTTTTCCCATTTCCAGATTATAGTATATGTCTTTCTTTCCAGCTTCTCCACGTCTATTCCTAGAATTGCAGATAAAGTTCTCCCTTTAGTCTTCAGTTTTTTATAACTCAGACGAATTTCACTTCTGGTCTTTCTATCGTAGGGAGCTTTCAACACCCTTCGTATTAAATGTTCGTACTTACTCCTTATGTATTGTTCTACCTCCTGGGTGAGGCGCTCTTTCGTCTTTCCCAGAGGGGTTAAAACTGCCATCTTGGAGATATGTATATCCAACTGGGTTGCCCGGGAAATGATTTTTTGCGGAGTGAAAAAAGGCATATCAACAGTGTAGTAAATGTACGGAAAGGCATACAACGAGGGCGCCAAGGGAAATCCCAATGATTTAGCAATCATGCGATTCATCACCTTACGATTTCGTTCAGCATCCTTCTCAATGTGGTACCAGAGTAAAATGTAACCAATGCGCTTCTTTCTTTGCTGTAATCTGCACTTACGGATCTTTCTCCTCTGAAAACATAACACATCAGGGTATTCTTTCAACTTTTCAGGAGGACAGTAATACAAAGAGCGGGCTACCTTTTTGAGTCCTTCCTTTTTGGCCTGAGCATCAAGGATTATGTACGGCATTGACACCTCTCCTGCACTGTACTGCAACACCCTTGTTGAAGGATTTCACTTCTTCAGGAGACAACATTAATTTTCCCACTCCGAGCAGTGCATCAGTATCATCTGTTATGAGTGCTTCTTCGTAACAGCGAAGGTTTTTATCTATGTGTATGACAAACTTGGCAAACAAATCTTTCCCTTCTTTAACAAAGGGACAAGCTTCCTCATCTGCGGTGACTCTCCGCTCTGGAAAGGGGAGTAATGCGTGCAGCTTTTCTGCTCCCTCAAAGGTTAAAACGAACAGCCCATCCATGGGTCGTAACGTGGCCAGCAGTGTTTTATCCTGGTATAAATGTCTAATCTTACCTGTTCTTCCGTGTGCAATTTTAGTACTATCAAACAGTGATGCAGCTTTTGAACCGAACTGGTAGATACAGATCCCTTTTATTATCTCTTCTTCAGAAATGTCAAATACCTCGTCTGTATGAAATGGATAGGTCTGACTCAGAGACACAGGTACTTTCCCGAATACGGGGTGATCAAAAACATCTTTATCTACAAAGGCTATCCGGGTTTTCACTCTCTTGTATACTGGTCTGTATTTCGTTTCTTTCCCTGTGTAGAAGAACCCAGTCCTCTTGGTGAAAGGCTCGAACTTCTCCATGAATAGTGTATATTTTCTGATGATTTTGTACGATTCATACAGGTTGGGATGGTTTCGTATTCTGGATTCCACTAATTCCCATAACGACCCTTCGTGGATGGCCTGTTTTATCTTGTGTAACTCTGTAAAGGTTGCATACAGGTTATGCCTGGTCAGAAACTGGATAATTTCTGGTTCTGGAAGGGTTGATACCACTTCAGGATCAGTATGTGTACATACAGGACATTCGCAGGGGAAATAAAGGAGATCTTCCAAATTTCTGGTACCAAAAGGGGTTAAATATCTGTGTCCTTTCGCGTACAGTATGTAGGCTGCTGAATCGAACAGGTCGCACCCCAGTAAAACAGCAAAGGCCAACACCAGGGGGTGGCCAGCTCCGAACAAGTGGACCGGTTTCTCCACAGGTAAGAATTTCTTGCAGGTCAAAATAATATCCACCAAGGGAGTGAACTGGTATTTCAACAAAAAAGGGACTACCGCTCCTATGGGATGGATGTCGAACTCCATTTTTCCCACAATTTTTGACGCCTTTTTTCTTAAAGGGAGAAACCTTCCTCCCTGTACTGTCCCATTCATCGCACCTTTTTTGAACTTCTGAGCTTCTTTCGCCCTTTTTACTGTTATTTCCAGATCTTTTTCTGCTTGTTCAAAGGTGGCGCCAGGTACGGTGGGTATATCCAGGAAGGTGGATACATCAGAACCAATGTCATTCTGAAAGCGGATGATCTCTTCATTAGTTACATCAATGTTGCCGTAGGTCATCAACTGGAAACTTCCCGAATCAGTTTCTACAACCCCATCAAAATCCAAGAGGGCGTGCACACCTTTTTGTAGAGCTTCTTCTCTCAAGTGAGATTGGTAAATAATGTACGCATTAGTGATAACTATCTGGGTTTTGAATTCTTCCTGGAGCTCTCTAGGGGATATTTCGGCTTTTTTTGGATTTATTACGGGCATCAGCGCTGGGGTCTCCACCGTTTTTCCATTGATCTGGAGGCGGCCTATCCTTCCCAGTCCATCTTTTGCCCTGATTTCAAACATGGATGCACGCAGGAGAGGGGCTACTTAAACCTTTTGATACTTAGTGACTAAAGTATATGATCACTTGTCTAATCCAATAACGAACATTCAGGTTCTACAGCCCTAAAAGCAAAAGGGGCTGTCACCTTTGGGAGTTGCAATGCCTGACTTAGATTATCAATTTCTCTTATGTGAATCAAAGAAGATAATGGTGTTACACGTTTAACAGAGAATCCATATGGAATAATCCAGCAAAACCTTATATAAGCAAAATGAACTGAGCCACAGGCCATGTTGGAACTTCCCTATTCCTGCATTCTTTGACGCATAAGCAACAGCATTAGGAAGGAACCAGCAGCCCGGTCTCGAACAAAAATAAAGGAGGTGAGATAATGCATGCAAAGCTGATAACCCCGGGAATAGAATTGTTTGTTAAACCAGGATTGAACTGTGGGAGCGGTACGTCACCTGCCGGTGGAAACTGCGTGAGCGGTACGTCACCTGTCGGTGGAAATTGTGTTCATGGCACGACACCTGTCGGTGGAAACTGCGCTGAAGGTACAGCATTCTAGTGATTCTACTGAGTCTCGCCAGAATCTAGACGTCTGGAATGGTGATGTATTGGAATCACATTCCAGATTCACATTTTTTATGCTAGAATTCAGTCTGTTGTTAATTCTTATTCCCTTTGGGTACCAAAAAATCTAATAACTAAAAAGTTGTTACACGTGTAACAAAAGGAACAATCGTCCGACAATTCTACAGCCCCAAAGGTAATGCTTATATGGCCTGAAGGGAGAATGACACACAACGTGTTATGAACGAGTCATGAAATAGGCAGGAGAGAGGAGGTATCCTATGAATAACAAGGAATATAGCCCATTCACCCCTGGGAGCCCGTACCTGTAGAACTTTTTGTGGGAAGATCGGACCAGATGAAAGAAATGGCCCGGTACATTAAGCAAGCCTTACATAAAAATCAAGAAAATGCCTTTCTTTTAGGGGATAGAGGAATAGGAAAAAGTTCAGCAGCATCATTTCTTCGTTACTTTGCTGAAAAACAGGAGAATATGCTTGGTATTCATATCTTCTTAGGGGGAGTCTCTGATTTGAGTGATATAGTCCATCATATTTTCGAACAAATACTAAAAGAATCAAAAGGGCAGACCTGGTTCGAAAATATACGTAAGTTCTTTGGAAACTACATCAAAGAGATAGGTCTCTTCGGTATTTCTGTGAGCTTCACTCCCTCAAGAGAAGATCTTAGAGAATTGACAAGAAAATTCCCAGAAGCCCTCCACAATGTTTTGAAAGAACTTGAAGGACAAAAATCTGGACTATTTATTGCTTTGGATGACATTAATGGGTTAGCGAACAAATTAGAATTTGCAAATTGGTATAAGAGTTTTGTGGATGAAGTAGCTACTCACTACGATAAATTTCCAGTTTTTATGATTCTTATTGGGCTCCCTGAAACATGGGATACCCTCTTATCACAACAGCCCTCGCTCATGAGAATATTCAGAATTGTAGAGATTGAAAGACTTTCAGATGGTGAGGTTGAAGAATTCTTTCATAAAGCATTTGACAAGGCTAACATGAAGGCTAAGAATGAAGCCATAGATATCATGGCGAAATATTCCAGTGGACTCCCCATCCTCATGCACGAGATAGGGGAGGCAGTTTTCTGGATGGATCAAGATAGCATCATAGATGAAGAAGATGCTCTTGTTGGTGTGCTGACTGCTGCAGAAAGAATCGGGAAAAAATACTTAGATCCTAAAGTCTACAGAGCAATTAGAAGTAAAAGGTACAGATCTATCTTACGAAAACTTGGACAACCCATATCTAAATGCTTCACCAAAAAGGAAATAGAAAAAAGACTTAACGAATCAGAGAAAAAGGTTTTCCATAATTTCTTAAGAAAATTAAAAGATATAGGCATTTTAGAACAAGATGTAGAAAAAGGGAGAGGAGCTTATCGGTTTGTAAATGACCTGAACTTACCCCTGTTTTCATGACAACAAATTGAGTGCTTTGTAGATTGCTTCCTGTTCTTTGGTCAGGGGAACTGTTTTTGTAGTGCTTGCTGAAGCTT
>Ga0209636_10008145_pt1 | contig 10676 bp, 5 predicted proteins | sample DeeMarSWOR152_54_FD_187464 | JGI IMG/M metagenome (GOLD analysis project Ga0209636, IMG submission 187464) | Marine sediment microbial communities from White Oak River estuary, North Carolina - WOR-1-52-54 (SPAdes) (version 2) | ecosystem: Environmental > Aquatic > Marine > Intertidal zone >... | reverse complement strand
CCTCACTGGACACTGGACTTCTCCTGGCGGGGGCATTTCAGCCGTCGTGGCATCGGGGGAGATCACGGCTGACCTGATCTGGGGACGCCTGTCGAATTTTTCTCCAATATGTTCTATTATTGAATTACTGCCTCTCGGTTCCGGATAGTTTCGCCCGATCAGGACGATCAGGACGCACATGGGACGCACATGGAAGCGTATGAAGATCAAACTCATCGTGCCCAGATGGCCCAAGAATAGCTTCTGGGACGTTATCACCTTCAAGTTCCCCCTCCTCAGCACTTCCCTTTTGGCTGGGCTTACGGCACCGGAGCACGAGGTTTCCCTCGTCGATGAGAGCATAAACCCCATAGACTTCGCGGAAGAAGTAAATCTGGTGGGCATCACCGCAATGACCCCCCTGGCGCCCAGGGGGTATGAGATCGCAGGGGAATTCCGCCGGAGGGGTGTGCCAGTCGTCATGGGAGGAATACACCCAACATGGCTGCCCGAGGAGGCCAAGGTCCACTGCGATAGCGTGGTGATAGGGGAAGCCGATGAGATTTGGGCCGACATCCTGGAGGACGTTAAAAGGAACGCATTAAAGCCCTTCTATAAACAGGAGAGGAGGACCGATTTGAGCCGGCTTCCCCTGCCCCGGAGGGACCTCCTGGATAAGAAGGGATACTTCTTCGAAAATCTGATCCAGACCAGCCGCGGCTGTCCCTATGATTGCGAATTCTGTTCGGTGACGGCCATGTATGGGGGGAGCTATAGGATGAGGCCCATCGAGCGGGTAGAGGAGGAGATCGACGCCTTGGAGAGGTCCAAGGCCTACATCTTCTTCGCTGACGACAACCTGGTTGGAGATATGCGCTATGCCCGCCAGTTGCTGACCATGCTTTCCCATCATCGGTTGAGATGGGTGAGCCAGGGACCCATGAGCATCGCCCGAGATCCCGAACTCGTTCACTTGATGGCCAAGGCCGGGTGTCACGGGATGTTCATCGGCTTCGAGAGCCTCACCCACGATAACCTAAGGGTAATGGGCAAGAGGATGAACAGGATCGAGGAGTACGAGGACGGGATTCGAAGGCTCCACGAAAACGGCATCGGGGTTTACGCCTCGTTCGTCTTCGGTTACGACTACGATGAGCCCCATGTCTTCGATCAGTTTCTCGACTTCTCGGAGCGAAATCACATCGAGGGTGCCTTCTTACCGCTTCTCACGCCCTTCCCGGGAACACGGGTGTATCGGAGGCTGAAGGAGGAGGGGAGAATACTCAGCGAGGACTGGAGCCAATACGATATGGCTACCGTGGTTTTCAGGCCTCGACGCATGACGGTCGATCAGCTCCAAGAGGGTTTTTGGAAGGTGAACCGGCAGTTCTATTCCATACCGTCCATGATGAAGAGGATTTTCAACCCCTTCGCCCTGAGGAGGAGCCTCATCATATTCGGCCCCATGAACATAGGGCTCTGGCCGGCTGTGAAAAAAGCCCACCGCCATTTTAAAAGCCAGCAGTATGACGAGGGCCTTCAAGGCTCATAGGTTCATACGGACATTCGGTTCTATGATCATTGGTTTTGGCTCGGCGTGGGGAAGAAGGAAATTATGCGCAGCTATCTGAGTAAGATTGCCCACATCACCTCATCGAAATATCGGGCTGTCCTCGCAGTATTCCTGATATTCCTTATCGCCTCTTTTTTGATGACTGGCAGGTTGGAGTTCAAGACGGACATCTTCGGCCTTATCCAGAGAAAGGAGGGACCCCTTAAGCTCTTCCTCGCCAATTTGAGGGATTTCGGAACCTTGGATCACCTCTTCTTCATGGTGACCGGGCGGGAAGGAACGTCAACCCAGGACCTCATTCGGGCCGCCGAGTCCTTCGTTGCTGAACTGATGGAGCTTCGGGTGGATGGCGAAAAAGCCCTGGGGTCAGTTCAATATCGAACCCTTGAAGCCGGCCAATACGAGCGCTTGAAGCCGATACTCAGGCTTTACCTGGCCAATCCCGAGCTCTTCCTGGATCGGGAAGATATCCCGGCCCTTTCCCGAAAGCTGACCGATGAGGCCATTGGAAAGCAGGTCCGCCGAAACAGGGCCATCTTGCTCAGCCAGGCCTCCTTGCCCCTCAAGGAATTCATCGCCCTTGATCCCCTTGGGCTCAGGGAGATTCTCGTGGGCCATCTCCAACAGGGGTCGAGGGGATTTGCCATCGACTATCGAAGCGGTTATTTCCTCTCCCACGACCATCGGTCCCTGCTTATCATCGCCGATCCCATCCGACCGGCCGCCGACCTCCCCTTCTCCCGGAAGCTGCTTCAGGCCATAGAACCACTTCTCGATTTGCGGCCGGAGGTATCGATCAAGTATACCGGGGCATATCCCATCGTCCTGGAGAAGGCCACGGGCCTCCGCCTGGACATGCAATCCTCCATGATTACGGCCTTTGCCCTCGTCCTGGCCTTATTCTTTTTCGCGTATCGTCGGCTCATCACCTTGCTCTTCGTGGGATTCCCCCTTTTGGTTGGGGTACAAATAACCCTGGCCATGGCGGCGCTGCTCATTGGGCAACTGAACATCTTGACCAGCGCTTTCGCGGCCATCTTGATCGGGCTGGGAATCGATTTCGCCATACACCTCTATGACCGGTACCATTCCGAGAGGGCCCTTGGCCTGGATGTCACGCAAGCCATCGAAAAGACGCTGACGGAAACCGGATCCGGAGTTCTAACAGGAGGGGGTACCACCATACTGGCCTTTTGCACCCTTTTGTTAGCAAGGGTTGAGGGTATCATGGAACTCGGATGGCTGGTGGCAGCGGGCCTCTTCTTCTGCCTCTTCAGCATCTATTTCGTCCTTCCTTCCTTTCTGGCCTGGAGGGATTCGAGTGGAGGGGATCGCTATGCCTATCGACCGCTGAGGGATTTCGGGCTGAAGGCCCTCTCCCGTCTCCTGGAAGGACATCCCCTTTCGTTCATCATCGCCTTTTCCCTCATCACCGCCTGCTTTTCGGTACTCGCGCTGGGGATCGAGTTCGAGGGCGACCTGCGGAGCCTGGGCCCGAAGAGAACGGAGGCTTTGGAGATCTATGCAGATCTGGAACGAGCCTTTCCAAGGGGAAACCGGGAAGTATTTGTGGTTTTGGAGGACGCGGATTTGAACAGCCTTCTGAGGAGGGAGGAATCGCTATTCGAGGGGATGCGGAAGTACCGCGACGAGGGAGGAATTCTCTCCATTTCCTCGGTCAGCCTACTCATTCCCTCGGCGGAGGAGCAACGGAGGAGGAGAGGGCTGCTTCGACAATCCATTGATTTCATGAGGGCTCGGAAAAGCCTCCAGCGTGAACTGATAGCTCAAGGGTTCAAGCCCGATCCCTTTGAGCAAACCCTCCGATGGATGGAGGGTTTGTCCCGTCGCGATGATGACTACACTCCCGCGATGCCCGAAACCATTCTTCCTACGCTGCAATCCTCCCCTCTGGGAAAATGGGTCAGCCGCTGCCTTGTGAAAAGACAGGGAATCTACAAAGCCGTTGCCACAGTGCTCTACGAGGGCGATCGTCTGAATCTCATCCGGTTGGAGAAGGAGGCCAGCGGAATTGACCAGCGGGCTGGCATTACGGGTCTCGATCTGATCAATATCGACCTCTTCAGGATGGTGAGGAGGGATTTGCTCGTAATAGCCCCCCTCGCCATGTTTTCAGTGGTCTTACTCCTCTACCTCCATTTTCGGAGGTGGAAGGTGGTGATTTTAGCCCTCATACCTCTGTCCGTAGGCATCACCTGGATGTTGGGGTTGACTTCCCTGTTTGGATGGAAAATCAATTACATCAATGGGGTGGTTATACCCATGGTCGTCGGTATCGGCATCGATGACGGCATTCACATCATTCATCGGTACCTGGAGGGATCCCGATACGATATCCATGGGGCAGTTCAATACACGGGAAGGGCTGTGGCCATGACATCTTTCACAACCATGGTGGGCTTTGGTTCCCTGGTCATAGCCCAGTACAGGGTCCTCTCCTCCATGGGGTGGACCATCATCATGGGAATCGGGGCTTGTTTACTCACCTCCCTTCTGCTCCTTCCGCCGCTGCTGGTTATATTCCTGAAGCCCGATAAAGGGGAGAAATTCGGCGATGGGGTATGATGTCGTCATCATCGGAACGGGAATGGGGGGGCTAACTGCCGGGGCCCTATTGGCAAAAAAGGGGCTGAAGGTATTGCTCTTGGAGAAGGCTTCCCAGCCCGGGGGATACGTGGTCTCCTTTCGGAAAAAGGGCTTCACGTTCGACGCCACCGGGGTCTTCGTTGGAGGATGTGAGCCGAGTGGCGAATTCGAGGCCCTTCTCAGGGAGGTCGATGTCCACCTGGAATTCAAAAGGATCGATGCCATCCGCAATATCTATCCCGGCTTTGAAATCGCCCTCCAAGAGGGTGGATTTGACCATTACATCGAGCGGCTGAGGGCACTGTTTCCCGACGAGAAACGAGGTATAGAGGAGTACGAGCGCACCATCTTAAGGATCGGGGCCGAGGTGAAGGCCCTTTCCGACATTACGTGGTATGAGAAGGCCCTCTTCCCCCTTTTCTTCCGGAATCTGGTTCGCTTCAGCGCGACCACCCACAAGGCAATCCTCGACCGGCTCTTTAAGGGGAACGAGATCAAAATGGCCCTGTCTTCGCTTCCGGTGACGGTCCCCCCATCCCAGCTCTCCTTCCTCTTCGTGGCCACCCTCCTCAGTAAGGTCATATCGAAGGGGGTCTATTATCCCGAGGGCGGCATGGGCGTCATATCCAAGGCCCTAGCAGGCTCCATTGAAAGAAGTGGAGGTGCAATCAGGTATCGAACCGAGGGAACGCGCATCCTGACCCAAGGGAACAAGGTCACAGGGGTAGTCACCGACGGGGGCGAGGTGATCGAAACCCCCACGGTGATTTCCAATGTGAGCCTTCCTCAAACCTTCCGAAGGCTCCTCTCCGGAGGACCGGCATCCTCCCTCGCGAGAAGGATGGAGCGCCTGGAATACTCCCTTTCCAATTTCATCGTCTACTTAGGGGTAAGGGGCGATGCCGGGCTCGACTCCCTGCCCTTCTTCACCTATCTCCGATCCATCTCCGACCTGGAGGGGGAGCATGGGATGCTCAGGAGGGAGGAGATTCCGGAAAACCCAACGTTGATCATGGTCGTCCCCTCCCTGATCGACTCCTCCTTGGCTCCGAAGGGAACCCACACCGTTAAATTGCTCACCGTGGCCCCTTATGGATATCGGGATGATTGGGGTAAGACCAATCGCCAGTCCTATCAGGCGATTAAGCAAGAGATGGCCCAAAGGCTCATGGCCCATGTGGAATCCAGGGTAGTCCCGGGGCTGAGGGAAAAAATCGTCTTCTCCGAGGCGGCTACCCCCATTACCCTGCAGCGGTATACGGGAAACGAACAAGGAGCGATGTATGGCTTGGCGGCTACCCCAAGGCAGTTCGGCCGTCACAGGCCTCCAAATCGAACTCCCATCAAGGGGCTCTACCTGGCGGGCCATTATACCCGCCCCGCCCACGGGATCGTCGGGGCAGCCACATCGGGATCCTTCGCCGCCAAAATGATCCTTTCGAGGCTCAACGGCTAGCTTTCAGCCCCACAATTTCCGCCCTCAATAGGGAAAGTCTTTCCCCCACGGGTCTATCCGTTCCTATCCATTCCTCTAAGCTTGTAAACGCCAAGCCCCGCCAAGAGGGCAAGGCCCGCGGCAAAGAAGAGCGCCCGGAAGCCCGCCCATTCACCGATATAACCCAGGATAATAGATCCGACAAAGACCCCCGCATCGATCCCGCCTGTGAAGATGCCGGTGATCTTTCCCCGGATAGCCATGGGCTCGTTGCGCACGGCCAAGGTGTTGAGGCACGGGAAGAGGAATCCGTGTCCACAGCCCGACATAAGACCGGAAAGGGCCAGGATCGTACTACCTCCCAGGAGCATTAAAATCAGAAGCCCCCCACCGGTAAGGATTTGGCCATAGGGAATGACCCGTTCTTCCCCGACCCTATCCGCAAGCGCCCCTCCGAAAAGCCTCGTTAGGACTGCCGCTGAAGAATAGCAGAGAAAGTAAAGGGAGATGAATACGATATCCCTCTCCTTGGCAAAGGGGGAGATGAAGCTGCCAGAGGCCGACAGGCCGAAACCGAACAGAAGGGCAAGCATGGCAACGTTCAAGCGTTTCCTCTTTACGAGGACCGAAAAGAAGGGGGGGGACGACTCATGGGAGAGGCCCTTAAAGGATTCGGGAAGGGGGAGAGCCAACAACAGGCCAATGGCGGCCATAACCCCCGCGGCAAGAAAGAAAATGGAAAAGCCGAATCCCCTGATTATCGTCTCACCTATGACGGGCCCAATGCCGAGCCCAGTGAGCCCAGATACGCCGAACAAACCGATTCCCTCATTCAACCGTTCCCCTGGGACAATGTCTGCAACATAGGTAAAGGCGGCCGTAAAGCAGATGGCCAGTCCTACGCCGTGGAAGATTCGTACCAGAATGAGGGGAAGGTAGAAATGGGAGAGGTTTCCCCGAAAGAGGAGGTAGACGAGCGGAATGGTGGTCAGAATCATGCATCCAAACGTGTAGCTCCTCTTCCGCCCAATCCGATCTATCATAGCGGAGATCCACGGACGGCAGAGGACGGAGGAGAGGGCCAAGACACCCATGATGATCCCAATGTCCAACTTTGAGCCGCCATGGTCCATAAGGAAGAGGGGAAAGAGGAAGAAGGTGCCAAAACTCGATACAACAAACAGGTTGGCAAAGCCTATAATGATGAATGGCCGGCTATAGAGCATGGGGACCCTTCTTGAAGGCTTCTTCGAGGTGATTGGCTTTGGAGCGCTGAGGCCTTCTCAATATATTCCTATGGGAGCTAGATCCTCTAACCTTACCCGTATTTTTAGAGGGCTTCAATGCCAAACCAGCCGGAGTTTCCTGATTTTTGTTAGCGGGATTTCCCTAACCTTAGATTTCATAATAGATTCTGGTTTTCTCGAGAGAAGGCCGTTGTCCCTTCGCTTCAGTGCTCGTGACGTGATCCGAGACCTCCGGAAAAGTCGCTCCTCGCCGCTCAACCATATTTTTTCGACGATTCCAGCGTTCACCCCACCTTCAACCCAGCCAGGATATTGGAATAATGGAATACTGGAATGATGGGTTCATGGATAGGTATTACCCTGAAAGAGGTTGGAGGAGCGTCCGCCTCGGGCGGACTTGAGGCTGAAGGCCAAAAATTCTTTGCCTCTTGCCTCAGCGTAGCGATCCTCAAGCGAAGCGCTCCTGAACCAAAAGGACCACTTTCTCAACTTTTGATACCCAATATTCCAACATTCCATCGTTCCATAGGGTTTAACTCGTCCTCAAAGCTCCTTTTCCGAACTCCCAGGTATCTAAATTCTGCTTATGAACAACGCCCTTCTCGAGAAAATTGAGGAAACTCCGGTAAACCAAAAGGCTCCCGAGCAGCTTGGGGTCATGAAAAAGTGTTTTGACTCCTCCACCCCCTTGTGGTACAAGGTAAAGAAATTCCGAACGAAGAAGCTCAAGAAAGGGGGATACCATGACAAAGGCGCAGTTGGATTTTGAGATACCCACGCACCTAAGGGGTGAATTCACCTTCCGGACCACCGGTGTTCATCCGCCTAACGGCATTCTCTTCGGGTTTAACACGGTTGGAAAGGTCGGGGAGCAGGCTAAGCAACTCAGAGGAAAGCACGCCATCCTGGTAACCGATGAGGTTATGGGGCAGCTGGGGTACGCTGACCTCGTCAGGGAAGCGATGGAAAAGGAGGGCCTGAAGGTAGAGGTGTTCGCAAAGGTAGACCCTGAACCCCACGTCGAGACTGCCGATGCGCTCTACGAAATGGTGCGCAAAACGAAGTTCGACCTCGTGGTGGGCCTGGGCGGGGGCAGCTCTCTGGACATGGCCAAGCTGACATCCATTGTGGCCACTAGCGAACAGGCGCCCTTTGAAATAATGGAGAAGAAGCTGGTCCACAAACCGGCTTTAAAGAAGATCCTCATTCCCACCACGGCGGGTACGGGAAGCGAGGTCTCCATGTACCTTGTGGTCTCCAAGGGCCGTGACAAATACTTCATCGGCACCCCGTACTCCTACGCGGAGATCGCCATCATCGACCCGGGCCTCATGGTGTCCATGCCTCCAAGGATAACGGCCTCCACAGGCATCGATGCCCTCTCCCATGCCATCGACGGCCTGATGCACAAGTCGGCCAATCCTTTCTTTGACTCTTTGGGATTTGCCGGAGTCGAGCTCATTGCAAAGTACCTGCGTCGGGCGACCTTCGATGGGGAAGACTTAGAGGCCCGCTACTACATGGCCATGGCGGCAACCCTTTCCATGATGTGCATGAATGCCACCGGGGCGTTATATTCTCACAGCGTCTCCTACGCTTTGTCCATGGTCCAACCCATGGCGCATGGGATTGGCTGCGGCATGGGGCTCCCTTACAGCATGGCCTTTAACGTCCCGATGATCGAGGAGAAACAGGCGCGCATTGCCCAAGCCATGGGTGAGCGCATAGAATCCCTGTCCACGCGGGCAGCTGCGCGGCGGGCCGCGGAGCTCGTCTATGAGCTCATGGCAGACGTTAAAATGCCCGTGAGCTTGAAAGAGATGGGGTTCAAGCGCGAAGATATTCGCAAGATGGCCGAGGTTTGCATCACCCGATACCCGCGGCCCTTCAATCCCCGGCCCATGTCAAAGGAACAGTGTTTGGCCCTCTTCGAATCCATGTGGGAGGGGAAAATCACTTACTTCTGAGTTCGACTCCGGAATTACTGGGCATGGCCAAAAACATGTCCATTTGATTCAGTGCTTCTTGGCCGGTTGCCCAAATTCCCCTCCGCTCAGAGTTCGTTTTTCCAGCTTTCCAGGGATTCCCAACTTTGAGCTTTGAGTTTGACTCTCGTGTCCGTGATGATTGGGACCGAAGACGGCGGACGGCAGACCGCGTTAGAGGATGGTGTCCGTGTTTCGTGCTCGTGTCCGTTAGTTTCGTGTCCGTGCTCATGCTCGTGTTCGTGAAACGTGTCCGTGTTCGTGTTTCGGACCCCATCATTTGTCATTTGGATTTTCCCTTTTGGCATTTGACCTTTGACATTTGGCATTTCCCAGTGGTCATTTGACACTTCTCCTTCTGCCTCCAACCTCTAGCCTCTTTCCGACTGCAGCACTGCATGACCGCAGCACCGCAGCACTGAATAACGTTTCCTCCAGGGAACCCGGGCAACAACTGGTTCCGAAATGCTTGATTAATCGCCTTCGATGGGTGCCTCACTTCACCAGCAAATTCCGCTGAGAGACAACGGAGTCCCTCAAAGCTCGGGAAACTCAACCCCCCGTCCATTGAATGGCCGCCGAATGCAGGGTAAAATGAAGAAATCCTGCGGGAAAGTCGAACACACAATATGAGCCAACGAATCGATTGCCTGTTCATTCACTGCCCCAAGCAGAACAACCACTATAAGCCCATCGATGATCATATGTTTATTACCCTCATTCCCATGGGGATGTTTGCCCTTTGCGACCTTCTCTGCCGAAAAGGGTATCCCTCACACATAGTCCACCTGGGGGTTGAGTGGATCGAGGACAAGGCTTTTTCCCTTCTGCACTACATCGACAAGGTAAGACCCCGAGTTGCGGCCATGGACCTCCACTGGCATCACCAGTCGTACGATGTCATCCAAACCGCCTGGCAAATCAAAAAGGCCTTTCCCCACGTCTACCTCCTCCTGGGCGGGATGACGGCCAGCTTTTACCACCAGGAGATATTGGCCAACTACAACGCCATTGACGGCATTATTCGTGGTGAGGGAGAAATTCCGATTCAGACCCTCATGGAGGCGCTTCAGGATGGGCGAAAGGATCTGGGCCAGGTTCCCAACCTCAGCTGGAGAAGGAAATCCGAAATCGTCACAAACCCCCTGAGCTATGTCGCATCCCAGGAGATCCTTGATGAACTCAACTTCACCCACTTCGATCTCCTGAGGAATCACCACACCTATATCCGTTATATGGGGCTCCCCTTTTACGTCAAGGGTGTATCGAGGGAGAAGAACTTCTGGATGTACTCCCTCAAATCCCCCATGTTCGACCTGGAAGTGGGCAGGGGATGTCCGGTAAATTGCACCTGGTGCGGCGGAAGCCATACCTCCCAAGAGGGCATTTCGGGCAGAAGGTTCGTGATCTTCCGCCATCCGGAAAAGGTCCTCCAATCCATAGCGGAGGCCATCTCCTATGGATATGAGACAATGCACATCTGCTTCGATCCCTTCCCCCAAAAACCCGCCTACTATCTAGACCTCTTCTCAAGGATCCGCGCCAAGGGTTTACCGGTGGAATGCTTCTACGAATCCTTCGGGTTGCCCACGCCGGAATTCATACGGGAATTCGCCAAGACCTTTCCCGGTCCAAAATCGTTCATGGCCCTCTCCCCGGAGGTGGGATCCGAGAAGGTGAGGCGGGCGAATAAGGGCTATTTTTACACCAATGATCAACTGGTAGAGACGTTGGATGTGATGCGGAAGGAAGGGGTGTATGCAGATATTTTCTTTACCTACGGGGTAGCGGGGGAGACGGAAAGGGATCTCCGGTATACCATTGACTTGATCAAGAGGGTCAAGGCATTT
>Ga0209636_10008141_pt1 | contig 10682 bp, 6 predicted proteins | sample DeeMarSWOR152_54_FD_187464 | JGI IMG/M metagenome (GOLD analysis project Ga0209636, IMG submission 187464) | Marine sediment microbial communities from White Oak River estuary, North Carolina - WOR-1-52-54 (SPAdes) (version 2) | ecosystem: Environmental > Aquatic > Marine > Intertidal zone >... | reverse complement strand
CACTCGATGCCCAAGAAGAAAAATTAATTATTTATGTTCTTGGGGTTGTAAAGGAAAAAAATGAGAGTAAAGAGCTAATTAAGAAGTATACTAACCAAAGAGAGGTTACCCTAGAGCTTCAAAAACTTAATACATCTTGGAATACGCATTTAGATACATTAAAAATTAATACTCCAGATAAAGGCTTCAATCTGATGGTGAATGTATGGAATCCGTACCAATGTAAAACAACCTTTGATTGGTCAAGATATGTATCTTTTTATGAGACAGGTATTGGGAGGGGTATGGGATTTAGGGATAGTAACCAAGATGCCATGGCAATTGGATACGTACTTCCAAAAAGAGTCCGACAGCGACTCTTAGATCTTGCTCAAAACCAATTTGAAAGTGGAAAGGTGTATCATGTGTTTTTTCCCCTCACAGGCACAGGCACATTCCCTGAATATGCCAATAAAGAACGCTTATTCTTTAGTGACGACCATCTCTGGATAATTCTTGCAGTTTCAGAGTACATTAAAGAAACAGGGGATATATCCATTCTAGATGAAGAAATAAATTTCGTTGAAGGATCTAAAGGCTCTTTGTATGACCATCTTAAGAGAGCGATAGAATTCACCCAAAATAATCTGGGGAATCACAAGCTACCTCTAATTGGTACAGCTGATTGGAATGATACTTTGAGTCTTCCTGGCCCAAATAATGCGAGTGAAAGCGTTTGGGTAGGAATGCAGTTCCACAAAGCTCTGTTATCATTAACAGAAATTGTTGAAAGGTATAATCACAAAACTGATAGTATAATGTTCAGAAAAAAAGCTCAAAGATTAAAAGAACATATAAACAAGGTTGCATGGGATGGAAACTGGTATATTAGAGCTTTTACTGATAGTGGGAAACCAGTGGGTAGCGTAAAATGTACTGAAGGGCAGATCTTCCTCAACACACAGACTTGGGCAATAATAAGTAGAATAGCCCCTGAAGATCGAGCTCTTCAATGTATGGATGCTGCGAGGGAATATTTGAATACAGATTATGGAATATTGCTTTTCACACCTTCTTATACTAAATTTTATCCTGAGTTAGGAGGAATCACAACTTTTCCTCCAGGATTGAAAGAAAATGCTAGCATTTTTTGTCATACAAACCCTTGGGCTATTATAGCTGAATGTATTCTTGGACGTGGTGATTTTGCCTTCGAATATTGGCAGAAAATCGCTCCTCCTACAAAAAATGCTTTAGCACAAATTCATTTCACAGAACCTTATATATATTCTCAAATGATTACAGGTAAGGATCACCCAAAATTTGGTATGGCAAAAAACTCATGGCTTACGGGTACTGCAGCATGGTCATTGAAAGCTGCTACTGAATGGATTCTTGGAATTCGACCTAGCTTTGATGGTCTGGTAGTAGACCCATGTATTCCAAAAACATGGGAAAAATTTCAACTTATCAGACGTTTTAGAACCTCAACTTATAAAATTAAAGTTGAAAATTCAAATCACAAAACAAAAGGAATAAAAGAAATAAAAATCGATAATAAAACAGTGGAAAGCTACCTAATACCTCCTTTTAAAGATAATAAAACTCATAAGGTAAATGTAGTTATGGGATAGGACCTATAATAAAAGGAGGGAGGGTTAATTGCCTCAAACTTAGTTATAATAGATGCGTTAAATTAAGTTTCTATTTTTTCAAAGATTAATAGGATTTCCCACCCCTGATAATCCAAACGATGATTGCAAGGACTGCTATTCCTATAAATGTTAATGGTAATATGGGAATTGGAGTTCTAGGAGTACCATAAGTTAATATTTCTAATCCTTGAGTACCAAAAGCCACATAAATAATGGAACCATCCACAACTACGCCTGATGCTAGGCCAACAACACCAGATGTTACATAAAATTGGCCAACCTCAACAGGAGTAGTGGGATCTGAAATATCAAAAACCTCCAAACCATCAACATTATCTGCTACAAATGCTCTATCTTCTACCACGAATACGCCAAGTGCTAAGCCACTATCATCATAGATTTCACCAACCTCAATAGGATTAGTAGGATCAGAAACATCAAGAATCTCTAGTCCATCATCATGATCAGCCACGTATAAATAGGAGTCATTAAGAAATAAATCCCGCGCTCTACCACCATCAAAATGACGACCAACTCGTGTTATATTGGACAAGTCACTAAGATCAAGGATTTCGATGCCATCCTCACCATCAGCTACATAGGCATAAGAATCATTAACAATAATGCCCCTCGCTACCCCTTTTTCATTACAATATTCCCCAATTTTTGTAGGATTGAATAGATCTGTGAAGTTTAAAACCTTCACTCCATATTCTCCATCAGCAATATAGCCAAGGGAACCATCGATAAATATATCTTGAGTGGCACTAGTATAGATTTCATGTACAAACGGAATAATCACCATCTCTTTTTCAAGATAATGACTGATATTCGATGGATGCAAAGGATCAGATATGTTAATAATCCTTATCCCATCAAAGCCATTCGCCAAAAAGGCATATGAACCATTGATGTAAACATCTTGAGGTTCTCCAGCATGAGGATTGAATTTACTGACAAGGGAACTGTTCTCTTTATTAGTGATATTAACAATTTCTAAACCTTGTTCTCCATCAACCAAAAATACAAGATCCTCATTCATTTGGACACCTAGAACTCTCCCTCCATCATCGAATTTTCCTATTCGTATAAGATTATAATTCTTCTTTTCCGCAACCGTAAATTCAACTTGAACTAATCCTATTGTAAAAAAAATCCCAAAAATTAATATTAATTTCATTAACCTTATTCTCTTCACATTCAATACTCTCTGTATCACACTCTTGTGAAATTACCATGCTTTTTTATAATTCCCATCTACTATGAAGATCTGGTACACTATCTAGTAATGCTTGTGTGTAAGGATGTTGCGGATGACCAAAAACTGTTTCATTTAATCCTGTTTCTACAATTTCTCCATTTTTCATTACGCAAACCTTGGTCGAAATATACTGGGCTTGAGCAATATCATGAGTAATAAACAATACAGAGAAATTCTCATCCTTCCGAAGTTCTTCAAGCAGATTTAAGATTCCAGCTCGGGAGGAAGCGTCTATCATACTTGTTGGTTCATCAGCAATTAGTAAAATGGGCTTAATGATTAAAACTCTTGCGAGTAGAAAGCGTTGCAATTGTCCTCCACTAAGCTGATGGGGGTATCGTCCCAATACTTCATCGGCATTCAATCCAATTTTCGATAGTGTTTCTATAATAATCTCTTTCTTTTCATGTTTTGAAAAAGAACCTTTACGAAGGTTGAAAGCATTATAGAGGACACGGTCGATCTTATAAACTAAATTAAAGGAAGCATAGGGATCTTGAAACACAACCTGAACCTTTTTATAGAAATCAGTTCTTTTTCTAATTGAGAAAATGTCTTTCCCTTGAAGAAATACCTGCCCACTAGTGGGAGGCATCAGCTTTAATATTATGTTTGCTGTAGTTGATTTCCCTGATCCACTCTCTCCAACCAATGAAACAACTTCCCCTTCATCAATAGTAAAAGATACGTCGCTTACAGCAGAAACAGTCACAATGTTTATTAGTCCTGATATGAAGATCTTTGTTAAATTCTCAACTTTTAATATGGGTTCTTGATTTGTCATAAAAATCCCGTATTTATTTCTTAAAAAGCCAGCATTTCACATCATGGTCTTTTTTATCTGGAAGTTGTAGCATAGGAGGTTCGAACTTTTTACAATGTGTCATAGCTTGAAGACACCTTGGGTGGAACCGGCAACCAGGAGGAGGATTTCTTAAATCAGGCTGATCTCCAGGAATACTTCTGAGTACTGCGGGACGAGTACCATCTGGGTTGAATGAAACAATTGATGATACTAATCCTTGAGTATAGGGATGAAGGGGTTCATTAATTATGTCATCCATTTTACCAGTTTCGACCACCACTCCGCAATACATTATCAAGCAACGATCACATAATTGTCGTAATGATGCTATATCATGTGAGACGAATAGAATACTCTTAATTATTTGCTCTTTTTTCAGATCATAAAGCATTTTAATCATTTGTTTTTGTGATGTAACATCTAACGCCGAAGTGGGCTCATCAATGATTAACAGACTTGGGTTCCAGAGAGTACTGATTGCTATAACAGCTCGTTGTTTCATCCCTCCTGATAGTTCATGAGGGTAACGCTTTAGAACATCCTTATCTAATCCTACACGTGTAAAATGTTCTGCAGCAAGGTTAATAATTTCTTTTTTAGAAGGTTTTTTTCTTGTACGCTCTCGAACCACATCCATTATGAAATCAATAATTCTTTTTACAGGATTTAAAGATTCCATTGAAGCTTGAGGAACATAGGACATGATCTTACATTTGACCTCAGTCCTTAATAGTTCTTCATCTATTTGATAAATATCATACTCATGAACCTGTACCCTTCCTGATTCATACAGTAGAAGTGGTCTCGGAGCACCAGAAATTAATTCTGCTAGCGTGCTTTTACCACATCCAGATTCACCAGCTAATCCTAAAATTTCTCCCTCACTCATATTAAAAGTCACACCATCTACGCCATAGACTTGGAACGCACCTGTGTAATATCCTCTAAGATCCTCAACAATAAGAAGATTTTTAGACATAGTTTTAATGCCTCTTCAATCGTGGGTTGAATATTTCATCGAGATTACTATGTAGTATATAAAGAATCACAAGGAATGCTGTTAGTATTATTCCAGGGGGGTAGTATAACCAATACATTTCAGAGCGAATGGATTCATTTTGCACTACCCAGTATAACATACTTCCTAATGTAATGTACGGAGGAGAAGGAGGTCCTAATCCAAGCATACTTATACCAGCTTCCGCAACAATAGCACCACCTGTGACGATTGCTAAGAGTAAACCGAGATAAGCAAACATGTTTGGAAGAACTTCCACAGCTGCTATTCTAAGATCTGACATTCCTGATACTCGAGCTAAATTCACAAAGTCCCTTTCTCTCAGAGTCATAACCTGAGACCTAATGGCTCGCGCAACCCAGGGCCAAGTCGTTACTGAAAGAATGATAGCGATTAAAGTCAAATCTCGATCTTGAGGCCTTATAGATGCCGCTAAAATTAACAAAACTGGATAAACAGGAAAAACAATCACAATATTTGTAATTAACATAAGGAATTCGTCAATGATCCCTCCTTTATAGGCTGCTATACTTCCTATAGCAATAGCCATGGTTATAACAATAATACTAGTTGTAATGCCTATTAAAAGTGAATTCTGAGTAGCATGGGCAAGTTGGGAAAAGACATCTCTTCCATAATCATCAGTTCCCAAGAGTAAATACTCTGAAGGAGATTCAAATATCAATCTTGTCCCCCATTGATCAAATTGACCCGCAAAGGGGTCCTTTACAAATCCAGGAAATTCAATAAACAAATCCAAGAAAGGAAATATATCAGCTAAAACAAACCCAAAGGTAGAATATTCTGTTTTATAATAAAACAAACCTAATCTAAATTCTGGGAAAAAAAACCCAAAAAATAAAATTAGAAAGAAGAGGCATAATGCAATTGTAAAACCCTGATGCCTTCGTAGGTAACCAAACATTAAATCATCCTCCATGACCAGTTTTTATACGGGGATCTAAAAATCCATAAGTAATATCGACAAAGAAATTCCCAACTATGACAATAACAAGCGTTACCAGAAATGTACCAATGACTAATGGATAATCTTGTGAGCCTATTGCTTGGCCAGCTAAAACACCAATACCTGGCCATAGAAAAATATTTTCAATAATAATTGTCATACCAATCAATTCATTTAACCTTAAATTCAATCCTGTAAACTGAGGTAAAATTGCGTTTCTTTGCGCATACCTTCTCATTGTCCGAGTTCGGAACCCCATTTGTTTTGCATAGAGTAGATATTCGGATTCTTTTTCATATAGAGTCATAGCTCGCATACCAGTAGCCCAACCTCCAGTCATCACAATAATCAATGTCAGAAAAGCTGGAAAATAATGACGTATTGTATCAATGAAAAATTCTAGAGATAACTCACGGCTTATATCAGGACTTATTCCTCCGGGATGCGAGAGAAAGATATTATCCCCTGTTACAAAATAGACAAAAATAATGATACCTAACCAATAAAACGGCGCATTGGCTGTAATTATGCTAAATAAATATACTAGATCATTGAATCTCCCCTTCAAGAACGCAGCTCGACCACCAATCCAATTACCTAAAAAAAAGCTAATAAATAATACTGGAATCACAAGAACTAAGGAATAAATGAGGCGTGGAAGTGCAATCTCTACAACAGTCCTTGGATAATAAGTATAGGATGATCCTAAATCAAACTGAAGTATATGTATCCAAAAATCGATATATTGCTCATGCAATGGCTTATCAAGACCATAGTAGGCATTCATGGCTTGTTTGATCTCCTTAAATTGGGCTAATCTCGCTGGATCAGAACCAGTTGGGGGTGGCCGAAGTAATCTTGTCGCTGGGTCACCAGGCATAAATCGAGGAATGGCGAAGACGAAAGTTAGGGCAATGAAAATCACAATTAAGTAGAATACTGCTTTTTTCAAAACAAATCTTGAATATGAGTGCGTCGCAAGCCCCTTTAATCTATCAAGGATGAATACGCCTTCTTCTTGTTTTTCCGCCGTTTCAATAGATTCCGCTACCATTATCCACACAACTTTATCATAAAAATTCAATTTATTATTTATGCCTCAATTGTTAAAATAGTTATATTTTTCTTTCTTTTAATTTATGATTTATGAAAATAAGGTAAATGTCAATTATATGTAGAAAACTAGTTACTATATAATTAGATAAACCTAGTTTTAAAAAAAAAGAGGGAGAGGGGGGGAAGCAATGACAGTATAGTCGATCCTGTCTACTTCTTTCTTCGTCGCCTTATGAAAATCCCGGAAGCTGCAATCGCAAGCATTATAGAACTGAAGGCAATAGAAGCAGGACCCTCAGATGTCTCTGATGTCTCTGATGTCTCTGTCTCTGCTTCTGTCGTTGTGGTTGTGGTTGGTACAGTAGTTGTGACACATTCTCCAGCATGTTTCAAGTTGAGTATGTACATCAATTGCGACCCAATTTGCCCAGTTGACCAAGGAGCAACGACATGGATCCAGTTGTTATCTTTATTAGGCCATCCACACCAGTATTTAGTGTTATAAGCCATCCAAAATCCATTTGGAGATATGGGAATTGTGGGTATTACATCAGCGAGTATTTCTTGCATCTTACTTGCGATAAGCTTTTCTCCAGTTGTATTAGCAGGTTTAATAGTCTCCCATTCTTTATGTAGAGCTGCATACTCTGGATGATACCAAGCAGAAAAATTAGTCCAGGAGCCTGCGGGGCCAATAAACTTACCTAGCTCGCTCCATGGTCGACCAATCGGGGCAAAACCCATACAGAAGTTCATTAGGTCAAAGTCCATGCCTAGGAATTTTGTTTCATATGTTCCATACTCAATGAAGGCGGGATTACAACTAATGCCAATAGTGTTTGCGAAATAATCGGCCAAGAGGGTGGTTTGTAGCATTGAATCGGACCAACCATAGACCACCATAATATCCCAGTCACCAAGTTTAACGTTCCAAGAACCATTGACATAACCTGGGACAACATCTTCAGTGGCATAGGTAGCAGTGATAGCTCCAAATTCGTCCTTATCATATACTACGTCTTCAATTTCATCTTCTAGCGTCTCATTATTATGCCCATTCAGTAAGCGGTTTGCAGCTGAAACGTCATCGGTATACCAACCTGAGGCAACACCATGGCCTGCTTCGTACTTAAAGCAATGTTCATCTAGAATCTCAATTGCTTTGGTGATGTTATGATCGATACCATATTTAGCTTGAACGTTGGCATCATACACGTGCCTTTGTGTTGGTGACCTGTCATCAATATATCCTTGCCGTGCGCGTTGGAGGTAGCCACTTGCTGCGACTTCTGACATATCTTCGTACTGAATCGCGTAAGCTAATGCTTCGCGTACCCATTCCTGGTTAAAGGGGAACAGTAAGTGGTTAGGCACTAGTTCGACCATACCGCTAATGGGGAGGAAGTAGGGCTCTTCATTTTGAGTCCAAGTCATAATATTTGGATTATCTTCGATAAGTTCCCAAATACGTGGATAATACCCACCGTACCAGTCATGTTGATCATTTGCAAAGGCTTGATTCACTTGAAAGTTATTGGGATAGTGGAGTTGCCCGATATACTGAGGTACTGGTTTATTCCAGACATCATTACCCCACCAATTCTCGTCTCGAATGTAAATGTGTTTATCAAGGGTTGCAGAGACTTCATGAGGCCGATAGGGCCCTGAACTGACTTTCCATCTATCTGGGAATGCGGAACCATTGGAGAAGAAATTATTGTCAAGCCAATCGTTCTTGAAAGCCCAATCAGCAGCGATAGTAACGACTTCCCAACTTTTATCAGTGAAATCAACGCTATCATCCATAGCTTCATTATCGAGCCAATCGTAAATTTCCGTCCAGACGTGCTTTGGGCCAATGACTCTATCACAGTTAGCAAGGAGGTGATCAAAGAGTACTTTACTGTTAGGATACTCACTTTTTACGTTGATTTGGAGTGTTTTTGCATCGACAACTTCATATGAAGCGACTCGTTCAGCGATACTTCCTTGAGCACCAGCAAGCAAGAAGTCCCAAGTAAATTCCACATCATCAGCGGTAATTGCCGTTCCATCTGACCATTTTGCCTCAGGACGAATTTTAATTGTCATTGTGGTCTCATTGGTCCATTCAAAGGATTCTCCAATGAATCCTAGAAGTTCACCCGTCTCATAATTGATGTCAAAGAGAGGCATATACATGAAAAATTCGCCCCAAGCCTTTCCAGCCCACCAATAAGGGTTCCAATTGCCAGGACCAGCCCAATATCCAGTAGTCCAAACGACCTCGTCACGATCGATGGCAGTGACTTCGTCTACTGCCTCTATGTGAGTAGGAACACTGCTTACACTGAATGGTTGAATCACTAGACCGAGTGTGGCTAATATTGCAATAACTATATACATTTTTTTGGTTTTCATTTTTAATCCATCATTTATAATACTTTTAAAAGAATTTCAGTCTTCTAAAAATATAGTAACCTGTGTCTCACCTAATGATTAAAAGTATACCTATGTTTTTACCCATATATTAAATACGGGTTCGTAAGCTATCTATTTCTTTTCTAAGAAAATAAGGAAATTAGGGCAATCCATTAATTCAAAAATCCTCAGAGAATGATATTCGGAATAAAATGAAATTCTTTAAATGATAATTATAGTACACTTGTTTTCTCATTATTCCAGGAAAATTTGATCTTAAATTAATGAATTAAAGACCAACAAACTTTGGTACAATACAAAAATCTAGCTAAATAAATCACATTTCTTCTTAAAAGACCATAATATTCTTTTTTAGAAGATCCTTATCCTTTGATGATCGTCCAATCATTATCTCAAATTCTCCTGATTCAACACATTCTACGCATTCAGAATTAACCAATGATAAGGTAGATATGGGTAACATTATTGTTGCCCGTTTTTCCTCTCCAGGTTGGATGTTAATACGTTTAAATCCTTTTAATTCTTTAATTGGTGTAGTTACAGAGCTATATTTGTCATTTACATAAAGTTGTATAATTTCTGTCCCTTCACGATTCCCTGTATTTTTGATATCTACAGAAACAGACAGTATTTCATGTTTACGTAGTTCAGCTTTTGATAAACTAAGATTTCTATAGTCAAAGGAAGTATAGGATAATCCAAAACCAAATGGAAAGAGAGGGTCAGAATCCATGTCAACATATCTACCTCCATGCCAACCAGGCAGTTGATTGTAAAAAACAGGTAACTGCCCTACATGTCTAGGAAAGCTTATTGTCAACTTACCACAAGGATTATAATCCCCAAAAAGCACAGCAGCAACCGCATTTCCCCCCTCATTCCCAGGATTCCATGCCTCAAGAATTGCATCAGCATTTTCTGCCACCCATGGGATTGTCAAGGGTTTTCCGTTTATAAGAACCACAACTAACGACGTTCCTGTCGCTTTAACGGCTTCTAAGAGTTTTTTTTGCGCACCTGTGAGATCAAGAGTAGCACGATCTTTATGTTCCCCAATTAAACTATAACTATCCCCTACAACTACTATTGCCACATCAGCTTCTTGGGCTGCAAGAGAAGCTTTTTGTATATCTTTTATTTCTGGATTTAACACATCACAACCTTTAACAAACAATACAGAACTCTTATCTTTCACTCGTGCTTTTATCCCCTCAAGAATAGTAACTATGTTGTCTTTATGTCCATCTACAACATCACTATCTTGTGGGGGCCAATTTAGAACTTTTCCAAATGACCAGTCACCAAGCTGAGCTATAGAATTATCTGCATTAGGTCCTAATACTGCAATCTTACCAATATTTTCATTTAGAGGAAGGATATCATTGTTATTTTTTAATAAGACTAAAGATTGAAGTGCTGCTTCCAAAGCTTTCTTTTTGTGCAACTTACACCCAATAATTTCAGTATTTAGATCAATGATTGGGTATCCTTTTTGCTCAAAGAGGCCCAAGCGGAATTTT
>Ga0209636_10008140_pt1 | contig 10682 bp, 10 predicted proteins | sample DeeMarSWOR152_54_FD_187464 | JGI IMG/M metagenome (GOLD analysis project Ga0209636, IMG submission 187464) | Marine sediment microbial communities from White Oak River estuary, North Carolina - WOR-1-52-54 (SPAdes) (version 2) | ecosystem: Environmental > Aquatic > Marine > Intertidal zone >... | reverse complement strand
TGCGGTACGAGAAGCTGCGCCGAGAACGACGAGGGGGGTACCATACCTGAAGGAGTTTATTAAAGGCTCACATACCAATCCCACCATACCAGCTGTGTGAGCAGCTACTCCAACCTCACCTGATGCCCTAGCGTACCCATCGGCAGCGCTAGCAGCTCCTCCCTCATGCCGAAAACTAATAATATTTATGCCCAGCTTTTCAGCTGCGCTTAAAACAAAATTTATTTGCATTCCGCATACTGCAAAGATATGTTTTACGTCCTCACTCTTCAAAACATGAGCTATAAGATTTCCGCCATTCACTTCTTCTTTTTCTTTCATAAAAACCAGCCCTATCAACTACGTTTAACGATTTCTATCCATATACCGTCAGGGCCCTTGAACCAAATGGGAGATTTCCTCCCTGTGGGCATGGGGAAAGGCTCCCTAGCAACCTCTATTCCCTTGCTCTTGAATTCCTCAACAGTCTTCTCAACATCTTCCACTGCTAGGCAGATGTGTTCATAAGCTGGACAACCTAATTCTATAGAGCCGCCATTCTCATCGGTAAGCATCGCGATCCATATGTTTCTTTGGGGATCACGAGGATCGGGCGCTTCACGCGGAGGCCATAGCAACTTGAGGCCGAGGTTATTCACGTAGAAATCTATAGCGCGCTCCATGTTCGTGACATTTATCATGGTATGCAAAATTTTCTTTTTCGTCATACCGTCACTCTCATCAACAATTTCGCCAGATTATTAGGTATTTGTTGTCTTAAAATACTTTGTCGTGCGCACGTTGAAATAGTCCTCAATGAGCGAGAACAAAAAAGTATCCATAACCTCCTAGATTCTTCTGGAATTTTTAAGTAAATGCCACATTGGATACTCGGTAACATCTTTAAAATATTATATAAGCAGTTGTAGGCAGAGCCCTCTGACAATCCCGTGATCTTCACAATCTGCCTCTGACTCTTCGGCTTGTGGTCGTTTAAAGTAACCAGAATCAAGCCGTCTCAAATCTAACACTTCCCGAAGAAACGAGGATTTAAACCGTTCCAAAATAGAAAGCACGGTTAAAATCAATAGGACTTACTTATGGAAAAAGCCTAGAAAAACCGCTTAAACTGGCATGATTAAATGGTGCTCCGGCCGGGATTCGAACCCGGGTCTCCGGCTTTCTCCCATCTTTAGCGTCGAAAGGCCGGAATACTTAGTTCATCTTCGTGTTTAACCTGGCTATACTTGGCAGGAGGAGTTCTCTCCCTTCTTCTACCGGAGCTGAACCGGAGCATCATGCAAATAGTTCATTCTTCCGAATAAAGCTTTCCGGAACTCAATTTATTCTACTCCGTTTTTTCGTGGTTTCGCAGTTCTTCTCTGAGCATTTCCTTGAGGGTTTGGCTGAGGACGTTATTTTGGTCTTCCTCGTTTGGTAAGTGCGGTGTGGCTGGCTGAAAATGCGCTTTATGAGTTCTTCCTCAGGTTTTCCACCTATCGATATTATTAGTTCGCTGATTATGACCAATCTTTCCATTCTCGCGTAGCATCACTATCATTGCTTCAAAAGTGCTCAACGCCGTTAACGGAATCCTCCGAAACAAAAAATATTAATTTGTAATTGGTGGTTGTAGTTCTTTTATTCTTTGGTGAGTTACGAGATTGCTAAAGGCGAAAATCTATTCCAACACCGTGCTAGTGATTGGCGTAGTACAGCTCATTGAGTCGATCGCCTTCAGCATACCTCTCTCGTATTTTCCTAACTATGCGATTGAACTAGGGGCTTCTGTTGCTTCGATCGGCATATTTACGAGCAGTTTTATGCTTGCTTCCGCAATTATATCTCCTAAGATGGGGGCTTTCTCAGATCAAGCTAAAGTTCCAATGTCCACATCCTTTAAGGCGTTGTTGGTTTTTTCCTTTGTAAACGGGATTGGTGTCGGTTTTATCATACCTATTATGGCACTCTTTTATGTGGATAAGTTCGGTATCGAACCAGTTCAGATCGGTATAATTTTAAGCCTGAGTGGATTCGTTGGATTATTTGCCAGTTGGGTCGCAGGACGTGTATCCGATTGGATGGGAAGGAAACCACTTATCGTTTCGGGGAGCTTCTTTTCCAGCATCTTTGGCTTCCTACTGCCCGTGACAGGTGATGTAACCAGTGCGGCTGGAGTCTTAAGCCTTCGGATGCTTGGCTTCAACGTCAGTATGCCTGCGCTCCGTGCCTTGAGAGCCGATTTGACACCCCCTGAAACACGAGGAAGATACTTTGGCATGTTTATGACCACATTTACGGCGGGAGACATAGTTGGTCCGGTTATTAGCACACTTCTACGACCTCTATCGACAAAGAGTCTTTATGGTTGGAGGTTTTGCGTTTCTTGGATACGGCATCCCTTTCTTTGTCCAATCAATTCTCGGAATAACTACACCTATCATGTTGATGCTGATTGTCAAAGAATAATAGGAAGTGAAGGAACAATGTTTAGGAGTATTCTGCCATGCTTGGTACTCTCAGAAAGCCCGTCTTTATAAAGATATATGCTATACCACTATTGCAGATCAGTATAGGGTCTTTGAGTAATTCTATTGCAATTCTCTTTGCTCTCGACCTCGGAGCAAATATCTTTCAAGTAAACCTAATAGATACCGTTCGTAGCACAATGAGCATCCTCCTGCTAGTACCCTTCGGCGCCCTCTCCGATCGCTATGGACGAAGACCAATGATAGTCTATCCTAGAGTGATAATGTTCGTTGGAACGTTGATTCGTGCTTTTGCCACAGATCCTAACCACCTCATTCTCGCCTCTTTCGTGGGCGGCTTCGCGGGGGGGAGCTACTTTCCAGTCCTACTATCAATGATTGCGGATATCGCTGAACCAGAGGAACGGCAAGAAGCCATCAGTACCCTTTTCTTATTTTCCAGTATCGGCATGGTTTCAGGCCCCTTAATTGCGACCTTTCTCTTAAAACAGCCACAGATCACTTTGCGGCACATCTACCAAATAACAGCCATAGCCGAAATAGGTGTATTAATATATCTAGCTATTCTAATTCGAGAGACGAAACCTCAAACCGAGAAGAGTGGAAAAAGCGAGTCCTTTCCTCACATTAAAAAGTTGATACGTGAAACAAGCTTCCAAGACCTGATAATTATGGCGTTCCTATACAACTTTTACCACTCCATTTTCAGAACATATATTCCGATATATGGTCGAGTTAACCTGAATCTCACAGATGCTGAGGTCGCATCATTTAATTTGTATCGCAACTTGGGGGTTATGCTTATTCGTCTTTCATCAGCCACATTCTTAATAAGAGTCCCAATTGATCCTCTTCTAATATCAGTCCTGGCGTTAGGCGGGTTAACTGGTTTAATTGCACCTTTTGCCAACAACTACACAATAATAGTTCTAGTCCTTTTCCTATCAGGAGTAAGTTTCGGAGCCTTTAGGATTCTAAGCACTACCCTAGTAGCAAAGAGTTCAAAACCCGAAAACCGGGGAATAGCAAATAGTCTCCTTGACTTTAGCCAATCAACAGGCAACTTCATAAAAATATTAACCTCATCTATTGCTGAAAACATGGGACTCACTCCGGTATTTATTTTAGGCGGCGTCACCAGCCTCAGCGCGATCATCCCGGCGTTACGGCGGAAGCTTGGAAGGTGAACATTAAGCTACGTAGCTGGCAACTGGAGTTAGGAGACGGTCAGGATCCTGGATTGTTTAGAAGAGGTTTGCATGCTCTTGGAAGTGGAAACTTTTTTGCTTTAGTTATTGAGTAAAACTTTTTCATTAACAGCAAACGTTTTCATGTTGTAAGGAATCGTAATAGATTCATTGTTGTAACATATTCACTATGCGAAGAATTAAGGACCTTTATCATCAGATGGTAAATACTTCTATATGAAAATTTAAGAACTTTTATTATCAGATGGTAAATACTTCTATATGTGACTGAATGTGAGTAAGAAAATTGTTTTGTTTGAAAAGAAAAAGAGGAAGCAGCAACTATCGGTATTGCTTTTGGCTATCTTTGCTGTCGGCATTGTTTCCTTGGCAGTTTCGGTGAAGGCGCTCCCTCTAAGCGGAGAGGTCACGGTTGTTATTCCGAACTATGTTGTTCCAGGAGGCAGCATCTGGGTATATATAGAGGATTTCAGCGCGACTGATGTGTCTACGTACTTCTGGCTTAGTGAAGACAACGACGCGGAGATATCTTCAGGAGATATACAAATTGCTAAGGAAGACACGGACGATGTTGAGGCTTGGATGGACGATGAGGGTATGACTATCAAGATTCCTACCGACGTTGAACCTAGCGAATACTATCTTAAGGTTTCGGAAGAAAATGATGTTGGTGACGACGCCCTTCCATCTCGAGTAATTGAGGATATAATAGATGGTTGGGATGGCCTTGACACAGTTGAGGTCTTAGAAGAGGAAGACTGGCCAACCATCAAAGTGGACAAAGACTCAGGCACTGTCTACAAACCGTATCCAGATGAAGAGTATCGCCTAGTAGATGTGGAGGGTGAAGACATTGACGAAGACTACGATTCCGTAACGCTGTATTGGGATGCATACAGCGATTTCAAGGATGCGTTTAAAGGACCATACGAAGAGCCTGGTTACGACTACCAATACGTGGGTTATATGCACGGGGTGGATGAATTCGGTGCTGCTGCTGTTCATGAGTGGGATGTGGATGAGGACGGAGAATTCGAAGCAGAAGATGTTGCTTTGACAGAGGCCTTTATGGGAGAACACGATATCCTTGTCCTCCTCGAGAACGTGTCTGATGAGGAGTATCTTGGGACCTACGGTACTTTCACTGTTGAGCCCTCAATCGATGTATTTCTAAAAGAGGCCTTTAGCATCGAGGCAGATGAACTCGAGGAATGGGTTGACATCAGGGCTCACGGCTTTCCAGAAGGAAAAGTAGATGAAGACGAACCCCCCGAATTTCAGGTGAATGACATAGAGGACGGAGACTTATTGGAGACACTTACTGGAGAGATTGACGGAGATGCTGACATCGAGGATGACGAGGATGAACCTCCAGGCACCTTTGACGACGCTGATGTCGGAGCAGATCGATTGCTTACAGTAACAGATATTGATGAAGCTCCTGAAGGCATCATCAACATAATAATCGATGTGAACGAGGAAACCCTCACCTTCGAAAACGCGCTCTTATCATCGATAGATAGCGAACCAGACGAGATGGATGGTAGGCTGAGCGAAACAAGTGGAGAAATCGGTGATGATGTGACATTCTACGTTATCAACTTCCCTAAATACATAGAAGTCGATGTGGTGTTTAGCAACGAGGAAGACTACAGCCTTGTTACCGACTTCGACTTAACTCTGCCAGATGCTGACTCAAACGGTGCGTGGAAGTACACATATACTATACTAGATGATATGACAGGTGGCGTATACGACGTTTTCGTTATGGATTTAGACAACGATGAACAGGAGAAAATAGGAGAATTCAACATTATAACTCCACTTCAAGAAACTGAAGATGTGATAATTCTGCTTGAGGACCTTAGAACCGAGATAGGAGACTTAGATCCTGCAGATTTGAAGAAGCCAGCAGAGCAACGAAAGAAGGCGCTGTGCAATAAGATTAATGCGGTAATTAGTCAAATTGAGGCTAGTGCATACAAAGGTGCTATAAAGAAACTAACGAACGACATTAAGCCAAAGTTAGACTATATTACTAAAAAATCTTGGGTTGTTACGGAACTGTCTGATGAGATCGACTTGGTACTAAGAGTACTCGAGGTTCTATAGCATACGAACGGTTGTGTTTTACTCTCCCTTTCCTTTTTATCCTAAGTTTTCTGAAGGTTGAATTTAAACTTGAAGGCTTCATAATTCTCAAGTCCAGCAAGGACTGTTATCACATTGTGTTCAATCGTAAAGTTTCTTGGTCAGAGAACCTGAAGATAGTGGCTTGGGTTCTCTTCTGTCACATAATAAATCATTGCTGAAATAGCTGGAGATGCAGTGTATTAAGGAGTCTTCAACATTGAGGGTGTCGTCTAAGAGAGAAAAGCCTTCGCCCAGAATTGTTCTAAATTAGTGATGCTGAACAAATCGGTAAACTAGTTGGAGATATCTTCAGATGGCTAGTTTCTTAGGTAGAGTAACCCAAATGCATCGTTAAATTTTACTCCCAAAACCTAATTGAAAAACTTTAAATCAAGTAAATGTCAACTCTGACCAAGCAATTCAGTCGTTTGTTCATAAAAGTGAACGATTATGGAACTTAAGCAGAGAATAGCTATTGGTCTTTCTCCAGTTTTGTTTTTAGTAATGTTTGGAGTGTATCAAGGATTCGCAAGAATCCTGGGAAATGACTTCGGTTGGTACGCTGGATTTGCAGTTTATTGGCCCATATTCTGTGTATTGATTCCATTGTTGTTGGTTGGCTCGAATCGAATTGTTGAAATGTATAGGCTGATCAAGATTAATCCGCTATATCTTGCGGTTTTTCTTTTTCCAGTTTTCATGACTGTTATTGGTGGTGTTTTCATGAGTGCACCTGAACGAGGCATCAATGAATTAATCATTTGGATAGGAATGTCAGTCGGCAACGGAATTTTCGAGGAAATTTTTTGGCGTGGCGTTTACCCTATCTTGTTTCCTAACAGTAAACTGTTTGGTTTTGCTTGGCCCGCTATTTGGTTTTCAATCTGGCATTTTGCACCAGGTTCCCTTTCACAAAATTTCTCACCCATTGTGCTTGTTTCTGGTGCACTAATGCTCGGTGTATTCTTCGGATGGGGAGCCTATAAGACAAAATCCCTGTTTTGGGCATCAACAGGTCATACATTATCTGGACTGCTGCAACTGATTTGGAATGCTTTTTAATATTGATTGAGTAGAGTTAGAATTATTGTACGGACTTGCCTATCCCTAAAAAACAGATTTCAATGCCTGCCTAATGACGCAACTTTCCATTTCCAAAAGTCAGCTATAATGTGTAGAATTGTTGTGGGGGGGAGTTAAATTATAACTTTTTTACTGTTTCATTCGTCTTGCATGATTTGTTTCCTTTTTTATAGCTCTTTTCTGGTTTCTATTTTTTATTCTTTTTTCTTGGCTACCGCCCAGAAAACAAGAAAGAAAAAAATTTATGTAATGTTGGTTCGTCTGACCGTTTCCTTACTGCTTGTCCCTCGTTAAGTATTTCCCGCCAAAATTTGAGTTAAAGCTTAGAAGAATGTCAAACAAACTCTAGAAGAAAACAACAACTATTAAGTTTTTTTAAGAAATAATTAGGATTGATAGTTTAGTGTATTGATGTTCTTTACCCTTTCTTTTTTATAAAGGCCATTAAAAAAAGGCTCTTTCACGTTTCAGAGCCAGTAATCAGTTAGTAATCACATTAGACGGCTGATTCCTTTTCCTGAAAAGCTTCACGTCATCCATGTCGGTGACGTAGTCAAGTTTCATTCTGTTTGTCTTCATAATTTTAAAGTTTTTCCATTCTCTTAAGTTCAACTATAAACGCAGTTTTCTCAAGACTAGCTCAAATCTGTACCAAGATCGCTAGCACTCGTTTCTAATTGATTAAATAATTATTAACTAAGGTTTTTTCAACCCATATTTTGGTTAGATCTTTTTCAATTTCTACCACCCAAAAAACCAAAACCCAAATTTTGCAATAGGGTGCCACTCAATACGTAGATGTCAAACCAAATAATTTTAAGGTTCACTTAATCAATCACTTCCAGTGAATACGGTTCTACGGATGCATAAGCCTAATGTATTATGTGGATGTGGTGATTAGTATGAAGACGGTTTGTATTTCACATGCTAATGATGCTGATGGGCTGATATGTGCGGCCTATCTCCGCCATCTCATGGATGTTACGATAATACTAGTTACCTACGATGAGGTTGAAAATGCATTAAAGAACGTAAAGCCTCCAGTGGAAGAAGTTTACATCTGTGATCTATTAATCAGGGAGGAGCTTTACAAAGAGATTCAAAGGATAAACGGGTTCGCAAGTGTTACATTTGTGGATCACCATCCCACAGATGTGGAAATGTTGGAAAAATTCAAGCATTCTGGAGTAAACGTCGTTTATAGCCTTCTAGACTGTGCAAGCGTCTTATTATTTGAACATTTTAAAAAGAAACTAACCAAGAAAGCGGCGAGATTAGCTGCCTACGCTGCTGTATCAGACCAACTTGAGGATGGTCCAATCGCATCAAATATTCTCGCAAGGCTTGATAGACAGTTTGTACAGCATGAGGCCTTAATCCTGACCCACGCCCTTTACCAAAAAACTACTTCCAAATTTAGGTCATCGATAGTAGAAGAACTTAGTAGGTTTTCGTTCCCTCACAATATAAAGGAAGCCACAGAGGCTGCTTCAGTCTATCTCGAATATGCGGCTGGACTTTTGGGAATTTTACCTACAAAGGCTTTGAGACTTGGAAGACTAGCGTATGTAGAAGGCGTACCCGGAATGTCTATTGGGACTGTGGCAGGTCTCTTGGTTGACGCGATGAATGTTGATGTCGGTGTATGTTACAGGAGAGGAGAAAACGGTTTGATGAACCTCTCTATTCGAGGTATGAGAGGACTTGGACTTCACCTTGGGGAGATAACGAAATGTCTAGCGAAGAGACATAGCGGCTTTGGGGGAGGACACAGGAGAGCGAGCGGAGCGAGTATTCCAAGAAATAACTACCTTGAGTTTATTCGAGACATAGAACGAGAACTTAAAAGAGCTGATAATGTTTTTTCTTGTGAGTAACGTAAAAAGGCTTAAAACGAAAAAAATGCATGTCGAAATTCAGGAATATGTCGTCTCAGACATAATTGTTTCACTTACCAAGAACATTAAGAACATTCTTAATGAAACTATGTGAGGTGGAGAGGACACACATCGTTTATTGTGCTAAGTGTGGCACAAATAATCCGGATGACGAAGGACATTTTATTACCAAATATCCATAAGTGGCTCATAGATCTTGTTTTCTCTCAGATATTGAGCCAGCTTTATCTGTTTGAAGTTAATCTTTGTCATGAATATTCCTCTTTCATTACGTCTTCAGTTTCAGTTTTTATGACTTGTGGATGAACCTTGGCCATGCATGCGGTTCTAATTGAGTCATACCTTGAAAACTCGGATTACAATATGTAAAAAGGGGGTTTATGCTGGCTGGGAGGCTACTACCCTCAGAAATTTTGTATGGAAGATGTATCCGAACGCTAAAAAGAAACGAGTTGAACGTTTTAACAGAATTACTCCAGTTTTGCGTCCACTTGCGGGTATTATTTACCAACTTTCATACAATGTCATTTACTCTATGCATCTTGGTGTCTAACACATTAATGATTTCAGCAGACATTTTCTTACCGACTCCTCTAAGTTCTAAGAGACCTTTTTTCCCTTTCTTTTCATATATTTCCCTTACATTTTTAGTGAGAGAGTCTAATGTCCACGCTAATCTCAAGAAGGCAAACTGTCTAAAGCCCATGCCTTCAGTCATCATTATCTCTCTTGATTTTAGATAAAAATGTTCAGCGACTTTCTTATTGACTCGAACTTCTTTTGGATAGAAGTCTGTTGGTCTTTTGATGTGATTCCCAAGGCCGTACTCTTTGCAATATTTTTTCACGAGCTCGTGAGAGTTTGCGTAATGCTTTCCCAAAACTTTCTGGTCTGAGTAGAGTCTCTTGTATTTTGGAACTAGTGATTCATCATATTCTTTCAAGAATCGGTAAAAGTGAGTGCCACAATAACCCCGAAGAGTTAGTCCAGCATCAAGAACATATGCTCCTCCTGCCTCTTTTGTCTTCTTGACAATTGCCTTGATGTCCTCCTCAGTGTCACATATGAATGGTAGGATTGGTATGAAAACAGTTCCAACGATTATGCCTTCATTACTTAGCTTTTTCATTGTTTCAAATCGTGAACTAATCGTTGGTGTGTGAGACTCAAAAGTTTTTTTTGCTCTATCATCTTTTGAGAACACTATGGAGAATCCAACGTTCAAATAGAACCTCCTGTTTATTTTTTTTGAGTACTTCAACATCATTTATCAGTAAGGATGATTTCTCGTTAATGAACACTGGAAAGTCCATATCAGCACAGACCTCCAGCATTTTCCGAGCCAAGTGATATTTTGACTCTATCGGCTGATAACTGTCGATGTAGATTATTTCTCTTGGCTTATTCACCAATGATTTTCTAAGCAAATCTGCAGCGTTCTTTTTGATTTTAATGTACTGAGAGAAGGGATCATCTAAGCCAGCTGCTTCGGGCTCCTTGGCCAAGCGATTGTACTTCTCATCCCTCCAATAACAGTATTCACAACCGTAATAACAGCCCATGTACGGGAAAGCACTGTACTTTTCCCAAAACCAGCCACCATCAACATGCTTATGGACATTCAAAACAGAACCGGGTTCGTACTCCTTGTAAATCACTGTCTTCATGAATTTGGGAACCTCTGATTACTATCTATTTAAAAGATTATTCTAAGTTTTCCTCCAGCTGCGTTATCTGCCTTAAGGATACATGCACTTGCTCATCATTTCACTCATCCACAGTTCGCCTCTCATATTTTTTCAGCAGAACAGAGCATGAAAATTACCCGGATAACACTCAAAAGGGTTTGGTGCGGGGGACGGGACTTGAACCCGCGCAGGCCTATGCCAACA
>Ga0209636_10008138_pt1 | contig 10682 bp, 11 predicted proteins | sample DeeMarSWOR152_54_FD_187464 | JGI IMG/M metagenome (GOLD analysis project Ga0209636, IMG submission 187464) | Marine sediment microbial communities from White Oak River estuary, North Carolina - WOR-1-52-54 (SPAdes) (version 2) | ecosystem: Environmental > Aquatic > Marine > Intertidal zone >... | reverse complement strand
ACATGGATGAAAATCTTTTTAAGTGAGGTAAAGTCATTTTTAAATTGAAATAAATTTCTTATGGGATTGCCACGCTGCGCTCGCAATGACATTCAAAAAGTGCTGCCAAATTACTAATCCAGTACACCAGATTAATCCAGCACCTTAGTCAATGAACAGAGAACGGAATTTTCCAGAATTTACTGGTTCGGTATTTCAGAAATAAGACTTTTCTCAAAAATCCACTCTGAAAAATCAAAGATTTCCCCTGGAAAAGACAGAAAAATCACCTCCGGAATCACCTCTAAAGGCGATTGATTCCTCAGTAAAGATATGCAATAAAAATAGATAAGCAAAGGGAGATTTGACATCAATTTCATGGCTAAGGAGGAAATTTAGAATGAAACGAATCGCAAAGCTAGGTGCAATTGGGGCTCTTGTCTTGGTTCTGGCCATTCATTCATTCGCCACGGATTCTCGCAAGATAGTTCTGACTGGCACTATCTATCACGAGTTCTCCCCATTGGGAATGGTTGTCACCTCGGTTGATGCCCTACTCAATCCCTCATTCATGCTGGACCATCCGAATTTCGTGAATGTTGACATGGATTCGGCCACATTAACCTACAGCGGCTACGGCTTCATTAAATTAGAGGCTCTGAATTTGCCCGGTATGCTCGGACTTCAAATCGGCAAACGCTACGGAAGCTACCGGAACGATATCTGGGTGGGGCCGGGCCAGGACATCAATGATCTGAATGGCCTAGTCGCTCCGCTGTGCGGTCAGGCAAATGTGGGAGTCGACGGCGTGAATGTGACAAACCTGAATGGTGTGAGGTCCTTCGGCCTCTACTACGCTCTTCCCCTGGGTGATAAGTTAAGGGCTGGATTCGGTCTCAACACTATCGGACGCGGAGTCTCAGGAAATCGGATCAACAATCCCCAGGATCCATCCACAGAAAGAGATGATACAGTCGAGAAAAAAATCTCAACAATGATGTTCCGGGCAGGAGCCAGTTACACGATGTTGAATGATAAATTGAACCTGAACCTGGATATTGGTTTCGGCAAACCGAAATACAACTATGAATACACGACTGCCGCGGCCTCAACAGCGGACAGCGAAACAGCCACATTCTCGGGTACGGATATGGATGCCAACATCAGAGCCAACTATGTACTGGGGGACAACACAGCCTTGGTCGCCAATCTTTTCTATCTCTCTTACGGAGGCTCTCTGGAAATCGACCCGGATACGGCCACTGCGGACGATGGGACAACCTACGAACGATCTCAGAACGGGCTCATTTTTCTCGTGGGGCCCCTTTTCCATGGAGACGGCTATAATTTTGGCATTCAGGCGGGCTTTGCCAAAGGTAAATCCACAGTTGAAACGACTATACAGACGACTGCAACGGATACGCAAAAGGATAATCCGAAAATTTCTTCTTTCCCCATCCTGAGAGTGTTTGCTGAAAAACGCCTGTTCTCATGGTTCACCATGCGGGCATCTGTCACTTTCGAGTCTTACAAGGAGAAGTCGCTGATAAATATTGATACTGACCCTCTTACAGAAGACTGGGATACGGTCACCGCAGAACCCACCTCCTCTCTCACAACGGCCTTTGGCTTTACAGTCAACATGAAGAACGGGTTTTACATCGACGCCTATATGTACGACAGAATTTTCCGTGAAGGCCCATGGATTCTGACTGGAAACGCTTCTGTCCCTGACCTCAATGCAGGTTTCAGCATTGGAATCAATCTTTAAAGGAAACAGCTTAAAACAGGGAATAATCAGGGCCGGAGGTCTTGGAGCCTCCGGCCCATTTTTTTCAACACCCAGAATTCCTGGCTTCCCCCATATCTACTCTCTCAATAGATTTCTGCTGTAATTTTTCCATAACGACGAAATGGCTGAATTAACGTCAAAGTGTCGGCCGATTTTATGAATAATTCAGCGTACATGAGTTATTCACGAGTCGAGGTTGCCGCAGGTACGAGGCACAGCGCATGAAGCTGTGGTCTTCCACCGCGATTGCGCTGTAACAATGTAGATGCGGTGAGATCGGCTCGCCCGAAGGGGAAAAGATGCCGATATAGGATAATTAGTCATCCTTCAAAGGTGATTTGAATAAGGTATCGGCAGATTTTATGAATAATTCAGGTTAATTTTTGATTCGATATTTCTCGGTCATCTCAACCTTGCAATATCATGAATCGCTACTCTCGAAGTGAGCATCTGTTCGTCGGCCGGCAACTGATGTATTTTCTTGACGACATCCATTCCCGCGACGACTTTTCCAAAAGCAGCAAAGCCCTGTCCATCCGGGTTTCTCTTGCCGCCAAAATCGAGCTCAGGCTGATCTCCGATACAGATGAAAAATTCTGAGGCGGCGGACCCTGGCTCGCTTCTTGCCATGGATATTGTGCCATCCAGATGAAGAACACTTGTTTTTTGTGTTGTTTCGTGTTCGATGGGCGGCAATATGTTTTCTCGATGAGTAAACCTCAATCCGCCCTGAATGACTTCAATCTTAATCTTACTGTTTGGCTGGTTATCCATCCTGACGACCCTATAAAAGCATGATCCCTTAAAACGGCCTTCATCCACGTATTTTAAAAAATTAGAGGACGTGACAGGCGCTTTTTTCTCGAATATCTCAACCGTTATATCTCCCAGTTCTGTTTTGATTAATACTCTAGGATTACCGGCTTCACTTCCGTAGAAAAGCCCCCCACACAGCATTAATAAAACTAAAGTCCGCCAGATTATTTTCATCCGACTTGCTCTCCTTCAGAATTTTTCGATAAGGCTTTTTCCCTCCCAGGAATGCATCCTGCTCATTTCTTATATACCATAATGAACACCAATGTTGAGGTCAAGCTTTTCATTCAGAGAGCCAACAGAAATGGATGCGGGTTAGACAGTTATTGAAGCTCTGCATCTTTGGAAAACACCTTTGAAATTTAAAGATGAGGAACCTTCTGGTTGACTTGAAACCGAATTTCGTCGCTGTTAGCCCTTGCTCATCAACTCCGCGACAAAATTCAAGGGAGGGATATTGCGGCAGACGATCTTGATGATTGCCGCAGTCGGGACAGCCAGAATCATGCCGCCGATTCCCCACAGCCAGCCCCAGAAAAAAAGGAAAAAGAGGACCACCAGCGTGCTCAAACCCAGTCCCTGCCCCATCACCCTTGGCTCCACAAAATTTCCCAGGGTCATCTGGATTGAACCCAGAATGAGAAATATCAAGAATGCTGGCCAGAGTGTCTCAAACTGAAATGCTGCGAAAGCAACAGGAAGAGCTGTGGCAATTATGGAGCCGATGTTGGGGATATAATTCAGGATAAATGTGAAAAAGCCGAAAACTATGGCAAAATCAACACCAAAAATCAGGAGAACAATTGTGGCAAAAACTCCGGTGGCGAAGCTGATGACTGTTTTAATGAACAGGTACTTCTGGATTTGAACATCGATGTTTTGAATAATATCGACTATCTGCAAAGATCTCTTGTCGTCAAAACAATTCCGAATTTTTATCTTTAGGTTTCCCCGTCCGGCAAGGATAAAAATAAGAAAAATAAATACCAGAAAAAGATTGGACATGAAAGCAAAAAACGGACCGAGTGAGGAGATAAAAAAGCCCCCTATTTTACTGACATCCAGCTGCCCCACCCAATCTACTGGTTCCCACTCTGGGATGATACGCTGTATTTGATCCTGAATCGGAGCCAAAATAGAACCGATTTTTTGATTGTAATTCGGGAGTTCTGAAGCGAAAGCCTTTCCACTCGAGTAAAAAAGAAGACCCAAGAGATAAATAACTAAAAAGGCAAATATGATGATAAATATGAGGGATACAGACTTGGGAATCTTCAAGCGGTTCATGAAATCCAGGGCAGGCGAAAGGACAAAAGACAGAAAAATGGCCAAAACAAAGGGAAAAAGAACCGGCTTGGCCAGCCGCAATACTACTCCGACAATGAAGATGACTATGATGATGAGGCAAGCAACGACAACTTTATTCTCTTTCATGGTCTTTTTTCTAGGCCACATTCATTATAATCCATTCAGGAATGAAATTAAAATACTCCCCTTTCAATCTTCCCTCTTGAGGGAATGATTTCAGAATTTCGAGCTTTTGCGAAGCGACAAGAAATAATCCAAGCCCTGACATACAATGCTTTAATTATTTTTCAAAGGACTCGAGCAACATCCTTAAATATTTAACTCCCAACCCCTGAAAGTCATCTTTGATCTTCATAACTCCGCAGATATAATTGTCGTTTCTGACCAGGAAGATGTTGTGGTAGTAACGGTCTTTAATAAGATATCCCATCGAGGTCTCTCTGATATCCACATTATTCTTTTTCTCCAGATATTGCTTGAGCATCTTTTGAGCGTCTTCCTCATTCTTACCCTCAATGATAAAGCAGTCAAATTCCTGGTCTTTGAGCTTATAACTTGCGACATAACCATCATGAAGAAAACTATAGCCCATAAAGTTGCGTAAGATGTACTTCTCAGTGTTCTGGATAAGTCCTTCCCGGGGAAAATGGCTGAGGGCTGGCGGGAACCGCCCTTTGTCCTTGACTCTTTCAACAATCCTGTGGGAAAAGGATTTCAGTACCTCATCAGATTTTTCCCCACAATCAAAACAGAGAAGCTTGATGTAGTATCTCCCGACGACAAAATTCAGAGTTCCTTCTTCCAAATATCCCTGGTTTCCTATGGAAATAAACTGGCTTTCTGAAAAACGTTCAGCGCTGTAGATTCCAAAAGAATTCTTCTCGTTTCCCATATCATAGATTTCTACGTTCAATGAAGCTTCATCCGTATCCTTCGCCGTTTCGTACTGGCCGACAATCAATTCCATAAAATCGTATGCGAGATAGATCTCGGCGGCTCCATTGATGTACTCATAAAGGTTTCCAGGAATGAAATTCTGTGGTTCCTCTGAATACTTCCAATCTTCAACCTTGGGTAAAAGGCCGATAAGAGAAGTCCCCCCTTCTTTGCCCGGCAGAATGGTTTTACCATTCAAAACAGAAACCAAAAGAAACAGGACAAGAGAAATTTTAAGATATTTATAGGCCATGCGATTCTTCATCTCTCACACTCCATCCATCAAGTTCTTTTTTTCACTATAAGCTCTATTTTTCCGTTTGACAAGTTTTTCTTTAATAAACGGGATTAGTGAATTGGGGTCGCATCTCAACCTTCGACATTTCTTGATTTATTTCATTTATTATTCCCAATTTTCCGGAAATAAAATTTTGTCTGATTGATATCCTTGCTAGAAATATCGAATGTTGAGATGCGACCCCTTACCATAGTTTCTCCAAAGGTTTCCAGGATAAATATTGTCCATATTAGGAAAAAGGAATGTGTGGGCAACTCTTTATTGCAACCCATCAGGGTTTGTTGCTATTATTATGAAAGGAGTCTTCCACTGTTATGGCGTTATCAAATGTCGTGCTTGTCAAAGGGAAAGGAGTTCTGACCCAGAGTGACACTATCGACCAAAAAAAGCTCTCTCAGATGGTCTCAAAAGGATTCGAGCTCTTATTCAACTCGAAAAATCCCCAAGAAGGCCTGAAACATCTTTTCAAAAGCAGCGATAACGTTGGAATAAAAATCAACACCATAGGGGGAAAAAAAATCTCCACTCGCCCGGAAGTCCCGCATTCATTAGCCAAGCTTCTGGCTGGAAGCGGAATCCCTGAAAGTAACTTGATCATCTGGGACCGCACGAACAGGGAATTGAGAGAGGCTGGATATCGGCTGAACGCTAACCGCAACGGCCTGAAAGTTCATGGCACAGATACTCAAGTCAACTGGGCAGGATACAATTTTGATCTGGTATCACACCTGAATATTGGAAGCCGTTTCACAAAGATTCAATCAAATTTTGCGACAGCCTCCATTAGCCTCGCCATCCTCAAGGACCACGGGATGGCTGGAGTCACGGCAGGAATGAAGAATTACTTCGGAGCCATCCACAATCCGAATAAATATCACGACACCAATTGTGATCCATACGTCGCTGAACTATTTGAAACTGAGCCTATAAAAGAGAAACATAAGCTCAGTATACTGGACTGCCTTATTGTCCAGTATCACAGAGGTCCTTCCTTTCATGCCCGGTGGGCAGAAAAACATGAAACGCTCATCTTTGGACTCGATCCTGTGGCCACTGATTTCGTCGGCTGGCAGATCATCGAAAAACTCAGGGCCGAGAATGGACTTCCTTCATTGAAAGAAGAAAACAGAGAGCCGAACTATCTTAAGAGCGCTGAAAAAATGGGTTTAGGGAAAGCCAACTCTAATGATATAAAGGTGATAGAAGAGGAGCTATGAAAAGGAGACAATTTTTCAAAACAGCCGGTGGGACTGCTCTCCTGGCAAGTTCTGGCATGCCCTCTTTTCTCATGGACCTCCATGCGTTTAGCGGAGAAGAAAATCTGTCCCACGTGGAAGCGAGGTATTACAAAAAACATCCGGACAGGGAAACCGAATGCGAACTCTGTCCTCGCTTCTGTCTCCTTGGAGACAAAGAGCGAGGATACTGTGGAGTGAGAGAGAATCAAGGAGGCACATACTACACATTAGTGTATGGAAAGCTCTGTTCTATCCATGATGATCCGATAGAAAAAAAACCGCTCTTTCACTATCTCCCAGGGAGCCGGGCTCTTTCTGTCGCTACGGCCGGATGCAACGTGAACTGTAAGTTCTGTCAAAACTGGGAGATATCTCAAGTCAGGCCAGAACAAGTCCGAAATTATGATGTTCCTCCCGAAGATCTAGTGGAGATCGCCCTGAAGTACAACTGCCCGGTCATCGCTTACACGTACACAGAGCCGATTGTCTTCTATGAATACATGTATGACACATCTTTAGAAGGCCGCAATAAAGGAATTCGGAATGTCGTCATAACCGGTGGCTACATCAATCCAGAACCCCTTGTTGAACTGACTAAAGTCGTGGATGCCATAAAGGTCGACCTCAAATCTTTCTCCCAGGATTTCTACACTGAGTATGTGAGAGGAAAACTGGAGCCAGTGCTTGAAGCCATTAAAATCATCGCTCAGACTGACGTCTGGCTGGAGATCGTCTATCTGGTAATCCCTACGCTTAACGATAGCACTAAGGAACTGCGAGGTGTCTGTCAGTGGATCATGAAGGAAATCGGTCCTGATGTTCCCATTCACTTCTCCCAGTTTCAACCCATGTACCTCGTCAAAAACCTCCCTCCGACCCCTATATCCACCCTGGAAAAAGCGCACACAATCGCGCGAGAAGAAGGGCTTCATTATGTATACGTCGGGAACGTACCGGGTCATCGAACAGAGAGCACCTACTGCCCAAAATGTCAAAATATTGTCGTTCAGAGGAGAGGGTATCAAATTCAAAAGGTTGATCTCATCGCAGGAAGATGCAAAAACTGCTCGACTCCCATTCCTGGAATCTGGAGTTGAAAAACTCACTCCCTCCATTTCTGCTGGGATTTCTCGCTCTTTCCTTCCAAATCTTTTTATTGAGAGAATTTTCCGTTCATTTTTACGGCAATGAAATCACTTTTGGATTCATCCTCGCCGCATGGCTTCTGTGGGGAGGCATAGGGAGTATAACGGCATCAAAAATCAGGTTTTCTCAAGCGCGACTTATTCAGGCCTATTATCTGGTTATTATTCTTCTACCTCTCTGCCTGGTTGGTCTCAGGTTCTCACGTTTTCTCCTGAACATTCTCCCCGGAGAGATCACGGGGATCATCCCGATGTTGACCTCCTCGCTCTTACTCTCTTTGTGTGTCAGTTTTCCTTTAGGGGTCCTCTTTGTTTTCAACACACATTTCCTGAAAGGAAATCTCTATCAGGTTTATCTCATGGAGTCTCTCGGCTCCTCAACCGCAGGCTTACTCGTTTATTTTTTCCTCATCCCTTTTTTCTCAAACTGGCATGGGGCCGCACTCGCTGGGGGAATAATCGCTCTTTTGAGCTACTTCACTTTTGGAGAAAAGAGGCAAAAACTCGTCCCATTGGCTGTCCTCATCCTTCTCATCGTTTTCTGCCTCTTTGATTTTCCCAGCCAAAAAATCTATTGGAAGCCTTTTCAACTCATTCAGAGCAAGGACACTCCTTACGGAAAGCTCCAGGTTCTTCAAACGGAGGAGCAGATTTCTTTGTATAACAACAACCTCCATGATTTTTCCTATCCTAACCTGGCTTCCTCTGAGGAATCTGTCCATTTTGCCCTCCTTCAGAAGCCCGAAGCGGGGAATGTCCTGCTCATCGGCGGAGGTGCAGCCGGGAGTCTGCGGCAGATCCTGAAATATCCCAGAACGCAGGTGGATTATGTCGAGCTCGACCCAGAAATCATTCGTATTTCATTCCGATATCTGCCTGAAAGAGAGCAGGAAATCCTGAGAAATAAAAGGATAAACATATTCTACCAGGATGGAAGAGCCTTCCTCACCAAAACCCAAAAATCATACGACATGATAATCCTCAACCTGCCAGAACCCGCCACAGCCCAGATCAACCGTTTCTACACCAAAGAGTTTTTTCTGGACTCCAAAGAAAAACTGACTGAAGAAGGCGTTTTTTCTTTTCGAGTGCCTTCAGCAGAAAACTACATCAGCCCTGAGCTCCAGGATTTTCTTTCCTCTCTGTATCACACTCTCAAACAAGCATTCCCATTTGTTGAAATCGTGCCCGGAGACACGAACATTTTCCTGGCATCTTCGCATCCCTTAAACATAGAATTCGAGACACTCAACCAGAAAATCGAAGAGTTAAACCTTCAGAATACTTATGTCAGTCCTCAGCTTCTTTTTTCGCGTCTGAATCCGTTCAGAGTGGAAATGATCAGAGAAAAAGTAACAACAGGAAAAAAAGCAATCAACCTGGACCTCTCCCCTATTAGCTATTTCTATAATTCCGTACTCTGGAGCACCCAGTTTAAAGGAATAGAAAAGGCAGTATTCACTTTTTTCTCTTCTCTCCGTTCTTTCTGGTTGTTAGATTTTCCGTTAATACTCTTTATCTTTTTGCTCTTCATTCTCTGGCTAAAAGGAAAAAAGTCATCATTCTTCCTCGTTCCTCTTGCTGTTATGGGCTTTACGACCATTGTTGCGGAGATTATCGTGATCATAGCCTTCCAGACTCTTTATGGATACCTCTATCAAAGGATCGCCCTTCTGCTCACATCCTTTATGATGGGCCTCTTTCTGGGGTCTTTTCGTGGGAAGAAAAGAAAAAGGTTTGATCTCAGTCAAATGCTCGTTATCCAGGCAGGTTTTCTTATTTTAATCCTTCTCTTTCAAACGACTTTAAAACTGAATCCCCCAGAAATTTTCTTTTTTCTTTTTCTCCTTGCCCTTGGTTTCTTAGGAGGAGATCTGTTCGTCGTCTCCAACCATCTCTTCCTGAAAGAGAAGAAAAATTATGGATTAGGCTATGGCTTGGACCTCTTGGGCTCTTTTGGCGGCGCACTGGCCGCCTCATCTATCCTCATTCCTCTAGTCGGACTTCCTCATCTTCTCACTTATCTCTTTCTTCTGAATTCTTTCTGTCTTCTCTTTCTAGTAGGAGGATGGAGAAAAAATTAAAATATTTTGAAATTTTCTTGACAGATTTTTGGAATTATGTTCTACTGTAAAGTAATCTTTTTCTCTATATATCCTATATTAACTATAGGGATTCGCCCCCTATTTTGAAAGAATGGATTCTCATGAGAATCAACATATCTAAAAAAAATATCAAGAATCCTTTTATCGCCAAGGTTGAAGAATTAAGCGGCCAGAATCTCCTAGCCTGTTATCAGTGCGGCAAGTGCTCTGCGGGCTGCCCGGCCGTCTCCCAAATGGACATCCTCCCCAATCAAATCATCCGCTACGCTCAACTCGGTTTAAAGGATGAGCTTCTGAAATCCAAATCCATCTGGATCTGCGCTTCTTGCTTCACCTGCAACGCCCGCTGTCCAAAGGGCATCAATATCGCTGAAGTCATCGAAGTCCTCAGGCAAATCTTGCTTCGCAAGAGAGAAGACCACGTCAAAGTCGAAAAACTCACTGATTCGGAGAAAGGTGATGTTCCTCCGATTGCAATCGTCAGCAATCTGAGGAAATTCACATCTTAGTTTATGGATTATGACATTTAATAATTTTAGTATTCATGCCATAAGGAATCATAATGAAAATAAGCTATTACCCTGGTTGTACTCTGAAAAACAATGCGAAAAATTTTGAAGACTCAACCATATGCTCTTTGAATAAGCTTGGAATACAAGTCGAAGAGCTTCCACGGTGGAACTGCTGTGGAACTGTTTTCTCCTTAGCCACCGATGATTTGATCCATCACGTGGCTCCCATCCGCAACCTTATCCGGACAAAGGAGTCCGGTTCAGACAAAGTCATGACTCTCTGTGCGATGTGCTTCAACACATTGAAAAGAGCCAACGAACGCGTCAAATCTGATGCGGAGAGCCTCGATAAGATCAATAATTTCATGTATAAGGAGAAAATCAAATACGAGGGAGATGTGAAAGTCCTTCATCTCCTGGAACTGCTGAGGGATGAGATAAAATTCGAGGCTATCGCGCACCAAGTGGTCAAGCCTTTAAAAGGATTAAAAGTGGCCAATTATTACGGATGTCTGCTGGTCCGTCCCAAAGAAATCGGAATAGACGACGTTGA
>Ga0209636_10008137_pt1 | contig 10682 bp, 7 predicted proteins | sample DeeMarSWOR152_54_FD_187464 | JGI IMG/M metagenome (GOLD analysis project Ga0209636, IMG submission 187464) | Marine sediment microbial communities from White Oak River estuary, North Carolina - WOR-1-52-54 (SPAdes) (version 2) | ecosystem: Environmental > Aquatic > Marine > Intertidal zone >... | reverse complement strand
AAGTCCCGCGATTGGGTATCAATCGATCTTTCACCAAGGCAAATATGCGATCTTGAGCTCATCATAAATGGCGGATTCTCGCCTTTGAAAGGATTTATGAATAAAAATGATTATGAATCTGTATGCGATAATATGCGTCTATTAAACAGTGTTATTTGGCCCATACCAGTTGTACTGGATGTGAAGGAAGAGGTGGCTCAGAAGCTGAAAAGCGGAGATACGCTTGCACTTCGGGATGACGAGGGTTTTATGACCGCTGTACTTCATGTTGAAGACTTATGGAAACCAGATCGAGCTAAAGAAGTGAGGGCTGTTTATGGCACGGCAAATACAGAACACCCTGGAGTGGATTATGTATTGAATCAGACCAATCTCTGGTATGTGGGAGGAACAATAGAGGCCATTCAATTACCCGAGCACCATGATTTCCTTGCCCTTCGTCTCACACCGAGGGAGCTGCGGCAGAACTTCATAAGGCTTGGCTGGAAAAAGATTGTTGCATTTCAAACACGCAACCCAATGCATCGCGCGCACTTTGAGCTCACTTTTCGTGCAGCCAGGGAAATTGAAGCAAATCTCCTCATCCATCCAGTTGTGGGAATGACAAAACCGGGAGACGTCGATCATTATACAAGGGTGCGCTGCTACCAGGCCTTACTTTCGCATTATCCGAAAAATACTGCGTTTCTTTCTCTCCTCCCCCTTGCAATGCGTATGGGCGGACCTCGTGAAGCAATGCTCCATGCAATCATCAGAAAGAATTATGGATGCACACACCTCATAGTTGGACGCGATCACGCGGGTCCAGGGAGCGATTCAACAGGTAAACCTTTCTACGGCCCCTATGATGCACAAAAATTGCTCAAACAGTATGAGGATGAGCTGCGGATACAGATGGTACCGTTCAAGATGATGGTATACGTTGAGGGGCTTGATAAATACTATCCGGTAGATGAAGTTCCCGAGGGGAAACGAACGCTCAGCATATCGGGAACAGAACTTCGGAACCGCCTTGCTGAAGGGAGCGACATTCCCGAGTGGTTTACCTTTCCTGAGGTTGCACATGAATTGCGACGTACATATCCCCCTCGGTACAAACAGGGTTTCACCGTTTTCTTCACTGGGCTTTCAAGTGCGGGGAAATCCACGATTGCTAAGTCACTCCTTTCGCGACTTCTAGAAATGGGAGGCAGACCTGTGACTCTTCTCGACGGGGATATAGTGCGGAAGAATCTCTCATCGGAGCTTGGATTTACAAAGGAACATAGAGATCTAAATATTCAGCGTATAGGGTTTGTGGCGTCGGAAATAACGAAGAACGGTGGTATTGCCCTCTGTGCTCCAATCGCACCATATGACAATATTAGAAAACAGGTGCGAGAGTTGATATCCTCACTTGGTGGTTTCATACTTGTATATGTTGCAACTCCTCTAGCGGTTTGTGAACAGCGAGACAGAAAGGGTCTCTACGCAAAAGCGCGGGCTGGTATCATAAAGCAATTCACCGGGATCTCAGATCCTTACGAAGTGCCGGATGATGCAGAAATTGCACTGGACACGACCGATAAAACACCTGAAGAAGCCGCACAGGAGGTCATACTTCATCTTGAAAAGGAGGGGTATATTAAGGAAGCATGAATGATCTTGCATCACAATAAAAAATGTATCTTTTACGTATTCATCATGTCATTTGTCGCAGGTTGCTCGTTCTTTGCGTATACTGTATCAATCATTTCCAATTCTTTTCCATTTTTTCAAAGGCTAACGTAACAAAAATATACACTTTATTAATGTACGATTTTATTAATTTTTCAAAACAACTGAATAAACCTGAAAATGAAAATAGCTTATATCAATCCGAGATTTCTTGATACCCTATGGAGTTTTCGTGGAATCAGATCCATTACTGGTGTTAAAACAGCTTTTGCGCCCTTAGGGCTCGCTACTGCTGTGGCATTAACACCCAAAGATTGGGAAATTGAAATTTATGATGAAGAAATCGAACCTATTAATTACAATACTGATGCTGATCTAATTGCTTTAACAGCCTTTAATGTTCAGGCATACAGAGCTTTTAAGATTTCTGCTGAATTTAGAAAGCTGGGCAAATATGTAGTTTTGGGTGGCCCATACGCTTCATTGTGCCCTAATAAAGTGTGGTCTCATGTTGATACGGTCATATCTGGTGAGTGTGAATATATCTGGCCCGAATTTTTAAATGATTTTAAAAACGGCCGGCAGAAAGTTTTTTATGAACAAAAAGAGAAAGTTGATATGACCGATTCGCCGGTACCTGCATTTGAAAAATTGAATACAAGTGCCTATCAAGCATTTCATATTCAAACCACCCGTGGATGTCCTTTTAAATGCGAATTTTGTGATATAGTCATTACATATGGTCGAATACCGAGAAGCAAATCCATTAAACAAGTTATGACTGAGATTTACAAACTGAGAGAGCTGGATGTAAAATATGTAGTTTTCAGTGACGCAAATTATATAGCCAATACTTCATTTGCCAAAGAGCTAACTCATGAATTGATTCAGTTCGGTAAAGAATATAATTATCCCATAACTTTTTCCTGTGAAGCAACAATAAATCTTGCCAAAAATGATGAATTATTGAGCTTATTACAGAAAGCAAACTTTGAAACAATTTTTATCGGAATTGAATCGACTCGAACAAGTAGTTTATTAGAAACAAAAAAATATGTGAATATCCATGGTACTATTGTTAATGATGTTCATAAAATTCATTCCTATAACATGGTAGTTATTGCTGGTATGATTGTTGGTTTCGATAATGATGATAAGAACACTTTCCAGGAACAGTTTGACTTTTTGATGGGAGCTGGTATTCCATTTACTACTATAGGTGCCTTGATAGCTCTAGAAAAAACACCTTTGTATTATCGCTTGCAGCAAGAAGGGAGATTATTGAGATCTAATTATGAAGAAAAGAAAGGGCTTGGAGAAGCGGATTTGAATTTCATTCCAAAGCTCATGACCAGAGAGGAAATAATCCAGGGTTATAATTGGTTAATACGGGCTTTATATTCTTATGATAACTACTCGAGACGTTTGATAAATGCCTTACAAAGATTTAGCCCTCATTTAACCACATTCAATCAAAATAAACCATTTTTATCTATTAAAACTCTCAAAATATTGTTCAACGTTGTTAATCATTTTATTTTTACAAGAAATAAAAAAAGACGGAGTTTCTTTTTGCGCACATTGGTTAAATGTTTTAAAGGGCATTTCTCTATGAGGAAATTTGTGGAAGTAATTTCTTTTATGGTCCAGCATATCCACTTTCATGCCTATATATCCAAAACCCATGGTGATCCTGAAACAGTTGAAGATTTTTCTCCATTTTATAATGTACAAAATAATGGGAATGATAAGATAAATTAAATAAGTCAGAAAATAGAAATTGCCATGTAAGTACATAATCGAGAGAAATATAAAAAAATCACAATTTCTGAAATGATAAGCATCATTATACCAACAAAAAATGAGCAAAAATACCTTCCAATATTGCTCAGCTCAATTTCAGAGCAAAAATTAAAATCTCTAGAAATTATCGTTGCGGATGCGTTTTCTAATGATAAAACGTGTAAAATAGCAAAAGAGTATGGTTGTAAAGTAATACAAGGTGGAATTATGGCGAAGGGTAGGAATGAAGGAGCCAAAGCAGCAAAAGGCGACATACTCCTATTTATAGACGCAGATGTGATACTACCAGATAATTTTTTAAAAACAGCTTTATTAGAATTTACTAAAAGAAAACTTGATGTTGCTGGGACGTTACAAACTCCGATTCAAACAATCAAGAAAAGAAAGAACTTTCAGTATAAAATTTTTTATGGGACTGCTAATTTTGGTATGAGACTTATGCAAAAAACAGCTTGTCCTTTTATGCAGGTTTGTATGTTTGTTAATAAAAATGTTCATGAAAAAATTGATGGCTTTAATGAGGAGTTGATATTCGCTGAAGATTCTGATTATGCAGGACGTGCAGTAAAAAATGGATATAAGTTTGGAATATTAAAATCAGTTAAAGTCAAGATATCACCAAGAAGATTTGAGGAAGGAAATAGTTTAAGATTAGCGATAACCTATTTTTGGCTAAACTTAACCAGATTATGTGGGTATGAACATAGAAAAAATAGTTTTTGTAAAAAATACTTGTATAAAACATACGGGAAAAATTACTTTGATAACTCATAAAAGTAATAAAAGATACCATTTCGTGGCGATAATTTAAGTTTAAAAATTATACCTACATTTCACGAGGAATAAATCGGAATCAATAAGTTTACTGAGGACATCCCCTCCCTCTCCATAAAATATACCAAAAGACAAATCCAACCAGAGATTCTCTATTATACTTATATTGAGCATTCCATTAAAATATAAACTAGTGCTCATTACATTATAAATAGAAAAAAACTCAATCTTTTTCGTCTCATATGAAAACCTTCTCTCTACATTTACGATGACTGTTATTTCATCCTTTTCTTCTTCTATATCTTCATCAACAAATATTTTTTTATAAAGTGCACTTACATTGAGGTAATTATCTCCATAACTCCTGTCAAAACTTATTCCTGTTGTAAAGGAATCTCCTTTTACATAATCAATTATATCTTTTTTCTGATATCCCATGTTTGTAAAGAAAGCTCCTTCTCCCCTTATACCCCATTCTCCTGATACACATTCAAAATCAGCCCCAACCATGTGGGTTCGAGTAGTTTGCGCTTCGATCTTATTCGGTGGAAAATCTTGTTCAAGTCGGTATGATAAGAAATCTTGAAATCCGCTGTAATAATAAAGTGATAAATCAATTGTTCGAAAAGAACTCGATACTCTCAATCCATATTCAATGTTATCTATACTTTTCGATGGTAACTCCTCCTCCAGGGGTAAAGGCAAGCGGACAATATTAAATGGTGAGTTTTGTTCATCAAACTCATCATAAATACCTTTTTTATAAAATGGCACTAAAATGAAATCAATATGATTTGTATCTCCAAAATATGAACAACCCATTAAAAGAAGCACCGGTAATTTCGCTTCCCGCCTTTCATTGGTTAATAAGAGTTCAGAAAGAATCGGCGGATTTACAATATCAATGGGTGATAGATAGTCGAGTTTCCCCCAAAAAACTTTGGTATAGCCACACTTTATTTCAACAGTTGAAAAATAAAACATTAAGGAGGCATCATCCAGGTTTAAGAAAAGGTCGTTTTTATTCTCTTCCCTATTAGAAAGCAGTCCATCGATTCTCCCATTAAGGTTGAGAGATAACCAATCTTTTAAATATACCTTTTCTTCGATGAACAATCTGCTCCTTAATTCATATAAATCATTCTGATTCGGATAATACACACCTTTTATTTCTCCATATCCATTGAAGGCATACACTGCTGAATGGCTCCACAGGATAACTAAAAGAGCAATTCCCTGTATTATAAAACGAATTGTTTTCATTATACTCGCGCTTTAAAGATTTTTTTTAATGCTAATATGTTGGCTGGAAGGAATATGATATCTCCCAACAGAGCAAATAATAAAGTTAAAGAAATTAAAAGGCCAAACTCACGGGTGGGTAAAAATCCAGATAATAACGCAGTCGAAAAACCAATTATATTTATCATGGATGTAAAAACAATCGGTTTCCCTACAGAAACGGTCGTTTTATTTAAAGCGTGCTCAAGTGATATATTTTCTGCTGTATATTCTTTTCTAAATCGAGAGATAAAATGAACGGTATCATCTACAGCAATACCGAGAGCAACAGATGCAATCATTACAGTTCCTACATTCAGAGGAACTCCAAACCATCCCATAATACCAAAGATGAATACTATAGGGATTAGATTAGGAAAAATACTTAAAATCCCAAATTTAACTGAAAAAAAAGCAAGAAATAAAACTCCTATTATTAAAATAAAGGCTAATATGAACCCTTTGATTTGACTCTCAAATATATATTGATCACTTAAATTATGAAGATAAATAGTACCAGTTAGATTAACCTGTAGGTCAGTCCCATAAAAAGTCTCTTTAACCATATTTTCTAACCGGTTCCCGAGAATTAAGCTTTCTGCTGAAGGCATTGATTCTATTTTTATGGAAATTCTCCCCTGTGAGTAATCTGATGTTATATAACTTTCAATTTCCTTCCTTCCATCATCAGAGAGGCTGAATAAAAATAATTCCTGTGCTATTAAAAATTGATTATCAGGAACTTTGAAAAATTCAGGTTTATCTTCATGTAATGCTTTGTGTATTCTTTTTACGTAGTTACTAATTGAAATCACTTTTTTCACTCTGGGAAGCTCTTCGATCCTTAAAGAAAGAAGATCAATTCTCTTTAAGATATTCGGATTCTTTAAATCATCTACTTTACCTTGTATTACTATTTCCATATCATCAGTGCCAAAGAGGTGAGAATCGACTATTTTTGCAGATTTATAAAAATCTCCTTTCTTAGAAAACCATTCTAATCGATTGCTTTCTATCCGAACCTTTGCAACACCCCAACATGCGATGATGAATCCAAGGACAAATAAAATTATAATATATCTGTATCTTCGCTTATTGAAGGTTGAGATACCATTTAACAACGTATCCCATTTCAAAGGATATTTGCATTTTTGGTGAGTATTTAAAAAAGATAACATAAAGGGAACTGAAACAATCGATATGATAAAGGCAAACATTATTCCTGCAGCAGAACCAATTCCAAAATATTTCACTGCCCCCACCCTGCTAACAGACAAAGAAAACAACCCAAAAGCAGTAGTTATACTGGTAACAAAACATGGGATTGCAATATATTTCACCGTACGAATAAAAGCCATTTTTTTACTAGAGTTATCTTTTACTTCCTCGAAATACATCATTATATGAACACTGTCAGCAATCGACAGCACTGTAACAATAGGGACAAGCATAACAGTCAAGACATTTGTCGGAAAACCTAAGAGTGTATAAAATCCCAATGCCCAGCAGATGCTCGTTCCCATGATAAAAAGTATTATGAGGTTTTTATAAAACGATCGAAATAACCAAAAAATGCATAGAGAAACAAGAGGGATTACAATAAAAGGGCCTATTCTGATATTTTGGTTTGTTAATCTATTGAATTCAGATAGAGACTTCTGATCACCAGAAAAAAACACTTCAATATTTCGTGGCTTACCATCATTGACAATCTCTTCAATCTGTTCTACACACCAATCAGCTTCTTCAGAAGTCATTTCCTCAAAATTAACTACAATTGTAGTAAACATCCCATCCGGAGAAACCAAATAACCCTTAAATAGTTCATCTTCCAGGCTGTATTTCTGTATTTTATTTAAATTATCTGGTTTTAAATCAGCGAGAAGAGGATGGATCTCTATACCTTCTGATGTTCCAATAATCTTATTTGCATTCGCTAAACTGTGGACGCTTGTAACTTTTTCCAAGTCTTCTAGTTCTTCTGTTTTTTGCTCTAAGAAGTATAAATTATCCATAGAAAATATATTTTCAGATCGTAGAGCAATAATTAGGTAGCTACTTCCATCAAATGCATCACGATACTTTTGGTATGCAATGTAATGTGGATCATCCTCTGAAAACCAAGTTTTAAGAGAATTATCCGGCTCAATTTTAATGAAAAAAATTAATAAGATTGTTATTGCAGTAATAAGGCTAAACCATAAATATCTAAACTTATAGAGTATTTTAGCGAGCTTGTCCATTACTTCATTAGCTCTCTCTTATCAAACCGTATGTCCTGTATGCCCTGATTGTATACAACATTTGTAACTTTGCTGAAGGTTTTATGATTCATTTTATGGTTTTCCATTAACAGTTCCAGAGAAGTCCAAATACCATCAACTTTATCCAACTTTAATACATGAAAGGTTTTCTCAATCTCCTCTTTTTTATTATAATAATCCGCTTTTATAATCACAAAATTGTCTTTTCTGATCCAAGAGTGAATCATGGGGAATTTAGCGTTCACCTCTTTTGGATATGAAGCTAAAAGATAACATTCTATGCTCTCATAAATAACCTCCTCTTCTATTAACTGATACGTATAATTTTCCAATTTCCTTCCAGAAATATCTTCATAAGAGAAATCGGTTCCGGCAAAGTTCTCATCTTTTTCTGAAGAAGCTATCCTCCTTACTCTCCCAAGTGCGGGGAGGTAGAGAAAACGCTCATTATCTTTCTCTTCATGTTCCCATACTAAAAATGAAGTTCCCCTTATATCATTGGGATATGTAAACTTAAGAAGAAGTTTATCATTTCCCTCAAAATCTTTTCTTATTATGAAAAGTTTTCTTTCCCTTTCACGGCCTTTCTTATCAATAAGAACCATATCCATTTGCAAGCTCGCATCTTCACCTTTTTCTCTCTCATCTACCTTCTGAGCAACCCAAAAACCTGAAGTCTGTCCAAGACAATTATTTATAATCATTATTAATACTAAAATAGAAAATAAAAAATACATGAACTTCATATCGTTTTCACCACAAATAGTTGCTTTGAATAAAGAATTGTATAAATCAAAGTGAATTCTTACAAGGGTTTTTTCCCCAGACCTGCTGGTCTGTGGAAAAAATCTTGAAGATAATCGGTAAAAAGGCTCTTGATCATCCGCTGGGTCTGCTCACTGCTGCAGCGCTACTTCCGAAAGAATGGAATCTCACACTGGTGGAGTTCGCAGCGAGGGAAATCTCTGAAATGACTGACATCGGTGTGAAATTGTTACGGTTTCCGGTATGGGTGTTCAGTCTTCCGGAATAATTGACACCATCAGAGAAGGGAAAAGAAGCGGAAAAACTGTTGTGGTAGGAGGACCGTGGGTGTTTCATGTGCCTGAGGATGCTCTGAAAGCAGGGGCCGATGTAGTCGTGAAAGGAGAAGCAGAACAGACAATTCCACAGCTGATGGATGAACTTAATCGGAGTGAATCAATAATCATTACCCAAGCCAGTGGATGGGCCGATTTGGAAGATTCTCCTGTACCGAGATATAAACCTTGTGGACAAAGACATCCATGCAATGATGGATATCCAGTACAAAAGTGTATTTATCAATAGCTTTTTGAGTCTGAGTATATTTGAGAATTTTTTGCTCGGTCTATCGCTTGACATTTTTGATGGAAAGAAAAGGGAATCGTAGCTCTCACAGAGCGAGATGTTTTTTATAAATCCGGTATGTCTTATAAAGTTCGACTGGTAGATGCTGTAAGGTACTGAGTAGAGGAATATTATTTTCTACTACCAGAGAAATTTCCATCTCTCGAAATCCGATTTTAGGGGCCTTTTCTGCAATACATGTATAGAAAGGAATTTCTAAACCTCGATTACGGTATTTTTCCATCACACCCATTAAAATAAGACGGAATCGGTTTATCTTTCTACGATTTGGTACCAACAATCTGATAAAACCAAATGGAAACAAACGTCCATTCAATTGTTTTAGCAGTACATTTGCATCATACAGGCAAAGGGCAAAGGCGACAGGTGTTGCATTTAACTCAATGATGAATGATAGTTCCGGTATGGCAAACCGCGCGAGCCCATGAAGAAGTCTTTCTAACTCTCGATCTGTAAAAGGTACATGTCCCCAATTGTTTTTCCAGGCAGAGTGAAATATCTCAATAATTATTTCAACCTCCTTTTTCAACTCTCGAAGATTGATATTTCGGAGATGGAATCCCGGTCGTTTTAACACTCTATCTCGGGCAAGAAATAGTTTCTCATCGAGCTGTATATCTGAAGTACACCGGTAGGCATACCAATCAACTGATTTTTCAAATCCTGCCCTCTCCAAGAGATCCCGATAATACGGGGGATTGTGGATATTCAGGATATAGGGATCGGTATTGAATCCATCGACCAGTACGCCAATTTCATCGTAAATCCCAAAGCTAAAGGGTCCCTCTATATATTTTTTGCCTTTCTGTTTCAGATAATCAATTGCTGCTTGGAATAGAGCATTTGCTGTCTGCTGATTATTTTCACATTCGAAAAATCCAAAAAAGCCCTTGTCATCATGGTAAATTTGATCGTGTATATAGTTTATATGTGCAGAAATACGGCCTACAATTTTATTATGCTTTCGAGCGAGAAATAGTATACCTTCTCCGTGATCAAAAAAAACTCCCCTTTTCGGATCAATGAATTTTTTTTGTTCAAATATAGTAGGTGGGACCCAATGAGGTTCATTGAGATACAGCTTCCAGGGCATCGTAATGAACAAAAACCGCTCTCTTTTACTTCGCACCGGTAAAATCTCTACACCGACCATAATTGCACTTTCTTTCTTATCAAATTAATCAGGAAAAGATATATTTCTCGATGTGCAAAAACATCTATATTGCAAAAGCGCGACGCTGCCCGATTATCCTATGCATCACATTTTAAAGATAACCATTTTCTCATACTACTTAGGGATGATATTTTGTCAAGAAAAATAAAAATTAATAGGAATGGAGTAACAAAAGCTCATCTTGAGTCTCATTTTTTCCCTTCTCACATAAATTACCATCCATAAGCAGCTTCTAAACCTGAGTTTGACACAGCTAGATACAAAAATTTGCTCTAACTTATTGTAATATCGTATGTTATGGGTGTTTTATAAAATATAGGCGTGTATCTATGGAATTTTGG
>Ga0209636_10008134_pt1 | contig 10683 bp, 10 predicted proteins | sample DeeMarSWOR152_54_FD_187464 | JGI IMG/M metagenome (GOLD analysis project Ga0209636, IMG submission 187464) | Marine sediment microbial communities from White Oak River estuary, North Carolina - WOR-1-52-54 (SPAdes) (version 2) | ecosystem: Environmental > Aquatic > Marine > Intertidal zone >... | reverse complement strand
GAAGGCTTTTATGGAGAAGATGGTATTTGTACTTTTAGAAAGATAATATGGCTCACGCGCCGTGTGTGAAGACAATAAATTGTATTATTTTGTCTCAAGGAGAAACAGGTTTTTTTCGAATCCTCCGCGTTTTTCCCGTTTCTCTATTCTCATTGTTTCAAGTTCTTCAATCGAAATATCTCTGAGTTCTGCTATTCGGTAAATTATCTCGATGACGTCGGCTAACTCCATTACAGATTTATTTGTATCATATTCACTCAATTCCTCATGCAGCTTCTTCTCTAAATATGGAAGAAATTCTTCATCGCTGAGAACTTTGTAAGTACACTCAGAACCTGACTCGATAAGAATATCAGGTATCCTATCACGAACTGCTTTGTTATAAACTGGAATTGCTATCACCTCAACCTCGTGTCAAGTTGATCTATGTTAACACTGAAGACTTTAAGAAGATCCCATCTCTTTTCATCATTTAAAATTATAGCACCCTCGTAGAACTCCATCTCAGTAAAAACAAATAAGAACAGCATATTCTGACCTACTACTCGAGTTCTCAGAAAATATACTGGATTGACTTTCAAGCCATCGTCTCTAACTTGATCAGCAAACCTACGTGACGGAAACGCCATTTTATGCCATCCAACGTCTAAACCTCTCCGAGTTAGACTTTTTGCTTCCACAACGAAGACACGATTCTCAGTCCATATCGAATAATCAAGCTCAACTTGACCATCATAAACGAATCTTTCAAAATGAGCGTTTTTCCTTTTAAAGTACAAGTCAAATTGCTGTGTCATTCCTCCACGAGGACCAACACAGTAGTCTGCGCTTCCGTCTACTTCGTCGATCAATGTCTCGAAGATATTGTAGAACCTGGCGAGTTCAAGTAACGTATTTTCAGCTGATTTTAAAGAGAAGTCGAGGGATTTGAATGCCTTTCTCATGTGTTGATAAGCATTGTTCGATCTTATGTTGATCTCTTCCGCACTGTCTGTTTTGAGATCAAGGTATGGTTTTGCGAATTGTTCTTCATCAAATATACCGAAACTACCTTGACCTAAACGAATTACATACCAACTTCTATCCGTTAACTCAGGTCTTTGTTGTCGATAGAAATCTAGAGATAGATAAGTTGGTGCTCTTTGTCGTGCATCAATATCAAACTCCTGTTTAAAGTCCTGAAATGATTTATCCCAATAATAAAAACCACGTTCTTCAATTCTTTCGTTGAAAGCATCGAGAGCAGGCTCCCATACCATGATTATTTACACTCTCTTTAGTAATGCAGGGTTTGCTCCATGAATTTCATTGTATTTTCTCACAATTTCTTTTTCTATAGCTTTTGGTCCCTTGGTTGGAAGGATACCCCATTGGAGGGCCCAGCCAGCTATAAGTAATGCAAGGACAGGATAGAAAACTGTATGGCGTCTACCACTTAGGTCCTTATATCGACTTTTTAAACCACCTGCTTTAATAGATGGTGCTGAACCAATGTAGATAATTGGACAGTCTTGAATGCTCTTTAAACGATTTAATCTGTTGAAAATGTAAGAGTTTACTGACTCCCATTGAGCTTGACCAAAGAAATCCCTTGTTTTCAGAATAGTCTGATCAATATCCAATCCTTTTTTGTCGTATCTGATTGCATAGACCCTCGTTTCAGGTTGAATTTTATTCAGGGATATTGAGTTTAATGGTCTCCATTTAAAATCCTTGAATAATGAGTCACATTTGCAGTTCATTATTATACCTCATGTTTTAACTGGTTTTTGTGCTTTTTTCTTGAGATATGCAATATCTCTTTGTTGATCTAAGATATGCATCTTCCGATGGCAGTTAGGGCATAAAGCAACAGCGTTATCAAGTGAATCTCTTCCTCCACGGGATAGCCATTCTATATGATGGATTTCAAGGAACGGTTCACCGTTTTTATCGATGAATGGAGCATTTAGATCGCATAATTGACATTTACCTTCTGCACGTCTCTTAGCTAACTCTGATACGACAAGGTCTCTAACAGGTTGATTAGACAGAGTTTTTCGAGTTTCAACAATTTCTGTGGACTTAAGTTTAGAAATTAATTCCTTGGTTGAAAGTCTTCGGACCTGCCTTTCTTTTTGCTCGATGCTTTTTCTGAAAATTTCCTCTGGTATTGGTACGGATTCACCTTCATATATTTTAACAGGAAAAATCCATACCTTACGTCTTACACCTTCAAAGTCTTCTTGAGTTGACTGATAAGGTTCGTCAACAAGATTTACTTTACCTTGATATATGTATTGGGTTTTTTCATATACCTCGAATAGGTAAACATCTACACCGTTAATGTTTGATTCCGCTAATGTCTTGTTTTAATGGAAATCCAGTCGTTGGTCTCCTTTCTGTCCCATACCAGTATAATGTAAGACGTCTTCTTTCCATTCATCTGTGTAGAATGGTTTTGTCTTATCTGAGACTATCACAAGTGTATTCGTTGAAAGGCTTCGTCTCATGCCTCCCTGAGTTCCACATTTAAACGTTTTATGTAGTTCTTGGTTTGTTATAGTATCTCCGGGCTTCAGATTTGGATAAAATAACATTTTCAGTCTCCAACATTTTTTTTAATAATTGGGATGTAGGTTTTCGTTACCCACCTCGGAGCTAGGTCACATTAGAAACCTTATGGTTAAGGTTTCAATGAAACCTTGAACTCAAGTAGAATCCATTGAATATTTAATGATTTACTTGAGTGTGATGCACATCTCGCACATTTTTCAGATTAATACACAAGTAATTTAGATTAAATTTGATATATCTTACACATGGATAATAATGAGCCAAAATATTGGGGAACTGACAAAGGACTTGTATTAGAAGTAATGGCGAATTTCCTTTGGGTGGAAAACTCACCAATTGACCTCTTTGGCCTCGTCCAAATGACATATTTATCTGAAAATGAATTAATGAAAATTCTAGATGAGCTTATTCGAGACGGAGATGTTCACATTGAGGATGATAAATGGTATAATATTCTTCCCGAGCTTGCAAAAGAGTACATTGATTACATCGACTATGAAATTGAAAGAGCCATAAAAGAAGAGGAAATGGGTGTAATTCAAGTTCCTTTTGTAGAAAAAAGAGACATTATCGTTTGGACGGATGGTTGGATAAAAATTCATAAACCCGAAATATCGTTAGAGAAGGAGCATTTCTTTCTTGAAGGTTATTATCTCGATGTTTTTATCAAATTTCTTATTTCGAAGGCTAATGAGACAATAATAGTTATAAATCCCTTTCTAGACATGATTACGCCCATCAAATTATTAATCGAAGCAAAACAGGATAATAAAAGGGTAGTAATGGTAACGCGTCCTCCTGATATTTCATCTACAAGAAAATACCACAAATCTCTCTTAGATTCCGGCATAACAATACTTTACCATGAAAACTTGCATGCTAAAATTCTTATCTTCGATGATAAGATAGCAATTGTATCTTCCATGAATTTCCTACAAAGAGCCACTGCCGGTATTTCATGGGAAGCTGGAATTGTGACGATTAATGTTAACACTGTTAATATGATTAAAGATTCGATAACAAACTTACAATTAGAATCAGCAAATATTTAGAATTCGAGTGCATGCGGTGTGCTCGGATTAAATTAGGTAGAACAATAAACAGTCATCTATCAAAGCTTTTGCGCACGCGTCTGTGCGAACGCATACATACACCCTCTATACACCAACATCTTTCAGATTGGAAGAAAGGTTAGAAGGCCCTAAGTTCTATTGTTTGGTGGATCGTATTTATCTATCAAAGCATTTTCAAGGCTCTGAGCGTTTGCTTCCGAATTTGTTTAAAGTGCCCTAACTCGAGATGCTCCATATGCCTTTCTTCTATTAATTGCGCTACCAACTTCTAGGACTACTACCCGCCCCGGCTTTGCCGATATATTTGACTTGTAGTGCCGAATCTGCGAATATGTAAACACCGGCTCTGGGTTCTAAATTTTCATAATTGATAAGCAAAGTCTAGCCGCTTGATGCTACTACCCTCCAATCTCTACCATCGCTACTGTCCCACATCATTTTATAAACCTGATATGAACCCAATCCATGATGGATATTAATTTTTCTTTCGTTTAATGGTAAAACCATATGCGCATTGACGTATTAAAGCGCCTCCTTAAGCTCGGCGACGCGCGCGCTCGCAAAGGGTACTTATATGCATATTCTCTGCGAGAGATACTTTATTCCCAGAATTCGTCTATTATTTTTACAGCACTTTGTAAAGCAGAAGATTTTTTTATAGGTTTACCATCTAACCATTTCATCATCGATTTAGGATTAATAGGTTTTTTAAGTTTACTAATATTAACGATTTTAATCCATGTTGAAATAGTATTTATTCCATTTTTTCTACAATCTGGAATAAATTTCATATCAGCATGCATCAAATCTGTTTTACTAATTATCTTCTCTATTTTAAGACGATATTTTATATTTTCCTTTGAAATGTATAAATAGCCATTAATTGGTTTGTCGGTATAATGTCTTTTCCATCCTGCGCTCCAGTAAACTGCTCCGTTCTTTTTAATGAAATTATTATGCAATTCGACGTCTCGTCTTTGACTCCAGTCACTTTTCACATTTAACCTGTCAATTCTAGCAACCGACCAGACTATAGCCGGTATCTTCTTTTTTATTGTAGAAATTGGTTTTCCCCAACGTGGGAAAGAAAAATCGTCATGTGATTTTGTTAACCCAGAGAGATCATGTCTAAGCTTTCTGAATTTATCCCAAGTTTTCTTTCCTTTACTTATAAGATTAGAATCTATAGGACTTGAGTTTTCCCACAACTCTTTAAAGTAATTTAAAATATCTTGAACATCTTTAACATCATCAATTATTATTCCCGATTCTACATTCAATAATGCATTTTTCGAAAGATTAGCGGAACATATTATGGCAATATTGTCAAAAATGTAAAACTTTGCATGCAGGTCTTCTTTATTTTTTACTTCAGCAAAATTAGTAAGTTGTTCAACTCCTGCTGGATTTGTTGCACCAATTTTTATACTTTTATTACTGAAGTTAACAACAAATTTAACATCATTCATTTTACTTACATTTTCATTGAATAATCGATAAGAATCCTTACCAATATAAGCTATAGCGGCATAAACTCTATTCTTTGCCTGACAGGAAAGGTCATGGATTGTATTAAATAGTTTTCTATGTTCGCCTAAAAACTTTGTAGTTATTAAAAATCTTTCAGGCATATCTTTTTTTATACTTGACATAATCTCACCATAAATTGTTTAACACTTGCCTTGATAATTTCATCGATCATCATAACTCCTCTTCTTTCCTCATCATTATAGAGTAAAATTTCATCTTCAAGAAACTCTTCGTCATGGATAGATCCATCAACTTTAATTGAGTGTAATAACACAAAAGCGATTAGAGGCCCGAATATTATCCAAATCCACATGGCAAATTTGGCTCCTCATTAGCGAGTTTTATCAAACTCTTTTAGTTAGATTTAAAAAAAACTATTATGGATTTTTATTCGATATTGGCACATATGTTTCATGCGCGAGTAATAAATCCTATATGCATAATTGTTATATAAAAATAATATTTTAATGAGTTCGGGGCCTAATTATGAGAGAAATCCTAGGCAAGGCAAAAACAATTAAAGAATTATTAAGTGGAGTAAAATACTCTATTGATTATTATCAACGAGAATATAAATGGGGTCGAAAGCAAATTCAAGAACTTATAGATGACTTGTCTAACAAATTCTTAGAAGATTATCATCCGAATCATTCAAGAGAAATAGTAGAAAACTATGGCCACTATTTTTTAGGTTCTATAATAATAAGTCGGAAAAATGGTCAAAATTATATTGTAGATGGCCAACAACGATTAACAACTTTGACATTGCTATTAATATATTTGAATAATCTAAAACGCCAGCACCCAGGACGAGTTAAAAATATTGATGAGTTAATCTTTTCTGAAAAATATGGAAGGAAATCATATAATCTAGAAGTTGATGAACGCCGGGCTTGTATGGATTCGCTTTATGAGCAACAATTGTTTACTCAAACCGAACCTATTGAATCAGTACAGAATATGTTGGCACGTTATGAAGATATTGTGAATTATTTTCCTGAGGAGTTGAGAGATGATGTTTTACCATTCTTCGTTGATTGGTTAATTGAAAATGTCCATATGGTTGAGATCACTGCTTATTCGGATGACGATGCTTATTTCATCTTTGAAACAATGAACGACCGTGGGCTTTCACTTAGCCCAATTGATATGCTAAAAAGCTATTTGTTGGCAAATATTCTAGATGAAAAACAGAGGAATTCTGTAAATACTTTATGGAAGGACCGTATATTGGATATGAATAAAGTTGATAAAGATATTGCTTCTGATTTTTTTAAAACATGGTTACGCAGTCAATATGCGAATAAAATTCGTGAAAGGAAAAAGGACGCAGAACCTGAAGACTTTGATAGAATAGGTGCAGAGTTTCATAGATGGATCAGAGATGAAAGAGAAAATATTGGTCTACAAAATTCCTCGGACTTTTATAATTTTATTAATCGTGATTTTAATTTTTATTCAATTCAATATATAAGATTAATGATTGCTTCAACAATATTACAACCAAGTTTAGAACATATTCTTTATAATACTCATCATGGATTCACTCTTCAATATAATCTGTTACTTTCACCGCTAAATCCTCATGATTCTGAGCAAGAAATCGTTTTAAAACTACGTTTAGTAGCCATGTTTATAGACATATTAATAACTTGGCGATTATGGAATCTCAGAAGTATAGCCTACTCTACAATGCAATACGCAATGTTTCTAGTTATGCGTAATATTAGAGGTTTAGATTCAAAATCGTTGGCAGAAAAACTTTATGACACATTAAATAGAGAACGAGAAACCTTCACTACCGAAGATAGATTGTATGTTCATCAGCAAAATCGTAAATATATCCATCGAATTTTAGCTCGTATTACAGATTATATCGAACAACAATCTGGTCTCCCATCCCGCTATATGGAATATGTATCTGGTCAAGGTTCTTCACGATATGAAATTGAACATATTTGGGCAGACAAACCTGAACTTCATACCGATGAATTTTCTCATGCATATGATTTCCAAAATTATCGTAATCGGATAGGTGGACTATTATTACTTCCAAAGAGTTTCAATGCAAGTTATGGTGATTTAGAATACAAGAAAAAAGTACCACACTATAATAAAGAGAATTTATTAGCTCGCTCACTACATCCCTTGTGTTATGATCATAATCCAGGCTTTTTTCGATTCATTGAAAAAAGTGGTTTGCCATTCAGACCACATAATGAATTTAATAAAGTAGAATTAGATGAACGACAAGAACTGGTAAGAATGATGGCTAAACATATATGGCATCCAAATAATCTTATGCTTGAGATTAAAAAATAAAGCGTGTACACGCCTAAATCTAGTATTTATAATGCATTTATTATTAATAATTCTTATGTGGGAAATTATTAAGATGTTTATTCCTCAAAATGAACCTGGCGTATTTTATATGTTTTCACGCATTCATGAAGAACTTGGTTTTGATGAAATTGTCGATATTTCGACAATGACACCTGATATCTTTGCTAGGAGAAATGGAGAACTAGTAGGTTTAGAATTAGAGTATAAATCTAGTGGTGCACTTCGTCACTATCGAGTTTCGAATGAGGACCCTCGAGAAGGGAAATGGTTGAAAGAAGGTAAAAAATGGAAATTTATTCTAAATAATGGTAATATTAACAAAGAAGTTGAAGATCCTCATGACAAATATAGACTAGATGTTCAGAGAGGATTATTATTATTTAAATCTGTAAGAGATAAATTTAGTATCATAGTATGTTGGGAAAATAATGAATTATTTGAGGAAAATATTGAAGTAATAGAATTAGAAAATATTTTTAAATAAATAGATTTCAAAAATCATTTATTTGAACCAAAAGCGCGCGCGAGAGATCACTATTTAATAGTATGTACAACATTTGAGATATGCTTTATGATTACTTCACATGTACGCTCGCAGATAATAAAATATATTACCTATACATAAAAATCGACTTGTTATGCGTGCTCTAAAGGAAATAGTAACTTTACCGTACATCTCTGGCATTTTAAGATATGCTACCCTTCTGCCATAAATCTCTTGATCATAGGTTGTGTGATCAAGCTATGAGATCTGGACGAGTCAACTTGTTGTCGTAGGTCTGTTGAATGACTACATTTACTATCTTTAACTCTGGTATCAATCGATTAGTTTGTACACGATTCAAAATGATTCTAGAATGAATAAAATATTCTGTAAATTTTCAATACTAGTAATAATATTTGGCCATGTTGTTTCAAGTACAATATCTTGTGAATGAGCTATTTTGTCTCTTAATTGTTCTATTCTACCTAATATTTTTGAATATTCTTTTATATTTTCAATTTCAAATATTTTTTTTATTTTATCTATTTTATTAATTATATTACTTTTATCGCAGAATTGAAGACAATCTAATAACCCTATATCTTCGCTTCTTTGTTTACGTAATTTCAATATATTTTCTGCTTTATCAATTCGAATTTTTTTTAAATATTTCTTCCATGAGTTATTAGGAAATTCGTTATTTATTATTCTTTGCATTTGCATTTCTAATAATGTTATTAATCCAAACAATAACATTCTTACTGGTGCTTTTTGCAGATCTCCTCTTGTTATTATTCCATATACTCTGTTTTTTTGTAAAACAAATATTCTCTTTTTCTCTTTTAATAAAGATATGCAATCAATAATTGGTGTAGAATCAGACGTTAAATCTGTTAATTTAAATTCTATTTTATATTTGTTACAAGGTCCATTTATTAAATCACAACGATTTATATAACCACATATTATTCCATTTTCCCTTAATCCCATAACATCAAAATCCTTCTTTTCCATGTCTTCCTTTACAATTTTAGAATCCGTATCTAATGGATGTGATTGAAATATTTCACAAATATGAAGTGCCCTTATATTGTCAAATATTTTTCTCAGATCCGTTAAATTAGATTTTAACTGTTTCATTTATATTACACTACATATGCTTGATGAGGTTGTGTCCGTAGTTCTGAAAGCGATGCGCGCATGCAATGTGAACTCAATGGACATGATTCAAATCATATCGATAACTGTCAAACTTGTTTAAAATACCTTTGCGCGTGATATGTCTTTACCGTGTGTTAATAGGAGCGATCATATTTTTGAAGCTGTTTTAAAAGATTTTTTCGGAGAAAAGGGCTTTTTTCCTGTTACTAGGAATGTTCACATCTAGATGTCCATGTAACTAAACCTGTATTTAGTTACCCTTTAAATGTTTAATACGTGTTTTTGATCAGACCCTCCTGATATTTCCTTCAGGTGGGTGTCTCGTGGGGTCCCACTGATCTGATCAATTAAACCATTGGAAGCGTTTGGGTCTTTTATTCGGTAGCGGTACGCTTAAAACTTGTCCATGGCAGACTCGATTGGCAGGGACCGAAGAAGGTCTCCATCTATGTAAGCAGGGTTCTGTACAGGGCGCAAGCTGCCACTATAGCCGTTGCTTGCATATAATGGCGAGATAAGGCAGAGAGCCTTCCATATCTCCTAAAATGAGTCTTGGGGATGAGCAGAATGGGTGGATGATGCCTTGTAGAGACTGGAGGGTGTTCTCGAATCATCCATCCTTTTTAAAGGCATAGGTTTGTGGGTCCAAACGTTGTCTTCATTGAGACAGTTATCAGCACAGGATTCCATATAGGAGACGATGAAGAGGGTGATCGGCGGTGATCGGACCGATCGATCGCTTTTCAGTGTCTAAACCAAGACATTACATTACATTTGTGTGCTGCGAAGTCGTATATTGAAGAGTGGGAAACTTACGATAATTTACAAATATATTTTCAAAAGAGAGCTTTGTATACACTTTAATGTTTGGACCTAGTAACCTTTGTAGACAAATCCCGTTTCTCTTCATTATTCGTCGTACGTACAAGAATCGAAGGTTCACTGACGATGTTTATCATACCATTGGAGTTGCCGGCCATATGATAGGCCTTCCAGAGGTGCTTCTGTTTGGATGTGGGCATTCCTCAACAAGGATGTAAGATATTCCCTGTAATCATGTCCCGCATGGAAGTAAACAGATTTTATTTTGTTAAGTCCGATTTTCTCATCTAGTTGCCTAATAACCCTCTCTGCCCACTCTCTCCTCTTCTGTTCACCCATGGTCTTGAGAGTGAGCTCGTAAGGCTCTATCACTTCCTCTGGTAGGAGTAGCCCGTACTTGGCGCTGAGTATTGCTACATGGTCGTAATGTTTCATCGCGTACCTGTATGCCTTTGTGAAGAGAGTCGAGGGCAGGTACATTTCCTCTGCCTTACAAGGATAACTTTGCTTCGATTTTGTGCAGCTAATTAAACCAATCTTCAATTTCACTCTAAACTTTCATATACTGTCAGCTATATTTAGAGAGATCGCAGTGAAGGCTATCTGCACAAGATGTGGTGAAGAATACACTAACCATGAGTATGAACGTGATAGATTCTGCCGGAACTGTGGTTCTCTACTCAAACTGGAAATATCAGGCATCATCAGTAACAG
>Ga0209636_10008133_pt1 | contig 10683 bp, 8 predicted proteins | sample DeeMarSWOR152_54_FD_187464 | JGI IMG/M metagenome (GOLD analysis project Ga0209636, IMG submission 187464) | Marine sediment microbial communities from White Oak River estuary, North Carolina - WOR-1-52-54 (SPAdes) (version 2) | ecosystem: Environmental > Aquatic > Marine > Intertidal zone >... | reverse complement strand
GCCGATATCATAGGTGTGATCTCTGTACCAATCATAGGTGTTAATCTTGTTGTGGGTCACACAGGGACTCAAAACATCGATAAGAGAAAATCCTCTATGTTGAATCCCTTGCTCAAGAAGACGGCTGAGCTGCTTTGGGGCACCAGCAAAACCCCTGGCCAGAAAAGTGCCACCAGAAGCAAAGGCTAACCGAAGTCCATCAAGAGGCAGTTCCTTTGAACCTTGTGGTGTGGAATTGGAGACAAATCCCAATTGACTGGTAGGTGAGGTTTGTCCCTCTGTTAGGGCATAAATCCTGTTGTTGACAACGATGCAGGTCAAATCCACATTTCTTCTCACCGCGTTTATAAAATGACTGAGGCCAATGGAATAGGCATCCCCATCTCCACTCACTGTGATCATGGAAAGCCGCACATTGGCGAGTTTTATCCCTGTGGCGACGGGTAGAGTCCTCCCATGCAGGCTGTGAAAGCCATAGGCCTTGAAATAATTATTCAATCTCCCATGGCAGCCAATCCCTGTCACGATCACCATCTCCTCAGGCTTCATATGCAGTGAAAGAGCGGCCGCTTTGAGGCTGGAAAAGACACCATAGATGCCGCATCCAAGGCACCATGTGGGATTCTGGAGGTGATAATCCTTTTCCCTCATTGTTTCAAAGCCTTTTGGATAAATCCAGAAATATCACGCGGCCGGAAAGTCTGTCCGGAATAATTCACTATACTCTCTATCTTATCTTTATGATTCACTTGACTCTCTATGAGATGTTTTAACTGCCCCTCAAAATTGTTGTCCACGACAAAGATCCGTTCACAACTGTTGATGAAATTCTCGGCTTCTGTGCTGAGAAAGGGCCAAAGCGTGCGGATCTGCAGATATTTTGTCTCGATCTCAGAATCAAGAAGCTGTTCCATGGCTTCTTGGATAGGACCTAGTGTCGAACCACACCCTATTATTCCGATATCAGATGTTCTTTTTCCCCAGATTTTAGAACGGATGAGATCCTTTTGCGCTGATATGAGTTTCTGCATCCTTTTCTCCATCATCCTCTTCCTGTTATGGGAAGATTCATCCCGATAGCCTCTCACATCGTGCTCATTGCTCTCGACCATGTGAATCCCATTTTTCATTGATGGAAGTGCCCTAGGGGAGATACCATCCCGGATAAACTTGTAGCGTTGATAATCATTCATGCTGAGAAGCTCTTTTTGGCTCAGCATTTTGCCCCTATCTATATGAATTTTCGAATAATCAAAATTTTTCACCGTCCTGTAATTTTGCCCATAATCCTGTTCAGTGAGAAGAATCACAGGGAGCTGGTATCTGTCAGCAAGGTTAAAAGCTTTGATCGTGAATTGGTAACACTCTTGGATCGTTCCAGGAGATAATACGATGCGAGGGAAATCCCCATGAGCCCCATGAATCCACTGGGTCAAGTCTGCTTGTTCGGATTTTGTTGGCAACCCTGTGCTAGGGCCAACCCTCTGGACATGAACCACGACGATCGGGATTTCCGCCATCCCAGCGAGGCTAAAGCCTTCCATCATCAGGGACGCTCCGGGACCTGAAGTGGCAGTCATCGCTCTCACTCCTGCATAAGATGCTCCCAACGCCATATTTATGGCTGCCATTTCATCTTCTGTCTGAACCACAAGACCTTGATATCGAGGGAAAACCCGAGCCAACCATTGCCAGATCTCAGTGGCTGGACAGATAGGGTAAGCGGCGAAAAAACGGCATCCAGCCACCAGAGCCCCGAGAGCAATAGCCTCGTCCCCGGATAAGAGAAGTCGGTTCAAGTCCCTTTTATTCTTCAGCCGATGTCTTTCGTTCTCTCGTACGATTGTCTTTGCCTCTTCGCAACCTAGGTGAATAGCCTGAATGTTCTTGTGCACAACATCCCTTCCTTTTTTCTTGAGGAAGGTGTCGGAGATGATCTGGGTGACGACTTGAAAGTCAAGATCAAGAATGTAGCATAAGCCTCCCAAAAGAATCATATTTTTGAAAATCTCTTTCCCCAATATCTCTCGGGCTAGCTTTCTCATTGGAAAAGGATGGAATGTCCTTCCTGTTCTTTCTGCCGGTTTGAGCCGGGTCAATTCTTCTCCTTCACACAATACAATTCCTTGTTCAGCGACATTTCCTATGTGCTTGATAATTGCATCACAGTCAAAAGCCATCAACACATCAATTTCATCAGCCCGCCCATGAACCTTTTTTAGGCTTGCCCTTATGGTGTAATTTGTTGCTTCGCCTCTTATGTTGGAAGGGAAATTTCTGTAGGTCACAATCTCCCATCCCTGTCTCTTCAATATCTTTGCCAGAACATTTCCCGTGAACAGCACCCCATCACCTGCTTTGCCAGCAATCGTAACAGATATATCAGTCTTCATTCTTTTATTCGTCCATTCCAATTATCCATTGTTCTCTATCTAACTGCAATAAACATACCAAACATGACTGAGAAATGCTCACTCCGCCCATCAGGTGCTTTTCCCCCAGGAACTCGGGTTTTGCTGGTCAATGATTTCTTTTCGATACGGTAGTAACTCTCCAAGAAAATACCGAAATATCGGTAGAAACTCGGCTTTTCGGTCCCAGGTCAATGGCTCTTCGTCTTCTGTATTCTGAGTTTCTTCATACGGCTTTGTAGAGTTGAAGGTTTTAAGCCAAGTATTTTTGCAGCTCCTTTTGGACCGTAGATCACTCCTTGAGTGAGCTTTAAAATCTCCTCGATATATTGTCTTTCATAATCTTGGAGAGGAAGATAGGCATCCCTTTCTTTTGTTCCTGATTTCTCACCAAAATATGCTTTGGGCACCTCAAGAGACTCTCCTTTTGATATGACAAGACCATGCTCGATAATGTTCTGTAATTCTCTCACATTTCCGGGCCACGAATACTCCATGAAATACTCTTGCGTCTCGGGTTTGATCTTATTGACCCTTTTTCCGACTTTCCGTCCATAGATTTCCAGAAAATAAGCTGTTAGCAAAGGGATATCTTCCTTCCTCTCCCGCAGAGGTGGGATATCGATCGGGAAGACATTCAAACGGAAAAAAAGATCCTGCCTGAATTTCCTTTCCTTGACCAGTTGGCTGAGATCCCTGTTTGTGGCAACGATGAGCCTTACGTTGACCCTGATGGTTTTTGAACTTCCCACTCTCTCAAATTCTCCATCTTGGAGAACGCGGAGGAGCATGGCCTGTGTTTCAAGAGGCAAATCTCCAATTTCATCCAGAAATATGGTTGCTCCATCAGCGTATTCAAACCGCCCAATGCGTCTCCTGATGGCACCGGTGAAGGCACCTTTCTCATGCCCAAAAAGTTCGGATGTAATCAGGCCCTCTGATAAAGCCGCACAATTCACTTTGACTAGAATTCGTTCCTTTCGTTGACTTAACTCGTGGATGTATCGAGCGACAAGTTCTTTTCCGACGCCAGTTTCTCCTCTAATGAGAACGGTGGTATCTGCAGGGGCGACCTGTCTGATAGCATCTTTCACTCTTTGAAGAGCTTTACTCGACCCCACCATTTCCTCGAAAGGATGTTCTGCTTTCAATTCTTCCTTCAACACTTGGGTCTCTTGATAATATCGGTCTTTTAGGGATTCGGTTTGCGCTTTTTCCAGCCTCTCCTGTTCTAACCGAATGCTGTCGCTTATATCTCGAAAGGTTCCCCGGTATTTGGCGATTTTTCTGCGGGAGTCTCTTACGGCTGTTAGGGAAAACTCATAATACATCTTCTCTTTCCCTATCAAAAAAGACAAAATTTGACTGACGACTTTCTCCTGCCCATCAACTGACTCAAGGAATTCTTCCCATTTATCTTTCTCAAGATGAAGATCGCTCATTCTGATGTGACGGCCGAGCAGCATCTGGGGAGAGGAATAGCCCAGAAGCTTCGCACCCTTGCTATTGATTTGGACAAAATACCCTTTTGTATCCAGTTCTACTATCCCGATAGGCGCAGAGTCGAACAACTCCATCAATCTTTTTTTGGAATCGTCCAATTCCTTGTAAAGATGAGAGTTCTGGACAGCTATTCCGATCTGGGTACTCACCTTCTCCAAAAAATCAACCATTTCTAGGGAAAGAATATCTTTTTTTTCATCCGCGATATAAACTTCGGCAATAATCTTGCCCCCAAACTTCACCGGGATAATGGCGACAGATTCATATCCACTCTTGGCGCAGACACCGCGCAATGCGTTTTTCTCCATCTGGGGATGATTGTTCTGAATTCCTGCCATGAATTCTTTCATACTGGATGTAATGAACGCTCCTTTCTCTGTGATAAATGGATAAGATTTATCCACCTTTCCTCTGGCCACATAGCCACAAAGGCAGTCTTTTAAAGTAATCCAGTGTTCGGAGTCGATGAATTCCTTTTTGAGTCCGAGATGGGAATAAAAAGGAATATTCCCTTTTTCGTCGATGATCCTGATGGCAAGGTGATGACAGCCCGTGACTCTTTTCAGGATGAGGAGCACTTCATGCAGATTGGACTTTAAATCAGGGAGCTGAGTGATCTTCTCAGAAATCAGGGAATAGGCTTCCAAAAAGCTGAGGTCGTTAGGACCGGACTTTTTTTCCATTTGATTACGCTTTGAAAGAAAGATATCTATCTAAGATTCAGTGGTGCTTTCCTCATTGCTTTAGCTGAATGCAGTCCCCCCTTGAATACGGTGCTCCGCTTGTAAGAAAGGGTGAACTGATGGTTGGATATTGTCTTTTTTACCGTCTTCTTGGGTGCCTTTTTTTTGATCTATTTTTTTGTTTTTTTTGACCCCTTTATGATCTTCTTCTGCTTCATCGGTTCGGAGCAACAGATGAAATAATGTTCTTCTACACACCCACAGTCATCAATGACAAAGCGAAATCCGCAGAGGCCACATTCATAGGTTTGTCCTTTTTTGATCTTTGTGCCTTTTTTTGGCTTGGCCTCAGTTTTGGTTGTTTTTCTTGTTGTCTTCTTAGTGACTTTCTTTGCTTCTTTTTTTGTCGTCTTCTTTACTGGCATATGTCACCTCCCATTCAATGCGGCGTTCATTCCCTGATATTTTTACCATCAATAGAAGTCCGAGTCAACCGGAGGAAGTCCTCTTCCATTTTGTGTGGCTGGACACTGATGGAGAAGAGAAACACTGAAAATTCTGCCCCCACAAAATGGAAAAGAATCCACATGTCTATCATTACAGACTTGGAAAATCCCCAAGGGCTTTATAAAACGACCCGAGGAATCTGAGGATTGATACGGGTAACGATCTCGTAATTGATAGTTCCCGCTAAGGAGGCCAGTGCATCCGCAGTGATTCTTTCCTCACCGCTTTTTCCAATAAGCACAACCTCATCCTCCTCTTCCACGCCGGGAATATCTGTTACATCGACCATCGTAAAATCCATCGCCACCCTTCCTCGAACTGGTGCTCTTTGTCCCCTTATGAGAACATGGGAAACATTGGAGAACGCCCGTGAATAACCATCGTAATAGCCCACAGGAAGCACCCCCAGTGACGTCTCTCTGGTTGTCCGATACGTGCACCCATATCCAATATAAGCACCTTTGGGGATTTTTTTCAGTTGAGCGATTCTGGTTTTCCAAGAAAGAACCGGCTTCAGACGCACCGGCTCTCTATTTCGAAGCAAACACGACACATAAGTTTCTTTGGACGGCCAGAGTCCATACATGCCAATACCCACACGCACCATATCAAACCAGGTTTCTGGAAATAGAATGACTGCGGCAGTACAAGCAATGTGTTTGACCGGAATCTCAATCCCTTCTTTATCGAGGAGCTTGCAGACTTCTTGGAAATTTTCAAGTTGATAACGAGCATAAGAATGGTCTGTTGTATCCTCTATGTTAGCAAAATGAGAAGAGATTCCTTCTACGGTGAGCGTGGGATAGGCGTTGACTTTTTTTATAAAGGGAAGGACCTCATCCCTTCGAATCCCCTGGCGGTAAGTTCCCGTTTCTACCTTGACATGAAGTGGGATCTTGTTGCCTTGGGCTGGTCGGAGGGAGGCTAACCGTCGCACGGTTTCCCCGCTGTAAACCGTGAGTCTTAGGTTGTGTTTGACTGCACTCTCCAAATCCTCAAGAGCGACATAGCCAAGTACAAGAATAGGACAATTCAGTCCTAACTGGCGGAGCCGTATCCCTTCCTCGAGAGATTGGACTCCAAGCCAATCAGCGCCTGCCAGGAGGGCCATTCCAGAAACTGCTTCCAGTCCGTGACCATAAGCATTGGCTTTTACTGTGGCCAGCAACAACCTGTCGCTTCCGATCAGGCGGCGGAATGCATACAGGTTGTCTCTAAGAGCTTCCCTATCAACCTCAATCCACTGCAAGAGTCTTTTTTTCATGGCAAGAGGAAAGTCAGAGCTCTGCTTTGATCTTTTCTAAATTCATGAAGCGTTTTAGGTCTTCCTCGATTAAAATAGAGTCTCTTCTCTCCATTCCTGTGGAAATCATAGAAATTTTCGCCTGAATGAGGTCCTCGATAAACTTGACGTAACCTTTAAAAGCTTGAGGGAGTTCTGAATAATCGCGGATCCCATGGACCGTTTTCTTCCAGCCCCTGATTTTTTTGTACTGAGGTTCCACTTTCTCCAAAACCCAGCTCTCTGAAGGAAAACTTCGCAACTGCTCCCCTTTATATCTGTACCCCACGCAAACCTTGATTTCTTCTAAGCCGTCCAATACGTCGGGCTTGGATAAAATCATATGACGGATGCCATTGATCCGACACGAGTAGGCCACAGCCACAGCATCCAACCACCCGCATCTCCGGGGCCTCCCTGTTGTCGCTCCGAATTCATTACCTTTCTCAAGAAGCAATCGTCCAATTTCATCTGCAATCTCAGTCGGGAACGGGCCTTCTCCAACTCGAGTGGTATAAGCCTTGGAAACTCCCCAAACAGCATCGATCTTATCCAACCCAATTCCCAGCCCGGTGCAGACACCACCTATAGTGGAATTGGACGATGTCACATAAGGGTATGTTCCATGATCGACATCCAGAAGAGTCCCCTGTGCTCCCTCAAAAAGCACCGCTTTCCCTTCCTTGATTTTGTCTTCCAGTATCAGAGAAACGTCTGCGATGTATTTTTCTAAATGTGAAGCATAAGATGCATACGCTTCAAAGATCTTCTCTGGGTCAAAAAGCTCTGCTCCATAGTGTTTCAAATAAATATTTTTTTCTTTAACATTGTGTGCAATCTTTTCCCGAAGGATATTTAGGTCGAGGAGATCTCCAGCCCTGATTCCCTGGCGGCCGGCCTTGTCTTGATAGGAAGGACCGATTCCTCTGGACGTCGTCCCTATTTTTTTTGAGCCTCTCACATTTTCACTGACCTTCTCTGCTGATGAATGATAGGGTAGGATGAGGTGAGCCTTGCTACTCATTACGATGTTTTCATTGATCTTCACACCGAATTTTTCCAGTTCTGAGATTTCGTCGAGAAATGCTTGGGGATTGATCACAACGCCATTCCCGATGATACAAAGCTTGTCCCCACGAAGAATCCCGGAGGGAATCAGATGAAGCACGATTTTTTTGCCGTTGATGAAAACGGTGTGCCCGGCATTATGACCTCCTTGAAACCGGGCAACCACATCAAAAGCCGGAGCAATAAGGTCAATAACCTTCCCTTTTCCCTCATCACCCCATTGGGTGCCTAACACAACAATATTGGCCATAAATCTCCTCTTGATAACGATCAGATTTTATATGAGCCTGCGGACAAGGAATTTTAACAAAACTCTGGAAACGAAACAAGTTTAGAAACTGAGCGCCACTTGCACGGCCCAAAGATCATCCTTCTGTGCTTCCCCTTCTTCCCTGTTGAAATCATACTCTAATTTAAAAAAAACATTCTCGACAGGACTATACATCAAACCCAAAGCCCAGCGGCTTCTGTCCACAAACATGCCCTCCCCTGGTTCCATCCCTTCAGAGAAACCTGCTCCATGGTAGGGATCAGTGTATTTCAGTTTCTGGAAGCTTGCCAAGGGAATGAAGTTTCCGAAATTGATCGAAACCTGAACAAAATAGCCTTCGGCCTCGCCCTGAGCAAAATCCTCTGGATTATCTATCTTCCCGAGAGTGTATTCGCCGAACACCTGCCAATCCTGGGTTATCCAGGTCAAATCCACTCCATGAAGCGTTAAGTTCCGGCTGTCCTGGTCATCATATTTGCTGTTGTGGATAGAGTAGGCCACCTCGACTCCCTGCCCGAGTGAAAAGCCGAATCTTCCCCCTTTTCCTTTGTCCTTGTTGTTATCCTCGAACTGCTGACCATCTTGCAAACTCTGTCCTTCCTTGAGACCATTTCCAAGATAACCCGAGTAGAAAATGCCGCTGAATCTCCCTTTGACCAGGACACCGACATCTCTCCATCTATGGGGATAACAAAACTCGACATGCAGCGGAGGATTGATGAGGAATGTCTGATGAGGCCTGTTGATCTGGTTATATTTTCCGAAAGGCACCAGATAGAGGCCCAGTTTGAGCTGAAACGATTGTTCACTGCCCAGCCCCAGCCATGCTTGATCGATTTCGAGCCGTGTGACATCCACAATTCTGAATTCGGCCTCATAGTTAACATTAGGGGAGACATCTCCTTTAAATCCCAGCCCGAATAAAGGATTTGTGAATGCTCCTTTGTCATACTCTCCCTTTTCCTGACTTTTTACAAAACTGGATGAAAGATACCCACTGATATCCCCAAAAGAGTGTGTGACCAAAATCAAACAAACAAAAAGAAGTGTTGAAATTTTTAATTTCATAAGATTGAGAAGTCGAAGTCGTCCTCCAACAGCGAGCTTTTCCATTTTTCGACATCAATCTTTTGGAGAATGAGTCTGTTGATATCGTTGACGTTTTCTTTGGTCCCCATCCAAATGGCACCAATAATCTTTCCATCTTGGATAACGACCTTTTTGTAGATCCCTTTTTCTTCAATGACTTTCCGGAATTCCTCACCAGCTCCTTCTTCAGGATTGACCTCTCCTATTGAGGTGACATCCAGGCCAACCACTTTGAGGGTATTGGAAGGAATTGTGCCTTCATATTTCTTTTTCTGACCGGCAATGTTGAAAGCTGCAGTCCGGGCCTGATTAAAAGAAGCAGGTATGATTCCATAAAGCTTTCCCCTGTGTTGGACGTTATCTCCAGCAGCAAATATATCTGGATGGCTTGTCTGGAGATAATCATCGACAACGACCCCTTTGTCTGTAGCAAGGCCTGCCTCTTTGGCCAAGTCGATCTGAGGTCTCACACCAGCAGCCACTACGGCAGCTCCTGCCTCAATCTCACCCCCATCTTTGAAGCGCAGTCCTCTGACCTCATCCTGGCCTAAAATTTCTTTGGTGGTTACACCGAGACGCACTCTGATTCCCATGTTTTCGATCTGGGCTTTCAGCATCGCTGCTCCTTCGGTATCGAGCTGCCGTGGCAAGAGACGTTCGAAAAATTCCACAATCTGGATTTCAGCACCCCTCAAGCGCATGGCTCTGGCGATCTCCAGTCCCAAAAGTCCGCCCCCGATGATTGCCACCTCAGCGTGATCTTTGACCCAGTCTATGAGCGCGAGCGCATCATCCAGAGTTCTCAGCGTAAAGATCCCCCGTTTTTCTATGGCCTCAATAGGGGGAACAAATGAATAGGCACCATCGGCCAGAAGCAAGACATCATATTTCGCTCTTTTTCCACCTTCCAATTCGACCTGTCTGGAATCTGGATGGATTCTTTTCACCGGCATACCAAGGTGAAGCTCTAGGTTCTGCTTCTCGTACCAATCTTTCGAGAAGGCAAAAAGATTCTCTTGGGAAATATGACCAGCTAGAAATTCGATAAGATTCGGACGAGGGTAGTAAGGGTAAACTTCTGCTGCAAACACATCAATTTTTGCTTCAGAATCCAGCTCGCGGATTGTCTTGGACGAAATCGTTCCTGCCAGGCCATTACCGACCACAATCACATGCATCGCAATATGTATCCCTGTGAGTCCTCAGGACATTTTTTGAAAATATTCCTTTGCTACTCCGCACTGCGGGCAAACCCAATCATCGGGCAGCTCCTCGAACGGAGTTCCTGGTTCGATCCCGCTCTCTGGATCCCCGTGTTCAGGATCATAGATATATCCGCAGGCAGTACATTCCCATTTTTCCATCTTACGACTCCTTATACCTTATTCTCGAACTTTGTTACGTTCTATCAATCCTTAGGTCTGAAGAGACCATCCACTGTTTTGATAAGAAATCCAGGATCAATCATCCTCCAAAACATGTTTTTCGTATTCTTTCTCCAGCTTCAGCTTGTGAGACTTTTCCTGTATGATCAAAAAATCAAATAACTCCTTAAGCTCATTGCTCTCAGTATCTTCTCTCAGTTTGGTATACAGATCTACAGCATTCTGTTCTTTCTTTGCAGCGAGAATGAGAAGATCTTGAAAGTTCATATCCTCGCTTGGAGGTTCTTCAGTCAAATAGTCAGATATTTTTAAATCAGTCACCTCTTCTTTTGGAAAGGATTCAATCTGTTCCTCCGTGATGTCTTGAAGAAGCTTTTTATGGTTTTTCTCCTCATTCTGGAGCTCGAGAAGCAAGTCCTTTAAGCCTGGAGCTTTTGCTGTTTCGCGCATCTCTCCATAGGCCTTTATGGCTGCTTCTTCCCTT
>Ga0209636_10008131_pt1 | contig 10686 bp, 8 predicted proteins | sample DeeMarSWOR152_54_FD_187464 | JGI IMG/M metagenome (GOLD analysis project Ga0209636, IMG submission 187464) | Marine sediment microbial communities from White Oak River estuary, North Carolina - WOR-1-52-54 (SPAdes) (version 2) | ecosystem: Environmental > Aquatic > Marine > Intertidal zone >... | reverse complement strand
GATGCCACGACTCTGTCCATCCGATGATGTAGTAAAAACGAGGAGGCACGGAGATGAAAAATACGAGTCAAACGAGGCAACCAACCAAATCAAAAAAGGCAGCTGAACCAAAACTAATTAGTACTTGGAATACTTTCATCGACTACTAAACGCACCAATTTTGATTTGGTTGCGTTAGGTACGTGTCCTCATGACAATGCTAAGCTGTTACCGGCAACTCGAACTACCGGTGCTGGAGAAAAAGCGGTTTGTACGCAGTGCGGGCACGCCTGGTACATTAACAAGAGGATACGAGCGTGCAAGTGCTTGACGTGTCACGGAACATCGCGGAAGACGGCGGAACGCATGATTACGAATCGGATGGTGCAGAGTAACGCTATAAAAAATGGTGGGCCATTCTGGGCTCGAACCAGAGACCTCAGTCTTATCAGGATTGATGACAAACAAAATAAACCTTTATCAAAGGGTAAACCAAGCGACTATATTGATGCTTGGTATAACGAACAGCTGCTCAAAGGCACTACCAAATCAACGATAGCTACTTATCTTTCTCGGGTAAAAGCACTGCTCGATACTTACCAAGTGCCAAACATATTTGACATCAAAAATTATCTATCAGAAAAGCAACAGGCAGGCTATTTGTCGGGCACGATTGCAAACTATGTTAAATCATATCGGAGCTTCTTCGGATATCTATTTACCTCTGGTCTCTATGACCTCGACTATCGTTGCTTACGTTTACCGAAAATAACGTATCAGGAGAGGCGAGTACCCACAGAAGAAGAGGTGGTGAAACTATTTCAAGCACTTGGCAATGACGAAGACAGACTAGCTTTACTACTGCTGGTCGATTGCGGTCTGCGTGTTTCTGAACTTGCGACAATTAAACTAAAGAATATCAAAATAGAAGATGCGAGTATTTTAATAAATGGCAAGGCAGGGAAGACGAGGACTGTCTATCTGTCGGAGATGAGTGTTAAGCGTCTCCAAAATTATGTGGGTAAGCTGAAAGGTGAATATCTCTTCCCGGTTAATAGGTCTGATGCTAACCATGAGTATCGAAATCGTCGATTCTTCGAGATTCGCTTGGCTGAGTTATGTGAGCGAGCCGGCATTGAACAAATAACCCCACATCAGCTACGACATTACTTCGCTACGCATACTCTATCTAACGGTGCTGACGTGAAAGCGGTTAGCGAGATGCTCGGGCATGCGGATGTGGGAATCACGCTTAAGATTTATCACCATGTCAACGCTAAAGCGATAAGAGAGATGCATCTAGAGTATAGTCCGTTGATGAATATGAGGCTAGCCAAATTGCAATAGCATATTTGCGAGGGAAAGCATCAATCAAAATCACCATTACTCAAACATCGTGATATCAGCTCGTTTGGACTAAAAATTATCCTAACAGAGCAAATCCTGCAGTAATAACTATGGTTTAGAGGCTTCCACTGAATATTCTTGGAGATGTTTGCCCGGTCATGCATATAGTTATTCTATACCTTTTACTTTTTCTATTTAGAAAGGTTACCAAGGATAAACATCGAAAAATAGACAACGACCCGAAGGAATTTCATGACTTACCATACTCTGGATTTATCTCTTTATACCCTTCAGATATAGGCCTTTATTTTTATCTCCTATAAGTCGAACTTCTTCTACTTTAAATCCAGCACTTTCTACAAGAAGACGAAGCTCATCAGGCGAGAGACCACCCCGAAAATAGCCAGGCGGTTTACCCCACTTCCTCATAACTCGCATGACAAGTTTTAATTTTTCAAACAGCTTCATTCCAAAGGATGTATAATCGACGATAATTAATAGACCTCCGTCCTTTAGCACCCGGTAACCTTCCTGGAGAGTTATTGAGGGATTTTCTATCACATGAACCAGGTTAGCCATAAGTACGCTGTCAAATTTTCCATCAGGAAAGGCTGTTTTTTCACAATCGGCTTTTTCTACGGTTACATTTTTCAGGTCTTTTAACTGTGTTCGTGCCACTGCCAGCAGCTCATCTGAAAGGTCGGTAGCGATAACATGGCTTGCATTTGCCGCTATATACTTAGTGAATAATCCTGCGCCACAGCCAAACTCGATGAGTTCCCCCAAGTTGCTTTCCCCGGATAATCTCTCCTTGAGTGATTGCAGGAGAGCGCCCCCGACAACATATTTTTGATCTTCGTCAAAAGTATCGGCGAACTTGCTCCAGTATTCCTCTTTTTTATAATCGGCCATAGATATTCCCTCCTATATGTAGAGGATACATTATAGCCAACATATGAATTCATTTTTCTGTTAATTTGCTCACTCCTGTAGGTAAATTAGCACTCGCTTAAATGCGTGTCAAGAGCTTTACATTCTCGTCTAGTATACCTCTAGAAGATATTTAAGTAACATTCTATAAAAAGAAAAGAGGAGCAGTGATGCTCCCCACAACTTGCCTATGAAAGGGCCCACCGAATATTCTCGGGGATGTTTGTCCAGTCATGCGTATAAATATTTGATACCATTTGCCTTTTCTATAAAGTGAAAATCGCTATTAGACTAAAATGGGGACGTTTGCCCTTCCATGCGTACATTTTGTCAAACTAATCTTGGGGTTTGCAATTAATAATGGTATCGTCTGGGACGTCTTTCGAAATAACAGCACCGGCTCCAATGATACAGCGATGACCAATGTGAACTCCAGGAAGAATAATAGCTTGACCACCTATCCAGGAGTCGTCGCCGATTGATACTGGCTTACCGAATTCAAAAACATCCCTTCTTTTCATGAAATCTTTAGGGTGAGTAGCGGTGTATATGTGTACTCCAGATCCGAAAAATACGTTAGATCCGATTCGAACCGAGCAGACGTCTAGGACAACGCAATTAAAGTTGAAGAAAACCCTATGACCAGCATAAATATTATAGCCATAATCGCAGAAAAATGGAGGCTCAATCCAGATATCGGAAGCACAATTTGGCAATAATTTAGAGATAATTACTGAGTATTTATTAGCATCTCCGTATTCAATTGTATTCAGACGATGCAAATATGAACGAGCTTGTTTTCGTTCTGAGGTAAGTTGGGAGTCATTAGCATCATAAAGTAGCCCGGACAACATTTTTTCTTTTTCTGATGCCATAATTAACCACCTGTTTATATATCAAGATGATAATTGGATTATATCATAGAAATGAGCGTGTGAAATTAATTTGTGGATGATAAATATCATTACAGGAAAAACATCGAGATGTTTGTCCGGTCAGGCGTACAAATATTTAATACCGTTTGGCTTTTCAATAAGGTGAAAACGACCATTACATACCAACAACAATATTTGGTTTAGAAAATCGCCTTCATTTTTATTTCAATAGTCTATATTTTGATGTTGCGATAAGCGCTATTCCAATAATCAGAACAACGGTTTGGATTGGGTGGAAAGTTACAAAAAATGTCCAAGCAGCTGAACCAAGAGATACAATTAAACCGGCATAAAATTGTATTGCATTTAAGTTTTTCATTCTTTCTTACCCTCATTAATAATAGTGATTTTTATATATTGGAACTTGAATTTAGTCCTCTGCTTTGTGTTTGTCAATGTCGCACTAAACCAACCAAATCCCTACCCGCCTTTAAACGATTAATATATCCCCGTTTAAGCGATGTCGTTTAAAAATGGGGAGGGTATAGAGATAGTTTGTGTCGTTGGTTTCTAGTCACTATTACACGAACATCGGGATGTTTGATAGTCTTGCACTATAATCATTTGGACAACAAAGAGTTGGTTAACATTGTTCCTGTTTGAACGGATATCGGAATGTTTGCCCTTTCATGCGTATATAGACAGAGCGTAGAGTGGCATAGATGTGGAAAGATGGTCCACGTTATGTATATATTAGTAGACCGTTGCCGGGCAAGACTTTAGTGGTTTTTCTATTCTTTGATCGATTAACGTTTGAAGGCTAGTAAGGTAATATTGGATGTTGCTATTAAACAAAGTCCTACAATAGCAATAACCGTTGCAATGCCTGTAGTATTTTCTCCCAGAATATCACCATCGAACATAAAGAAAGCAGCTACCAACGCTAAAATAAGTCCTATTATCCATTGTGCAAAGAATGCCTTTTTATTCCTGACGATAGGTTGCTCTAATTTTCTTTTTTGTTTTCTCCCATATTAAAATAAGCTAACCAGTATAATTTTCCATATTTTCAGCAAAAATTTCTTAACAACCCTCTTGACACTCTTTATTCGACACATTATCATTATGATGTATTTCCGTACAAGGAATAATTTAACTTACGAGTAATTTTGTGAACATAACAAAGGAGGTGGAATATTATGGAATAAATGGGTTCAAATAAAGAGTAGCTGCTTCTAAGTCTCAGTAAGGAGGAAAAAGTGAAGCGAATTATTCTATTAACACTTATAGTCTTGCTGGTATCTGCCATTATTTTTGGGGGCTGCGCAGCTGAACCGGCAGAGAAAGAAGTGACAGAGATAGAAATCCTATCGGTTGAGTCCGGGTTGGCTGGCTACTTTATGTCCTTTGGCCTCGCTGACATTATAAATAAATACTCTACTACGCTTCACGCTACTGCCCTTGAAACCATAGGTGGCGTGAATATAAAGATGATGAGGGACGCTCCTCCAGAGAAGCAAAAGCGAATGGTAATCTGGTCTACTCCGACAACCAATTACCTAGCAAAGAATGCTGACCCTTCGGCTGTTGGCGAGGGGGAAGCACCTTATCTCGATTGTAGGGCGCTAGCGCATCTATACTACACCGGTTTGAACTTTGTAACCTTAGACCCGAACATAAAGACCCCCTATGACTTTGTCGGCAAGAAGATAGCCTTATTTACGCCGGGAAGCGTTGATGAAACGACCTTATGGATACTGGACTATGGCTACGAGTTGCCCATAGAAAGGAAAGAATACCTCGAGATGGGTGCCGGCAAGGGCAAAGACGCCCTCCTCGGTGGCACGGTAGATGTTGCCTTGACGGGAAATCTGGTCGCCGGAATAGAGGAATGGCATGACTGGCTACCAGCCCCGGCCACGGAAGAGATCTTGACCACCAGAGTAACTTACCGGGTTAACTTCGGTGAGGAGGAAATCGCCAAAGCACGGGCAAAGGGTTATCCCGTATACCCCATAAAAGGTAAAGGCAAGGAATACGGCAAATCACCGGCTCAAGATTGGATTGGTTGGTCGCTGGGTCTTTGCTGGTATGTCCATAAAGATATGCCCGATGAGACAGTGAACGAATTGCTTACAATAATGTGGGACAACATTAGGGACTTTGATGCTTATCACGCTACTGGCAAGTTTATGAATCATCAATTGCTATCCTTAGCACCTTGCTCCAGGGATGAGTTCCACCCGGCAGCCATCAAATTCTTTGAGGAAAAGGGCAATAAAGTGGGGATGGATTAGGGCGCAGGTACATTATTTTTCTCGTAGGAGCTAAGATATAGAAAAGTATCGCTCGATGACAAGCATGTCATTGGGCGATACTTAACCCGAGCGCAAGTCCCTGCTTTCCGACCGAAAATGGCTGAAGCCAAAACAGATGCAACCGAACTGAGCTTTCGATTGAAGGCATTTGATATCGCTATAGCTGTGGTAGGAACAGCTATGGTGGTATATCACGCTGTTTACTCTATGTATATAATTCACAACCCGGAGCTACACCAGAATGCTCATCTAGGCTTTGCCCTGATTCTCACATTCTTGATCTTTGCCCGAGCCGCCCGTAAACTGTGGCCATTACTGCTGGCGCTGGCGGCAGTATCATTCTTCTGTTGGTTTTATATTGAGTATAACTACAATGCACTTTATTGGCGGATAATGTACAACACTCCAACGGATTTGGTCGTGGGAGCGATTCTCATCCTTCTCGTTGTTGGACTCGTTTGGAAAAGATTCGGAAAAATCCTGGCTACGGTGGTATGTCTTTGTATTGCTTACATGTTTCTCGGTCAGTATCTTCCCGGAGTGTTTCAGACTATGCCCTTTCCACCGGATAAGGTACTCTCCAGGCTCTCTATGAGCTTCTCTGGGATATTTGGCACAGTACTGGATGTATCCGCCAGCTACATATTCCTGTTTATGGTATTTGGTGCCCTGATGCAAACCTGCGGCGCTGTTGGGTTTTTCTTGGAGCTTGGGAAGTTCATTGGGGGAAGGATGAGATCCGGCTCCGCCGTTACGGCTATCGCCACTAGCAGTATGGTGGGTATGGTCTCCGGGCAGGTAGCCCCCATTGTCGCTATTGTCGGGTCATATTCAGTACCCATGATGGCGAAGGCTGGATATAAGCTGAATCAGGGAGCAGCTATTATCGCCGCCGGCGGCACTGGAGCGTTGATTATCCCGCCGGTCATGGGTACCATAGCTTTCATTATGGCTGGCATAACTGGTATACCTTATGCCAGGATAATCGGCATTGCTGTTATCCCGGCGGCATTATATGTCATATGCTGTCTACTGTACTCCCACTTCCAGGCGGAGAAACTGCGTATCGTCCGGGTGACTGCTGAAGTAGACCGCAGAGAGTTATTACTTAGGGCACCCCTCTTCTTCATACCATTTGCGATCATCATAGCTCTCTTCATAGCGGGCAGACCACCACTTCAGGTTGGCTTTTGGGCGTGTGTCTCGGTTATCATCTTGAGCCTTTTCCGGAAGCAGACCCGCCCTTCTCTAGGCAACTTAGTAAAAGGGTTCGTCAGCGGAGCTGATACGGGAAGTCAGATTGCCATAGCTTGTGCCGGCATGGGCATGCTAATGACGGTTATTATAGTGACCGGGCTGGGAGTTAAGCTCGCTGCTGGCATTGTGGGCTGGACAGGTGGAAATATAATCGCTCTCCTCGTCATAACCGCAGTAATAATGATCTTGATGGGCACAGGGCTACCTGCGGGTGCTGGATACATAATAGTAGCGGTGACCATAATACCGGTCATGCTTAGCTTAGGCTTAGACCTATTAACGGTGCACTTTTTTGCTATGTATTTTACCATTTTCGCCTTTTTGACCCCACCTGTGGCTCTGTCAGCCCTTTTTGCTTCCCGGGTAGCTGGCTCAGATTACATGAGAACTGCACTGGAAGCCACCAAGGTAGGCGTTGCTGGCTGGCTCATCCCCTTTATGGCAGTTTTTTGTCCCGCCGTATTATTAAATTTTTCCGATCCCTTAAATTCGGTAACGGGGCTTATCTCCTGTCTTGTTATACTGTTAGGCCTTCAAGCTGGTTTTGTGGGTTACTATCTAAAAGACCTTAGCCTGCTGGAAAGAGTCCTCTCTATCATATCAGCAATCGCGCTTATTATAGGTTTATACTATTCTACATTTGCTAACAATTATTCTTGGTTCGGCGTAGGGATGGGTATCTTTGCAGTGTTAACCCTCTGGCAGTTTATCAGGAGGGTACAGCATAAAGAGAAGGCAATTCCCTTTCAAGAGCCTTTGAGTGATAAATAAATTGAGAAGGTTATACAATCGGCGTCCATTGAATTTATTAAGGAGGTAAAAATGAAATGAGTTGAGAAGGTTATACAATCGGTGTCGGGTGAATTTATTATAGTAAGGAGTTAAAAATGAAAATTGATATCTTCTCCCACATTTGCACTACGAATGTCCTCGAAGCGCTTCAAAAGAAGGCAAAAACTGTGCTGCCATCTTATGTTGCACCAGGACGACCTTTAACCGTAATTGACCAGAGGTTACGGGCTATGGATAGATTTCCCGATGTATTACAGGTACTAACTATGATTAATGTACCATTATCAAAACGTGTTCTGGCTACTAAAGATGCTATCGAAGTGGCTAAAATAGCCAATGATGACATTGCAGAGTTGCTTGTTAAATATCCGGCTAAGTTTATTGCGGGAGTGGCTTGCTTACCATTAGCGGATATTGATGCTTCATTAAAAGAAGCGGAAAGAGCTATAACCCAGATGAACTTCCGGGGAGTGCAGATATTTACCAATATCGATGGAGAATCATTAGGTACGCCTAAGTTCAAACCATTGTATGAAATGATGGCTCATTATGATCTACCGATATGGATTCATCCTGAGGGTTATCCAACATCGTTGGCAGGCGATATAGTCAGACTAAATATGGCGGGTGGTTTTGGGTGGCCATTCGAATCAACAGTAGCTATGACAAGCCTAGTAGAAGCAGATATATTTAGGGATTATCCTAATATTAAATTTATTATGCATCACTGCGGGGGCATGATATCCTTCTACAGCTTAAGGATAGGTATGGGCAGCCCGTGGGCTCGGAGAGTGAATGATTTTCATAATTTTTATGTCGATACCGCACTACATGGCAATACAGCAGCTTTGATGTGTGGATACGACTATTTCGGCGCTGACCACCTACTTTTTGGTACAGATGCACCTTTACCTCAAGGAGCGGATGGGTTCACATTGCAAACGATACGCTCAATAGAACGGATGAATATCCCTGAAGCGGATAAAGATAAGATATTCAGTGATAACGCGTTAAAGCTCCTGAAATTGGTAGTATAATTTGAGGATTTTAGCGTTGCAGAAGGGAAAGACAATACGGGTACTGTGTCTCAAGAAGATAAACATAGTATTAAAGAAATGACAAACATGGTATCGTTGATATTGGATTTTATAAGAGTGGGCTTTAATTGAGAGCCGGTATTGAGCGTATCACCCCGCATCAACTGCGACACTTCTTTGCTACGCATACTCTGTCTAACGGTGCGGACGTGAAAGCGGTTAGCGAGATGCTAGGGCATGCGGATGTAGGAATTACACTCAAGATATATCATCACATTAATGCGAAAGCGATAAGAGAGATGCATCGGGAGTTTAGTCCGCTATTAATTACAATGGCTAAATAAATTTCAAGAACAACTTTGCGAAACAGACTGTATGTAGTCAGCCAATTTGGCAATTGTAGTATCCATCGCATTTATTAATATCAATGGCTAGCATCTTCATCACTTCTTTTCTCCTTTCTCTAACACTCTTTCCCTGAGCAGACCGGAAGCCGCGCGGTATGGTCTCTTAAACGCTTCGGGATATTTCCTTCTCAGTTCATCCAGGTTGACTCGCTCAACCTCGACCAGAAATCCGCCTACAGCCATCCCGGCAACATTCTTAGAGATTACATTATGCGGGGTTATGGTATTAATAGCTCCGCCCCTATCAAGCTCTCCCGGAACTATCGGGTCATACCTTGCCCCGTGGTCAATATATACCGCGCCAGGCATTATTCTTTCAGTTACGTATGCTCCCGTAAGAACATGACCCCGTTCATTGTAGACATCAACCACATCTCCACGCGCTATGCCCCTCCTCTCCGCGTCCACCGGGTTAATCCATATTGGCTCATAGAGGTACCCATCTGCACCTTTTACTTTGCAGGTATTTATTTCTCTTATCCACTTCATATCGTCATGCTGAGAATGTACTCGCCATCTGGGATGATTCGAAACCATGAGCAGAGGATATTTCTTTGCTCGTTCACTGCTTATTCTCTCATCATGGCTCGCCCCCTTTTCAATCCAGTGGGGAACTGGCGGTCTTTCCGCATCACCTGGGAATTTTTCGGCTAACCTTCGGGAATAGAATTCCAGCTTACCGGATGGTGTCCTCAACGGGTTCTTCTTGGGGTCTTTGCAGAACCCGCTCATCCCGACTGGTTTCTTTTTCCAATCGGGGTCAGTTGGAACGACGTAATACCCCTTTTTGCTGAATTCCTCCCAGCTCACCATATCCTGTACGCCTGAAGTTTCAAAACCACGTCTTATTTTTTGCTCGACAGTTTCACCGCCGGTGTACTCCTCATATTTGCCTAGTTTCTTGGCTATTTCGCCGACTATCTCATACTCACTCTTCGATTCCCCTATGGGTTCGACACACTTTGCATCAAGGTAAACGGTCTTAAACTCAGCGCCAAGTCCATCTACTCCTATATCATTGGTCTCGAATTTAGTGGTCGACGGCAGTATAATATCAGCGAAGAGACAATCGTTCTCAATCCACGGGTGCTGTGCCAGGACGAATTCTATCTTCGGGTGCCTGAGTGCATCTGCCATACTATTTGAATCATTCCAGCACGTCATCCATGAAGGCGAATCAGTCCATACCATGTGTATTTCGGAGCAACCTTTTGCCGGGTAGGTGTATTTCACAAACTGGTCTTCAATTGGGTCTCTAGCTAGCGTGGTACCGTACCAGCTGATAGGGGGATGGAGAATGGCATCAGGAATAAGCGTCTTGGGAATAATCGGGTCTGACGGACGCTGTGGCCAAGGAAGCGCGCCCGCTACTACCGTCACATTCGGCCATACCACAGGTCCGGGCACGGGGTTGGTATCATTACCAATCCTCCAAGTCCCGGGGGTTGTCCCGGGTGCCCCAAAAAAGCCCCACTCATGCATACTGAGCTGGTGACAGCCTGGCTTTCCCAAGCCTTGCATTCCCAGCAAGATGACCTCAAGCCTACCCGGCTCAGTCGAGTACGGCCCCCTGATAAAAAGTCCCCCATTGGTATGTACTATTGAAGTCTTCTTGGAAGCCCACTCTCTGGCAAGGGCTTTGATTGTCCGAGATGGAATGGTGGTCTTTTCCTCTGCCCATTCAGGCGTCTTTGGGATACCGTCTTCATCACCGAGGACGTATCTCTCAAACTTATCAAATCCT
>Ga0209636_10008130_pt1 | contig 10686 bp, 13 predicted proteins | sample DeeMarSWOR152_54_FD_187464 | JGI IMG/M metagenome (GOLD analysis project Ga0209636, IMG submission 187464) | Marine sediment microbial communities from White Oak River estuary, North Carolina - WOR-1-52-54 (SPAdes) (version 2) | ecosystem: Environmental > Aquatic > Marine > Intertidal zone >... | reverse complement strand
AGAAGAGCAGTCAAGAAAAAACTCAATATTTCAATACTGCCTTAGGTCTGAGGCCGGACCTCTCGATAAGCCAATATTACAAGATGCATCTGGTCCCTTTTGGAGAATACACTCCTTACAAAAAAATCTTCTTTTTTATCGACAAGGTCACTCATGCCATCGGTGACATAACTCCAGGGATTCAATATTCCCTCCACTCATACAAAGACCTAAAATTTGGCTCTCCGATCTGTTATGAAATCATCTTTCCCAACCAAGTAAGAAAATTCACTAAAAAAGGAGCAAATTTTCTGGCCACCATCACCAATGATGGCTGGTATGGCAAGAGTTCAGCTCCTTACCAGCATTTTGCCATGGCTGTGTTAAGGGCAGTGGAAAACAGGCGCTACCTGCTGAGAGCAGCCACGACTGGGATTAGCGGGATTATCGACCCCTACGGCCGAATCCTTTCTCAATCTGAAATGATGACCAAGACCTATCTCCTTGGAAAAATCACTCCTTCTGAAAAGCTGACTTTTTACACCCGATTCGGTGACGTCCTTCCTCTGGGAAGCTTGACTTTAGTCCTGGTATTCTTTATTCTAGCTGTGTTCAAAAGAAAAAAATGAAAGAAAAAGAAACAGCCAAGCAGGTTCACTCCCCTGACCTCCAGCCTAAAATACAAGAATACTTCTCTAAATTTGAAGAATTAAGAGGTTTTCTTTGACCTAGATCAAAAGAAGACCGAGATTGCGAGTCTAAACAAAGAGCTTTCCTCCCCTAATATCTGGCAAAACCAGGAAAAGTCCCAATCCCTTCTTAAGCAAAAGAAAAAACTAGAAGGGGAAATCGAGATCTTTACCAAAATCAAAGAAAAAAAAGAAGAGCTTGAAGTCTTGGCTGAACTGGATAAAGAAGGGGAAAAGGTTGAGGAAGAAATAAAACAGGCTCTAACTGAATTCGAGCAAGACTTGGAAGAAGCAGAACTTCAAACGCTTCTGTCTGAAGAGGATGACTCCAGGAATGCCATCCTATCGATTCATCCTGGCGCAGGAGGAACTGAATCTCAAGACTGGGCTCAGATTCTTTTAAGGATGTATCTGAGATGGGCCGAAAGCAAAGGTTTCAAGACGAAAATCATTGATTCTCTCCCTGGGGATGAAGCGGGTATCAAGAGCGTTGTCGTTCGCGTGGAAGGAGATTATGCCTATGGTTATTTGAGTCAAGAATCAGGAGTCCATCGGCTGGTCAGAATATCTCCCTTTGATGCCAATCGAAGAAGGCATACTTCATTCGCGGCGGTTTTTGTCTATCCTGAGATTGAAGATGATATTGAAGTGGAGATCAATCCAGAAGATTTGAGGATCGATACCTTCCGTGCTTCTGGGAGAGGGGGCCAGCATGTTAATGTCACAGACTCCGCAGTGCGAATAAAACATTTGCCCACTGAGATCGTCGTGCAGTGTCAGAACGAAAGGTCTCAGCATAAAAACAAAGCTCTGGCCATGAAGGTCCTGCGGGCTCGCCTTTATGAACTGGAAAAGAAAAAGCAACAAAAAAAACTGGAAAAGATTGAAGACTCAAAATCTGATATCGGCTGGGGAAACCAAATCCGCTCTTATGTTCTTCATCCCTATAAAATGATTAAAGACTTGAGAACAAAGAACGAAATAAGTGACGTGGAAAGAGTCTTGGATGGAGACATCGACGAGTTCATAAAGGTTAACCTGATTCTTCGAAAGCAAAGTAAAAAAAAGTGACACAGAAGCATCTTTTTTCGTGATGTCATAAGACTTCAGGTCCGCTTTTAAGAATGGTTTTTTTTCCTTCAGATTTTTAACGCCATTCCTAAAAGCATTAACTATCACGGAAAAAAAGGCTTACAAGTAAGGCTATGACTTGATTTTTTCTTTTGCTTCTTCCCAAATCTTATCCATCTCCTCCAAGCTTGCTTGACCCAATTCTTTCTTTTTTTCTCTGAGTTTTTTTTCGATATATTTAAACCTCTTTATGAATTTTTTATTGGCCTGTCTCAGGGCAATTTCAGGATTTATGCTCAGTAAACGCGAAACATTTACCAAAGAGAAGAAAATATCACCCATTTCGCGAGATAACTCCGCTTTGTCCTGAGCATCTATCACTTTCTCTAATTCAGCCACCTCTTCCTTCACTTTCTGAAGAGCCTCCTGGGCTTGATTCCAATCGAATCCATAATGGGAGACCAAGAGCCCTATCTGAAAGGCAGCCAGAAGAGAAGGTGTTGAGTTCGGAAAGCGGTCAAAGAGAGATTCCCTCTCTTTTTCCTCCTGTTTTCCTCGAATCCATTCGTCGACCACTTCCCGCGATGTTTCTTTCCGTCCCGGTCCGAAGACATGTGGATGGCGGCGAATCATTTTCTGGTTAATTCCATCTAAAACTTCATCTATAGAAAATTTTCTCTTTTCTTTGTAAATCTGAGCCAAAAAAACAACCTCCATCAGAACGTCACCCAATTCTTCAGCCAAAGCCTTGGTATCCTCAGCAGATATCGCTTCTACAGCTTCATAAACCTCTTCCAGGAAATAATTGGTGATAGAGTTTTCATCTTGTTCTTTGTCCCAGGGACATCCCCTATCGCTCCGTAAAGTCTCCATGATCTGGACCAGTTGTTCAAATTTACCTCCGGATTTTTCTTCCTGTTTCATTCTCTCATCTCCCTTGAATTTAACTCGAGAAAATTGTAATATTCTCTATCAGTTAATATCTGAACCAGAGAAAAATTTCAATCCTGAGATACTTCTTGGAATTTCAGAAAAGGGAAAACGATGACCGAAAAAGAAAAAAAACAAAATAAGAGGAAAGAAAAAGCCAAAGAAAAAAAAGTCGAAGAACAGAAGGAGTTCCTTCCCCCGCTGGATTTTGTCTCTGTAGTGCTCCCCTTCTATACCCAGGCCTTAGTAAAGCTGGGCCAGACCGAAAATCCCATGACTCAAGAAAAAGAAGAAAACCTAGAATTAGCCAAGCGCTTGATCGATATTCTTGATTTGCTAAAAGAAAAAACCAAGGGGAATTTAGCCCCAGAAGAAGAAAGATTCTTATTGGCCAGTATCGACCAACTGAAAATGATCTACCTGGAAAAAGCAAAGATCATTACCACTTGATTTTATGAAAGTTTTCTATGGCTTGAAGGCTTCACCTTCTCTTTCTAGAAAGACAATCATCACCATAGGCAACTTTGACGGCGTTCATCTGGGCCATAAGAAAATTCTGCAATTTCTAGTCAGGGAATCCCAAAGATATGATCTCTTCTCTCTCGTCCTGACCTTCTCACCGCACCCAGATATCATCTTGGGAAAAAGCAAGGTCAAGATGATCCAGACTCTGAATCAACGGTTGAAAGCCATTGAAAGATTCCATGTTCATGGCGTTCTCATCACTCCTTTCAATAAGGAATTCTTCAGTCTATCGAGTGACGAATTCATTCAAAGAATCGTGGTGAGCGCCCTCAAAGCAGAGGAAGTCGTGATTGGGAAAAATTTCCGGTTCGGAAAAAATCGAGAGGGGAATATAAACACATTCCGGGCTCTGGGCGCTCAACTAAACTTTCGTGTTCACGAGATCCCAAAGGTCATCAAGAAGGGAAGAACGGTGAGCAGCAGTCTTATCAGGTCCCTGCTCCAAGCGGGAAAGATCGAAGAGGCAAATATTTTGTTAGGAAGGCCCTATGAAATTGAAGGAAGGGTAATCAAGGGAAAGGATAGAGGTAAAGCTCTCGGTTTTCCCACTGCCAACATACAAACTGAGAACGAAATTATCCCCAGGGGGGTTTATGTCTCCCAGGCCCTGATTGACTCAAGAACATATCCTTCCCTCACCAATGCTGGGCTCCGCCCTACTTTTGGACAAGAGGATATGCAGATTGAGTCCTATATCATAGACTTTGATAAAAAGCTCTATGGAGAGGAAATTGCCATAAGATTCATAAAAAAAATCAGAGATGAAATCAAATTCAAGTCACCTGAAGCACTCTCTCGTCAAATCCAGAAAGACCTAAGGCAAGCCAAGGCTCATTTCAAATCAAATAAGTAAATAAATATTCTAAAATTGCTGGAAAGTAGCTGAACCACTTTTTATAGCCAAACGAAGGCCAGTGGATGAAAAAACCGTTTGAAGGCTGAGCGGGCATGGTTTCTCTTTATCTTCTTGACATTTTTCCCAAGATGCGGCATTTTCTTAAAGAAAATATTTTTTTTGCTTCTAGAGCGAAGGCAAAAAAAAGGCAGTTCAGCTAGACAGGAGCTAATTCATGCAAGAAAAAATCAAGGCTAAAGTTATGGATTCGCGCAAGATAAAAAGGGCTATTCATCGAATGACAACAGAAATCATCGAACGAAACCGGAATCTGAAAAATCTAGTTATCGTCGGAATAAGAACAAGAGGAATTTACTTGGGAAAGAAAATATCAAAACTCATAAAGGACCTGGAAAAGGTGGACATTCCAGTAGGAGTCTTGGATATTACCCTCTACAGAGATGACTTCTCCAAAATCGAAGCCCAGCACATGGTAAGGAAAACAGAAATAAATTTTTCAGTGGCTAAAAAAGATATTCTTCTCGTTGATGACGTGCTCTTCACAGGAAGAACCATAAGGGCAGCCATGGATAGTCTGATTGACCTGGGGCGCCCCAAATCAATCCAGCTTTTAGTTCTCATCGACCGGGGCCACCGAGAACTGCCTATAAGGGCAGATTATGTTGGGAAGTTTCTTCCTACTTCGAAGAGGGAAATTGTCCAGGTTAAACTGAAAGAAATTGATAATTGCGATGAAGTTCTTATCACAGAGCCAGCTAAACTAAAATAGGAGGAAGAGAGGATTTGGCCTTTAAACACAAGCATCTTCTTGAAATCCGTTCTCTAACTCTATCTGAAATAAATACTATCCTGAGCACAGCCGAATCTTTCCTCGAAATCTCCACTAGAGAAATCAAAAAAGTACCCACCTTGAGAGGAAAAACAATCATTAACCTTTTTTTCGAGCCGAGTACTCGAACTCGGGGTTCCTTCGAATTAGCGGCCAAGAGACTGAGTGCTGACATCATCAACTTCAATCAAACAACGAGCAGCCTTGCCAAGGGAGAAAGTCTTAAAGATACAGTATTAAATCTTGAGGCCATGAGCCCTGATGCCTTGATTATCCGTCATTCTTGTGCGGGCGCGGCGTACTTCATCTCCACTTTCTGCCAGAGTCATGTTATCAATGCTGGCGATGGCTCTCATGAACACCCCACCCAGGCTCTTCTTGATGCCCTTACCATAAGGCAAGAAAAAAAGAAGATCGAAGGCCTGAAAATCGTTATTGTTGGAGACATTCTTCATAGCAGGGTGGCGCGATCAAACATCTTCCTCCTTCAAAAACTTGGAGCAAAAATCGTCCTCGTTGGCCCCCCTGCTCTCCTTCCAGAGGAGTTTAAAAATTTCGGTGTTGAGATTGACTACAGTCTCGATCGAGCGATAGAGGGAGCAGATGCGATCATGATGCTCAGAATCCAGCGGGAAAGACAGAAGGGCAACTCCTTTCCCTCGATTCGAGAATACAGAAACCTTTACAGCCTGACTAAAATGAGGTACAAGAAGGCCAAAAAGAATTCCATAATCATGCATCCTGGCCCCATAAATCGAGGGGTCGAACTCTCCACTGATCTAGCTGATTCCGCTAAATCTGTCATCTTGAAACAGGTTGAAAACGGAATCGCAGTGAGAATGGCGGTTCTCTACCTTTTATTAGGAGGAAAAGAACGTGAGACTGCTGATTAAGAATGGAAGAGTCATCGATCCCAGCTCAGGGATAGATGAGACTCTCGATATTCTCATCGAAAAGGGTAAAATTGTGGACATAAAGCCAAAAATAGACGCCAACAAGGCAAAAGTCATCGATGCCTCAAGACTCGTGGTTGCTCCTGGATTTATCGATATGCACGTTCATCTCCGGGAGCCGGGTCAAGAATATAAAGAGACCATAAAAACCGGCTCGCTTGCCGCTGCCAAAGGGGGCTTCACGACCATCCTCTGCATGCCTAACACTGAACCTGTCAATGACAATCGAGGAGTCACAGAATACATTCTTTCCCAAGCTAAAAAGGAGGCTGTCGTCAATATTTTTCCCGTTGCTTCGATAAGCAGAAATCAAGAAGGAAAGGAACTGACAGACATGGCTGACCTCCTGGATGCCGGGGCCATTGCTTTCTCTGATGACGGCCAGCCTGTTCAGAATAGCCACCTCATGCGTCGGGCACTCGAATATTCAAAACTTTTAGATGCCCTCATTATCGACCACTGCGAAGACAAGAACCTCAGCGAAGGAGGGTTGATGCATGAAGGGCATTATTCCTATCTGTTCGGCCTCAAGGGGATACCGGATTCTTCTGAAGAGATAATGGTGGCCCGCGACCTCATCCTCGCCGAAAAGGCTGATGCTCGCCTCCATATTGCCCATTTAAGCGTCAAGGGTGCTATTCAACTCATCAAGCAGGCCAAGAAGAAAAAGATCAAGGTTTCAGCCGAAGCTACACCCCATCATCTCTTGCTGGATGATTCCCATCTCGAAACTTACGATACGAACCTGAAGATGAATCCTCCTTTGAGAAGCAAGGAAGATGTTCAGGCTCTAAGAGAAGCAGTCAAGGAAGGAGTTGTGGATGTCATTGCTACGGATCATGCCCCTCATGCTGCGGATGAGAAAGATGTTGAATTTGATAAAGCACCCTTTGGGATAAACGGCCTGGAAACCGCAGTCTCTTTAATCCTGGACAGATTGGTTAATAAAAACATCATTTCCCTGCAAAGGTTTATCGAGATGATATCCACGAAACCAGCCAATATCCTACGATTGAAAAACAAGGGCAGAATAAGCATAGGCGCAGATGCTGATTTGACTATCCTTAACCTCTATCGAGAGATTATCGTTGACATCAATAAATTTAAATCCAAGAGTCAGAATACTCCCTTCCACAACTGGAAGTTAAAGGGAGCTCCAGCCATCACTATAGTGGGAGGTAAAAAAGTCTACCCATTCTAACAATTAAAGCACTTTCAATGCCATCAAGCACGAGTCAACTCGAAAAAAAAGTTAAATACAAATTCAAACAAAAGGAACTCCTCCTCCAAGCCATCACCCACAGTTCATATGCTTATGAAAGTCAGCCGAGTGAGGTCATCAATAACGAAGTCTTAGAGTTCCTTGGCGATTCTGTTCTTGGCCTTATCATCGCTGGTTATATTTACCGGTCTTATCCTAACCTGACCGAAGGAGAACTCTCCAAACTCAAAGCTGCTGCCGCTAGCACTTCCGCTCTTACTGATTTTGCCAAAAAAATTAAGCTCGATAAAAACATCTTGCTAGGGAAGGGTGAAGAAAAAAGTGGAGGAAGAAAAAAAAGAACAATTTTAGCAGGAGCCTTTGAAGCTGTAGTGGCCGCCATCTATCTGGATGGTGGCCTGGAAGAAGCAAGAAAATTCTTATTAAAATTTTTAAAGCCCTATTTTGAAGAGATCAAGGTCAGAAAATTCCAAGTCGACAACTACAAGTCTGCCCTCCAAGAATTTCTTCAGAAAGAAAACCTTCCCACTCCTGTTTACAAAATTGTTACCGAGAAGGGCCCTGACCATAGAAAAAGCTTTGTGATCGAAGTTATATCCGAGAACAAATCCTTGGCCAAAGCAAAAGGCTATTCTAAAAAAAATGCTGAGCAAAGAGCTGCTCAAAAAGCCCTCAAAAGCCTTCTTGGGAAAAGGATTAAAACCATGTCTTCAGATACCTTCCTCCTTAAAAGGAAGAAAAGATGATTGAATCGTATAGTTTTGGAAGAATAGTTATAGATGGCCGTGCCTACACCTCTGATCTTATCGTTTTCCCTGACAGAATACAAAGCTCTTGGTGGCGGATAACAGGTCACAAACTCTGTCTTCAAGATTTAGAGAGTGTTATGAAAGAAGAGCCAGAAGCCCTAGTTGTCGGCACCGGATTCACAGGTCTGATGAAAGTGGGAGAAGAAGTTAAAACCTATGCTCAAGAAAAAGGTATCACCCTTATCATCGAAAAAACAAAAAAAGCCACCCAAAGCTTTAACACCCTTGCTCCGGTCAAGAAAACAGTGGGAGCATTCCACTTGACCTGCTAAGAGGAAGCATCTTTTTTTCAGTGATATATAAGATTTCATTCATGCTTTTGGGGATGGTTTTGCTCCCTTCAGATTTTTAACGCCATTCCCTCACCGCCCTTCTCAGCGGCTGCGGAACTGCGCACGCTTGATCTAGGCTCACTGGAATGATGCCTTGTGTTTAAACCTTTATCCCACCTCTTTTCCGAAGGCGTACTCAATACATCCTCGCCGCCTGACTTCGTCATGTTCCTTCGAAGAGCAGCATCGTTGCGGAGAAACGATGTTGGGGGGATCCAAGGGGGTATCCCCTCCTTGGTCGCAGGACGCTTCATTGCGTCCGAGAAGGGGAGGCAGCGAGGCGCAAGAAGAGGAAGGCGAGCGTTGGAAGGGGGAAAGCGGAGCTGTTCCCCCTCCAAGGAGGCTCAGTAAGGCTAAATCTTCAATGGTCGCTTTAACCATCCCCAAAATTATTGTTAATCAAAGAAAAAGAGAGGCTTTCCAACTGAAAATTTGCATTCTCTCCTCGAGTCATATTAATATATCAGTTCCAAATGGCAAAGTGCGTGAAATGCAAACAGAGAAAAGCAAAGCGCTACTGCCCTGCGCTGGGAGATGATCTTTGTAGCCTGTGCTGTGGAATGCTCCGGGAAAAAGAGATCCACTGTCCCTCTACCTGTACATTTCTGGTAAAGCATAAGCCTTATCAAGAGAAAAGAATCTTGGAAAAAAAAGAGACAACCGCGCCAAGGAATCGGGTAGCTGAAGAGGATATTCTAAAAGATGAAAGAATGGTCTGGCTGGCCTTCCATGCCGAAGCCCCGTTAAAAGTTTACGGAGAAAGGATAGAGTCCTTCACTGATAAAGACGCGATCATGGCCTTAGAGTATGCCAAAGAAAAATTGGAGAAGGCAGAAAGGCTTATTCACCTTCCAGGCGAGGAAATCAAGCCCAAGAATGAGGTAGGAGAGGCTATCTTCCAGAGTATGGAAAAATGTCGGTATGAAAAGGACATCATCCTTCCTAGAGAAATACAGTCTTATAATAAAGAAGAAAAGCTTAAATGTTTAGAGCGAATCATCCTTTCGGCAAAATATTTGGCCAGGGGAAATTTCGAGGGAAGAAACTACCTGCACGAACTTCTGGCGCGCTTCGATAAAATAAAAGACCTTTCCCTCAAAAAAAAAGTTATCACCCTGCCCTGAGCAAGCCCTGCGAGTTCAAGCTTTGCTCATGAGTTCCCCCACAAACTTTAAAGAAGGGATATTGCTGCAGACAATCTTTACCATAGCCGCTATGGGGACTGCTAAGATCATACCCAAAATTCCCCATAGCCAGCCCCAAAAAAATAGAAAAAAGAGAACCACCAGAGGACTCAATCCTAATCCCTCACCCATCAATTTTGGCTCTATGAAGCCCCCTAGGGTCTGTTGAATGACAGTAAGAATCAACAGAATCCACAAAGCTGGCCAGAGGCTCTCAAACTGAAAGAGGGCGATGATCACCGGAAATGCTGTAGCGATGATCGAACCAACCGTAGGGATATAGTTCAGAAGAAACGTCAGAAACCCGAAAACGATGGCATAATCTAAACCGAATAGAAGAAGGACAAAGGTTACCAATATGCCCGTGATAAGACTCACTACGGTTTTAATGGCCAAGTATTTTTGGATTTGGGTATCAATATTCTGGATAACCTTGATTATTTGCGAAGCTCTTCTTTTACTGAAAGATGTTTGAATCTTAGGCTTGGTGTTGCCTCTTCCGATCAGGATAAAAATGAGGAAAATGAGGATTAAAAAAAGATTCGAGATAAACGAGAAAAAAGTACCAAGAGAAGCAAACAGAAAAGAACCTACTTTATTGATATCTAACTGTTCGACCCAGGCCAAAGGGTCCCATTTGAAAGGAGCAAGCTTCAATCTTTCCTGGAGAGACTCCAAAATCGAATTGATTCTTTGGCCATATTTCGGAAATTCAGAGGCAAATGCTTTCCCACTGGAGTAGAAAAGAACACCGAGGAGATAAATGACAAAGAAAGTAATGATGAGAATTAGAAAAATGGAAATAACTTTGGGGATTTTCAGCCGTCTTGAAGAAAAATCCAGAATCGGATAAAGGATAAAAGAAAGAAAAATGGCCAAAAAAAAGGGTAAAAGTATGGGTTTGGCCAGCCATATAACAACTCCTGTTATAAAAACCACAATGAGTCCTAAGAAAGCTGTTGTAATCTTGTTCCCTTGCATTGGACTAATATCTAACTGCATATATTATAAATGACTTATCTTCAAATCAAAAGCCTTTACTAAAAAAGGGAACAGCTCCATTGTAAAAAAATAGTAAAAAAATAGAACCGTTGTACTAGCTCAATAATTCGGCAACACTTTTTAAATGTCATTGCGAGGAACTCTGGAGATTCCTTCGCTTTGCTCGGAACAGGCTGCGCAATCTCTTAAAAAAGAAAGCGTTTATGCTTCTCATATGAGATTGCCATGCTCCTTTCAGTCGCTCGCAATGACGATTTTTCCTTCAGCAGAGCTAAAAAAAGTGTTACCTAATTACTGAGCATAAA
>Ga0209636_10008128_pt1 | contig 10687 bp, 7 predicted proteins | sample DeeMarSWOR152_54_FD_187464 | JGI IMG/M metagenome (GOLD analysis project Ga0209636, IMG submission 187464) | Marine sediment microbial communities from White Oak River estuary, North Carolina - WOR-1-52-54 (SPAdes) (version 2) | ecosystem: Environmental > Aquatic > Marine > Intertidal zone >... | reverse complement strand
ACTGGGCCAGAATTGGAAGGTGTGTTGAAGAAAATCCTGATCTGACATATCATCTTATAAAGGAAATCCTTATAGGACTGGAAGAATTGAATCAGGGAGAGTATTCGGAATATAAATTCGGGTAGGTAACAATGAAAGTGTTACAGTCACGTTCTTTCGCTAACAAGGTAAAACGGTTTACAAAGAAGCAGAAAATTATCCTGGACAGGGAAATAAGAAAAATCCTGGATAATCCTGCCATTAGTCAGGAAAAGAAAGGAAATCTGCGCGGAGTTTATATTCACAAGTTTAAAATCGGAACGGTACAATACCTGTTATCTTACAGGTTTAATAAAGATAATCTGGAATTGATTATGATTGATCCCCACGAAAATTACTACAGGGATCTGAAAAGTTATTTAAAAAACAGAGAAGGCACATTTAATAACTTCAGTTCAGGTTAATGTGGTTCGGTAAGAAACCAGGCTTTTTTGTTTTATCCGGAGTTTTTGAATGTATCCGGTTGGCAACCCCGCCCGAAAGTGTCGTTCTGTAAGAGCGAGCGGACTTTTCTGTCACATTCATCATGGTTCCAACTACCAGTTAACAACCGGTAATAACTTTCGCACCCTTTTAGCCTTTTTTCTATTACGATTCCGGGTTCACTTCGCTTCTCGGGATTCCAGCCTGCCAGCTGGCAGGAGTTCGACTTTGTTTATTCAGTTCGTTTCACTCCTGAACAAACAGTCTCACTGAACATTATAACCACAATGCAGGATCATGAAATCAGGATTTACTCTACTTTAAAGGGTGGTGATAAAATCCTCAAGCATAATATCCCCCGGCTCTGCTATAAATGCATTCCGGTTTCCAGTGGAAATCACTCCCATGGATCATTCTTTGGGCTGAGTTATAATGCTCAAAACCAATCCCTTTCAAAAATGAAATACAGGATTTGTTTTCAACCGGTATAACCGTTTTAATCTTACCTGACTGAAGTTTTAGTTTCAGTAATTCAATGCCTGCTTCCTGATCTGAAGCAATGATCATACCTTCGCCAAAATCCTGAAAAAAATATCCAGAGATGTGATTATTTTTCTCATAGACGAGAATATTGGTGGAAAATTTTTCCAGCATTGGCATCCTGTTCTCACCTGACACTTTTTGATCGAGTTCGGTAATCAGGGCCAGGTCTGTTTTTTTAAAAGGACGAATATTGGGATGCCGGTGATATTCATTATTCCATGTACCCCTGAAAAAGGCATATTCGGTAATTTTTTGAAATCCCATTTTTACGTAAAGTGGAAATCCCATTTCTGTGGCAATCAGGTGTATTGTCCCTGCCCCGGATAATTGTAAAGTTTGTATCAGATGTTTGGTGATTGCATACCCAATTCCTTTTCCCCGGTGATTTTCCTCCACAATGATCTGGGCCAGCCAACCGGAATTGCCATTCGAAATGGCCGTTCCAATTCCGATGATTGCATGGTTATCCTCTGCTACTACCGGGTGGCAAAAAGGATTATTGCAATAGAACCTGAACCAGGGAATGATATCCTCCCATTCATCGGGCTGGAGATGGTGTATTTTGGGCAGGTCGTTAAGGGTGCAGTTTCTGATGTTGGTCATTTAGAAATGATTCTTGAAAATTTGCTATCTTGCATCAAACATCTTTTAACTTTAACATATTTGGAGTCCATTGCCATTTTGTTTATTTGAGATATTCAAAATTGGCGAAAATGGACTTCAATTTTTAAAGAAGATTGTTTTTATTAATAAAAATTGTCAATCACTTTAATTTATTTATTTTATCGACTCTTTAGATCACTTATGTATCAGAATAAAAAACTCTGTTTGATTTTAGCTGGCATCATCGTAAAAGATGATAATTGGGTAAACCTGAGGAAAACCAAGATAATATGCAGAAAAGCCATTGTAAAATAAGATGATAAGAAAGTTAGTTAATCATCCGGTTTCAATATTATTAATGTTGACTCTCGTCAGTAAAGGTATTGGATTTCTTAGAGAAATGGTGCTGGCTTATTATTTTGGCACAGGAAAAGAATATGATGTTTTCCTTATTGCTTATACTTTCCCTATTATTATTATCAGCGTTACCAGTTATGCTTTCCCCAATTTCATAATTCCCAGAATAGGGAAAAATAAAAGTAATGAATATAAATATCTTACATTTTATTTTCTGTTGTCATTATCATTTTCTGTCATTCTTTTTCTATTTGCCCGACAGATTGTTTTAATCATTGACCCAACTCTTGAAGTAAAGTATATAAATGTAGCTGTTAAAATTCTGCATTATCTGGCATTTTACACTTTGTTCTTCAACTTGTTTAATATCTATAAATCATTCTTCCAGAGCAGGAAAAGGTTTGTTTTGCCTGCTGCAAGTCAGCTTCTTGTTCATTTAATGCTAATTTTTATTGTTGTTATGTTTCAAGGTCAACTTGGTGTATTGGCAATAGGAATAGGATTGATAACAGGAACATTTTTCCAGTTAGTAATACCCTTCGCGATATATCATTTTCAAAATAAATTTAAACTTGATTTTAATGTTAAGGGTATTTCTGCGGGTATTACTATCTCTGTTTTCATAATATTTTTAGTTGAAGTCGTCGGACAAATAAATTCATTTGTTGATCGGTATTTTGCCGCAAAACTTGATACAGGTGTTATTTCTGCCCTGAATTATGGTAATGTCTTATATATTTTGCCAACTTCTTTATTTATTTTATCCATTGGAACAATTATTTTCCCGTTTTTCAGAGACTATTTTTCTGAAAATAATTATGAGAAGTTAAGAAAGACTCTAAGTAATAGTTATAAAATCATACTATTATTTGGTCTGCCAATTTTTATTTTGTTCCATTTCTTTTCGGAAATTATTGTACAGGTGATATTTGAAAGAGGTAAATTTGATACGGCAGCAACTGACATCACATCAGGGATAATTAGTATTTATTCATTTGGAATACCCTTCGTCATGTTACATTTTGTTTTTTCCCGTTTATTGCTGGTGATGAAAAAGGAAAACATTTTATTTATTGGGAATTTAATAGGATTTACAGCAAAAATTATATTTCTGGTTTTAATGGGCTCATCACTGAATTATAAACACATACCCTTTTCCACTATTATTTCTGTCATGATCAGTTGTTTCTGGATTGGGATATGGTCATATTATTATTTTATAAAATTAAGAAAGGGTTTAGTTTGAGTTAATGATTAATAGAATCGCAGCAGATATGCTTACCTTTTATTAAAAACTAAAAGTTTAGTCTGAAATAATGATTAATAAACTCTGATTAGAACTTAAATAGTAATTTAGATGGGAAAGAAATTGATTTTTTTATTAAAAGCGCAATAATTTATGAAGTGAATATAAAAACAATATGCTGCTTGAGATAATATCTTAAAAATTCCGACTAAGAATGAAACAAGAACTTTTTTTAGCCATTCTTTATATTTTACTTGGGAATATTTTTATACTTAAAATTTTATTTGATTTTCATTATGCTAAGACATGGACATTGAATATTTGGGTTCAAATATTCTTATTGATCTATTATGTTATTGTCCCGCTTATTATGATCATTTCGTCAGGTCTTTTGGGCAGATATCTTGGTAATTGGCCGGATTTGACTATAAATCATGAACACTATTGTTCTTTTGGAACATTTATATCAGTAATGTTATTTTTTACAGCTTATACTATTATTATTCTTATCCCTTTAAAACTATTTTCAGTTATACAAATAAATCTCAAATTAGGTAACTTTTTATCGTTCCCCTTAATTAAGTTAGCGATTATCCTGATTGTTATATTTGCATACCTGAGTTTTTTTATCTATGTAAAGGGGTATCACGGCCTGTCAAATCTTATAAAATTAGCTCCATATCTTGAAAGTCCCGTTTTTCAGGAAGAACTTTACCTGAAATATGGAAGGTTTCACAGATATTTCTTGAGATTTGTTCCCATGATCATATACCCGGCACTTTTCTTTTTTTTTTTCAAAAGGAGATACGAACGATTATTTTTTATCATACTGCCTGTTATAATATACTTGATATATACTTTACTTACAAGAGAACGCCAGGCAACAATACTATTGATTCTGGTTTTTATTATTGGATTTCTAATAAAGTACCAGCGAATTTTCAGTAAAGGTTTTTTAATAGTTTGTGTTATACTTCTTTTACTATTTCCATTTATCACCTTTATAAATAAAACATTTTCTTTCGATGTTGAAGCATATCGTCAGATAAAGAATGCTATTAATATAGATTATATTATTAAAGAGTTTAACTTTGAACAGATTGCGTTATATATTTCTCAGAATGCCACATATAAAAAGTTCATTTTTGATGATTTTATAAACAGCCTTTTTGGTAATTTTTTACCCACATCCCTCAGGTATAAGGAGCCTCTTAATAACCTTAACAGTTACTTTTTTATGGGACAATTGAGTCATTCAATTCCGCCCGGGATCATTGCATCAGGATACTATCATCTGGGGAATTTTGGTATTATTATTTGGGGGATGATTTTAGGGATAACCGTAAAACTAACCGAAAGTATATTTAACAGTCTGATGTATTATGACAGAAATATGGCATATCCCTATGCATTTAGTTTTTTGGCATTTTTTGCTTATATCAGAACAGGAATACTTGGATTTTCCCTTTACAGGCCCTTTTATGTTTTTTTTCTGATAATCATCTTAATAGGATACAGATTTTATATCTCTGAAAAAAACAAAGAATGAAACTTTGATCGCTTACTCATTTATTTATTTAATATGAATTACATTTAGAAAATAAAATTTGTTTAAAGTGATTTCAATATAAGGAAAAAATAACTTGCCTGACAGATGTCAGGTTTACCTGATCGGACAAGCATGTAACAGAAACCTGGAAGGTCTAATTGTAAATCTGATTCCCGGATTGGTATCATGCTCATTTTTACTAAAAATGCCTTTCCTGGATTTTGAGATAACCGATCAATCAATGGCCTGATATTTATCGAATTAACGTTTTAATAATATCGCATACATAAACTTGCCATGCTTGGGAGAAGGAAATATATAAAGATCCTGACTGAAATAAGGGATAATCAAATAACAGGAGGACAAAAATATAACAGTATTCTCTTTAGTTTGATAAATAGAAGTATTTCAAATGTTGAATTTCTGACGGATGATAAATTTATTAAAACGAACGTGTCTATTCTTTATAATCTGATATATTTCCCGCTTCTTTTTAAAAGGGACATGGATATTTTGATATTAGACAGCAGAATGTATCCAAGATTCTTTTTAATAAGCCTGTTGTTTCGCATATTCAGACTGCATGTTCGAATAATCTGTATACATCACCATTTTAATTTCAAAGCCAGGCAATCCATTTTAGTAAAACCTTTTGCTTATGTATTAGAAATGTTTTTCTTGCTTTTATGTCATGAAATTGTCATACCAAGCAGGTATAGTTTAGAGCTTTGCAGGAAGTTATTACCAAATAAGAAAAGTACGTTAATACCCATTGGACTCAAGAAGGATAATATTGAATTAGTTACAATTCCGGAAAAATCTCAAAAGAATTTATTATTTGTCGGTTCAATGAACAGAAGGAAAGGAATTAAATATCTTATCCTTGCTCTTTCAGAAATCAGGGGGACTGATTATATATTAAACTTGGTAGGGACTTTCAGGGATAGAGGATACGTCAGATGTTTAAAGAGACTTGTCCGGTTATATGATTTGGAGAATAATATTATATTCCTTGGAAGATTACAAGAGAGTGAATTAGGGAACTACTTTCAAGATGCATATTGCTTTGTATTTCCTTCATTATATGAAGGTTTCGGAATGGTTATTGCTGAGGCATTCAGTTATGGCCTACCCGTTATTGCTTTTAATAATTCTGCTATTCCATATCTTGTGGAAGACCAATACAATGGATATCTTGTTAATAATAAGAACCCAAAAGAATTTGCCAGTGCAATTGAAAGGATATTCTCAAGCAGAAAGGAATATCTCATTCTCAGGGCTAACGCATATAATACTTACATGAAATTACCTTCCTATGATGAGATGGTATTTAACATGGAGAATTGGATAAAGACATCACTAAATAAGCCAGAATTATGAAAATCTGCTTCTATGTAAGAATATCGGATCCAAAAGTACTGGAAATAATTGGATTTTATAAGCAGGATATTGTTGCACTCAGAAAAATTGATCCCTCTATGAAAATTGCGACAAAAATTTGGGAAATCGATTGGAAGGCAGATGTTATTTTCGTTTGGTGGTGGACTTATGCATTTATACCTGTGTTATTTGGATTACTCCTGAAGAAAGCAGTATTTGTAACCGGGACGTTTAACTATCGTTGTCCGGAATCCCCGATTGACTATTTCCGCAGGCCATTTTATCAAAGAGTGTTGATCAAGTTTTCGATTCGGAACGCAAAATTGAATATCTTAGTTTCTAAAAATGAGTTTGATACGATAAAGACCGAATGGAAACTAAAAAACCTTGCTTATTCTCCTCACGGTGTTGATATCGAAAAATATAAATATTCTGATAAAAGGGAGGATTTTCTTCTATTTACAATATGCTGGACAGGTAAATATAATCTGAGAAGAAAATGTTTGCCCGAGCTGATTAGTGCAATCGATAGAATAAGAAATAAAGTTCCCCAGGTTAAACTTTACGTTGGCGGCAGAAAAGGTGATGGATTTGAAGAAGTGAAGAATATGATTATTGATAGGAAATTAAATGATTCAATAATTCTTCTTGGTGAAATCTCAGAAGAAGAAAAAATAAGTTATTATCAGAAATGTACGATTTATCTCCAACCTTCGAAATACGAAGGATTCGGTCTTGCTATTGCCGAAGCTATGAGTTGTGGAGCAGCAGTGATCACATCACGAGTTGGAGAAGTTGAATATTTGGTTGGTGATTGTGGAATCCTTATTGATGGATGTGAAATAAACGATATTGCAGATTCAGTGATAGGACTTATGTTACATAAAGTAAAGAATAAAAACTACGGATATAAAGCTGCACAGAGAATTCGAGATGTATTTCCAATAGAAAGACGGGAAAAAGAATTATTCGAATTAATTAAAGACAATGTATGAAACAAATAATACAATCAATTAAAACAGGTGAAACAAGATTAGAAGAGATTCCTGTCCCAACTGTAAAATCCGGACACGTTTTGATCAAAACAACAAGAAGTTTAATTTCTTCAGGTACGGAACGAATGTTGGTTGAGTTTGGTAAGGCATCGTTGATAGCGAAAGCTCGTCAACAACCAGATAAAGTTAAGATAGTACTTAACAAAATTAAATCTGAAGGATTATTGCCAACTCTTGAAAATGTTTTCAGGAAACTTGATCAACCAATTCCATTAGGTTATTGTAATGTCGGAAAAGTAATCAGAGTGGGAGATGGTGTCAGAGATTTTAAAATTGGTGACAGGGTAGCTTCAAATGGACCTCATGCTGAAATTGTCTGTGTTCCGGAAAACCTTGTATCGCATATTCCTGATAATGTCACTAATGATGAAGCGTGTTTTACTGTTATTGGTTCAATTGGACTTCAGGGGATTCGTTTATGCAATCCCAGCTTTGGAGAAACAATCGTAGTCATTGGTCTTGGATTGATAGGGTTAATTACTGCGGAATTATTGATTGCTAATGGATGCCGGATTATCGGAATAGATATTGATGAAAAAAAAATAAAGATTGCGAAGGAAAAAGGGATATTGCCAATTCAATTACACCAGAAAGAAAACCCCGTTGAAGAGGTATTGTCCAGAACTAAAGGAATTGGGGCTGATGCTGTAATTATTACAGCTTCTTCAAAATCAGATTCAATTATCAGACAGGCCGCACAAATGAGTCGAAAACGTGGAAGGATCATATTGGTTGGAGTAGTAGGGTTAAATATTTCACGTGCTGATTTCTATGAAAAAGAATTAACCTTTCAGGTTTCCTGCTCATATGGACCAGGTAGATATGATGAAAATTATGAAATCAAAGGCATTGATTATCCTCTTCCATATGTGCGCTGGACTGAAAAAAGGAATTTCGAGACTGTTTTAAAGACCATATCAACCGGACAATTGAATGTTAAGCCATTAATTACGGAGATTGTACCGTTTTTTGAGTTTGATAAGATATATTCGAATATAAATAATAAGAGTTCAATTGCATCAATACTTATTTATTCGCCAGAGTCAATTTCAGAAACAAGATCGGAAGTTCCCGTAAGTCAAACCAGGTATCAACCTTCCAAAGGAATAGCTGGAATTATTGGAGCAGGCAACTACACTCAGATGACTTTGTTACCAACCCTAAAACAAACAAATTTATTTCTTAAAACCATCGTATCAGCAGGAGGATTATCTGCCACATTAATGGCGAAAAAATATGGTATTTCAACAGCCGGATCAGACTATATGGAATTATTGAAAGATCCGGAGATTGATATTGTGTTTATAACGACAAGGCATAATCTTCATGCTTCAATGGTTAAGGATGCTTTACACGCAAAAAAACATGTCTTTGTTGAAAAACCACTTGCATTGAACATGGATGAACTTAATCAGACAATACAAGTTTATAATGATTTGGCTCCCAGCTATAACCTGGTGCTCACTGTGGGGTATAACAGACGTTTTTCACCACATAGTCAGAAAATTAAATCTCTCATTGGCGATAACTCAGCTGAAATAAATATTGTAGCTACCATGAATGCCGGTTATATACCGCCCAATGTATGGATTCATGATATGAAAATCGGGGGCGGAAGGATCATTGGTGAAGCATGTCATTTTATTGATCTGTTGATTTTCCTTACCGGAAGTAAGGTTAGCAAAGTTATAATGAATGCTCTGGGCGAAAATCCACCAGAAAATGCAGATAATGCAAGCATACTCCTGAAATTTGAAAACGGAGCAAATGGAATCATAAATTATTTTTCCAATGGTTCAAAAGCTTATTCCAAAGAAAGAATAGAATTATATTCATATAACAAGACACTTATACTGGATAATTTTATCACTACCAGAGGATATGGTTATTCAAATTTCAGGAAGTTAAAAACGAAATTAGATAAGGGACATTTAACACAGTTTAAATGTCTTGCCGATCGTTTCATCAAGGGAGGTCTGCCCTTAATACCTTTTGATGAAATCATTAATTCCACAAAAGCCAGCTTTGCAGCTGTCGAATCTTTTAAAAAACAGGAATGGGTCAGTGTGGATTCAATATGAAAATTAATGATAATCCTGAAAATTGATATTTTTTATCAGCTTATTCGACAAATGGGTGTGCGGGTTGTTTTATTTCGGCTTTTTTATGAGCTGCAAAGAAAAACAGGTATATTAAAACTTCATTTCCCAACTTCCCTGAAGCCCCAAACTTATTCATCCTTAAATCAATGGAAGAATAATGCACGAAATTTTTTTTTCAAAGACAGAACTGAAATTCAGGCTTCTGTTAACAATAATCAATCCCTTAAACAAGAAAAAACCGATATTCTGAATGGAATTTATACTTACTTCTATGCCAATAGATTTGAAATCGGTAACAATTATAACTGGATGACAAATCCAGTTAATCATTTTACTTACAATGTTAATTTACATTGGTCAAAAATTAAAGGCTTCTCGTTAAGAGAAGGTGATATTAAGTATGTTTGGGAACTTTCCCGGTTTTCATTTTTATATACCCTGATGAGATATGATCATCATTTTTCAGAAGATACATCTGAATTTGTTTTTGGGAAAATTATAAACTGGATCGATAAAAATCCACTGAATCAAGGCCCCAATTATATATGCAGTCAGGAAATCTCTATTAGAATATTAAACTGGACTTTTGCTCTTTATTATTACAGATTCAGTGGACATATAAAAGAAAAGGATTTTCAAAAAATATTACATTCCATCAGAGGTCAACTCAAACATGTTTACAGCAATATCAATTTTTCCAGGATTGCCCTCAGAAATAATCATACAATTACCGAGACATTAACACTTTATATAGGCGGATTATTATATCCCTTTTTTCCTGAAAGTAAAAAGTGGAAAAAGAAAGGCAGGAAGTGGTTTGAACAGGAGATTAAATATCAGATTTATGATGATGGTACCTATTTGCAATTTTCAATGAATTACCAGCGTGTGGTTTTACAATTATTAACATGGGGTATCAGGCTTGCAGAATTAAATGATGAACCTTTTGATGAAGAAGTTTATAACAAAGCCAGGAAATCTGTTTCATTTCTTTATAACTGTATGAATCTTATAAATGGTTATTTACCCAACTATGGTGCAAATGATGGCGCTTTATTTTTTAAGCTAAACAATAATGATTACAGGGATTTTCGGGGGCAGCTTCAGGCTCTTTCTTATATTTTAAGAAACCAGGACACATTCAATTGGTCAGACTACCTTTCCGAGGACCTTTTCTGGTACGGACTTTCTCCTGAAAAGAAAAGAATTACTTCTAAATCCGAACTCAGTCAAATTTTAAGATATCCGGTTAGTGGTTACTACATAATCAGGGAAAAATCTGCCCTTACCTTTATTCGTTGCGGGAAACATAAAAACAGGCCATCGCAGGCTGATAATTTACATTTAGATATTTGGTATAAGGGTTCAAATTATCTTATCGACTGTGGGT
>Ga0209636_10008127_pt1 | contig 10687 bp, 12 predicted proteins | sample DeeMarSWOR152_54_FD_187464 | JGI IMG/M metagenome (GOLD analysis project Ga0209636, IMG submission 187464) | Marine sediment microbial communities from White Oak River estuary, North Carolina - WOR-1-52-54 (SPAdes) (version 2) | ecosystem: Environmental > Aquatic > Marine > Intertidal zone >... | reverse complement strand
TCTATGTTGTTGGGATGGCAGCAAATGCCGTTTTCGGAGCCCCTAGAATGGGTCCAATCTTTGGGGGGATGCTACTATCTGGAAAAAAGGCCGCAGAGTTGATCTTAGAGAGATTGTAGTCATCTCTATTCCATAGTTGGCGTGGATTTGCGGTATATATTTATATTAGAAAGTTCCATAAGATAGTCAAATATGCTTTAATATAAAACACAAGGGTGATACAAATGGCCAACGGAGATATCGGAAAGGATAACCTTATAGGGGCATACTGTCATGTACCCATTATCGGTGGGCTCCTTGTACCATTGATAGTCTATTTCTGGAAGGGTAAGGAGAACAAAGAACTCGGATTTCAGGCGAAACAGGCGCTGGTATACCAGATAATTGTCTCTATAATAGCGGTTGTTGGATTGATTGTTATTGGTGCACTATCTTTCGCAATGTTTTATCTTGGTGAAATAAGTGGGCTCTTAAGTATGGTTCTGTGGCTTATATATGCTGTCTTAATGCTAGCATTCTTTATTCTGGCCATTATGGCAGCATGGAGGACCTACAACAAGGTAAGTTACGAATACCCTGTAATCGGTAAAAGACTGAGATAAAATCTACCTCTATTTTTCTTTTTTACCTCTTTCACGTATCTAGTTGGGTTATTGTGGGGTGTCATATATTTATACTTGTCCATCTATTCTATTATAAACATGAATCCAAAAGCTATAAAAAAGGGCGTAAAAGGACAAGCAGCTTTGGAATATCTGATGACCTATGGCTGGGCAATATTGGTCATTCTGATAGTAGGAGTGGTTTTATGGCAAATGGGGTTTTTCAATCCACCGTCAACAGGTCACGGTTGCAGTGGCTTTTCCCATATTGTCCCCTTGGATACAAAGCTTACTGGTTCCACTAAACAACTTAAAATATTTATTTCCAATGAAGCGGGAGCAAGGCTTGATGTTAATGGTATAAGTGCAACTATTGGATCAGATTCCTGCAGTGGTACGGCTCCCGGCGTGATGAGGCCTGGTAGAACTAATGAGGTAAATCTGACATGCGGTAGCACATATACTACTGGCGACTACTACCGCGCCAATATAAGAATAGACTACATAAACATGGTATCGGGAGTTACTCACAAGAGTTCTGGGGACTGCTGGGGGACGGTTGAGTGAATTTTATTTGCAGATTTTTATCATCTCTTTCTTTAGATTTTCGATACTTACCCTCTTTTGTTTTCCACTCTTCATATTCCTTATTGTTACCTCTCGTTTCTTTAGATCTTCCGGGCCCACTATTATGGTATATCTCGCCTTGATATCACCTGCATATCTTAATATCTTTTCCAATTTTCTGTTCATTAAATCTACGTCCACATTAAGTTCATCCCTGAGCTGAGATGCGATTTTAACGGCGTCTTCTTTAACCGTATCGTTTACTGGGGCTATAATAACATCTGTTGCTTTTCTTGGAATCTCAATGCCCTGCAGATCTATAGCGCTCATAACACGGTCAAAACCAAAGGCGAAGCCAACGGCCGGAACCTTTAATCCTGAAAAGAGCTCTATTAAATCATCATATCTACCGCCACCACATATCTGGTTTTGGGCCCCTAATCCGGAAACCCTGATTTCAAAAACAGTCCCAGTGTAGTATTCCAGGCCCCTGGCAATCCCCAGATTTATCTTATATTCAACATCCATCAGCTTTAACCATTTAAGAACTCCTTTTAGCTCATTAAGTGCCTTTTTAGCTTTTTTATATTCCCCTAGCAATTTTTCTGCCCTTTCGATTACATCCATATCTCCCTTAGTCTCTATTAGATCAAAAAGGATCTGCTTGTCAACTAACTTCCTTAAGTTTTCAGTATCTCCCTTATCAATGCTAGCTATTACCCTGTCCTGAATTTTTTCATCCATACCCAGGTCATCCATCAGACCCCTGAGAATGCCCAGATGGCCTATTTCTACTTGAAATTTCAAGCCCAGTTTTTTCAGGGAATTGTAGGCTATCGTAATGACCTCGGCATCTGATTCCGGGCTTTTTGGACCGATTAATTCAATGCCCAGATGCCAGAATTCCCTATACCTCCCTTTCTGTGGCCTCTCGTATCTGAACATCGGGCATGAGTAGTAAAGCTTTAATGGAAGTCTTTTTCCTCTTAATTCTTCCGCGAACATTCTGCATACAGAGGCAGTTGCCTCCGGTCTTAAACAAAGAGTTCTGCCGGATTTATCCCTAAAGACGTACATATGTTCCTGAATTTCCTCACCGGACTTTAACTGAAAGAGTTCAGCATGCTCGAAGGTCGGAATTAAAATTTTTCTGTAATTGTAGCTTTTTAATACTCCAATCATGGAATCTTCAACATAATCCCTTTTCTCCATTTCCAGGGGGGAAAAATCCCTCGTCCCTCTTGGCTTTTTTATCTCCATTCTGAATATTTACAATATTGATTTTTATTAAAATAAGAAAATGAAGCTCGAGCTAAAAAAATTTTACAAGGCCCTCGCACCGAGGCTTGTTGTTCTGGTTTCAACTGTGGATAAGGATGGAAACGTTAATGCTGCACCATTTAGCTTTGTTATGCCCGTATCTATTGATCCTCCTTTAGTGGCTTTCGCTGCTGCTCACGAAAGGAATACCCTTGCTAATATAAGGGAAACAATGGAATTTGTTATAAACCTCCCACCCGAGGAAATTCTGGAAAAATTATGGGTCTGTGCAAAAAAATTTCCGAAAAGTACAAATGAGATAGAGAAGTCCGGTCTGACAGAAATACCATCAGAGAAGGTAAAGCCCCCAAGGATAGAGGAATGCGTTGCCTGGTTTGAGTGTAAACTGGTTAATGAATCCGAGGTCGGGGATCATGTAGTTCTCCTGGGCGAGGTTTTAACTGCTGAGGTAAAAGAGGGTATTATAGATAAAAAAGGTAACCTCGATATCTACTCTGTAAATGTTCTTTTGCATCTTGGAGGCTCTGAATTTGCCGTTTCGAGGAGGATGGTGAGTGCAGAATGATGGATAAAAAAATTGTTCTTTTGTTGATAATTGCCTTAATTTCGGGATGTGTTACGGAGGAAATTGAGAGGGTTTCAACAACTACTACAGCAGTTCCGTTACTTAAGGCCGGCTATGGAGACATAGTTTATGTAAACTACATAGGGAGATTCACTAATGGAACGATATTTGACACGTCTTACGAGGAAATTGCAAAGGATGCAGGTATCCATACTGCGATGAGGGATTATGAACCATTGGAATTTACAATCGGGAAAGAGATAGTCATCCCGGGGTTTGAAGAAGCGGTAATTGATATGCATATTGCTGAGGAAAAAACCGTTAGAGTTCCGCCCAAATGGGCTTACGGGGAATGGGACCCAGAGAAAGTTATTGAAATTAACAGAACCCAATCATACCCAAGGATAGAGAATGTTTCTAGGAAATTATTTATGCAGCACATGGGCAGGAGGCCACATATAGATATGAAATACACGGCACCTCCTTATCATTGGAATAGAACTGTTATTGACTTTAACGATTTTGTTGTTACAATAAGGCACGATCCGGGTCCAAATACAACAGCACCAACAAACTTTGGCGAGGCAGAGGTAAGCGTCGATAACGAATCGCTCTATATGAGAGTAAATCCAAGAGTTGGTACAACAATAATGACTGCTGAGGGTGTGGCAAAAATTCTGAATGTTACCGAGGATTTAATTACCCTAGATTTTAACCACTGGCTGGCGGGAAAAACATTGATATTTGACCTAAAACTGGAGAATATCACCAAAGGGCGTTGAATTTTTTATCTAGAACTAATGCAAGGTCTTTTATGGGCTCGCTTGGTTTATGTTCAATTTCAATCTCCGGTTCTAAACCAAGTAACGCCTTAATCACGGCATAGGAGGATGTTGCAAGGGCATCCATATTATAGCCACCCTCCAGTTCTACAACCATCTGTCCATGACAGAGCCCTTTTGCCAGATTCAGAAGAGAAGAGGTCATCTTGCAGTAACCTTTCTCTGTTAACGAGAGTGATCCTACCGGATCTGCCCTGTGGGAATCAAAACCAGAGGATATTGCTATGAAATCGGGTTTAAATCTCTCAATTCGTGGTAGAACAAATTTATTGAGTATGTACAAATAGTCAGAATCCCCAGTACCTGGTGGAACCGGTATATTTATTGTATAACCTTCACCTTCATTTTCGCCGATCTGATCGATAAAACCGGTTCCGGGGTATATTGTCCTCGGATCCTGATGGATGGAGATGTTCAGAACAGATGGGTCATCATAAAAGACATCCATAGTCCCATTTGCTGCGTGCACATCCCAGTCGAATATGCAGGCTTTTTTTACATTGCAATTTTTTTGAAGATATCTAACCATTATCGCAACATTATTGAAATAGCAGAACCCCATTGCCCTATTCTTTGTGACATGATGTCCGGGGGGTCTTATAAGAGCAAATGCGTTATCGGCTTTTTTCTCAATGACATATCTTCCAGCCAGAATTTCACCACCAGCCGCGAGCCTCGCTATATCATATGTATCCTCCCTGCAATAGGTATCTAAATCTATCGGACCTCCGCCATCCTCGCTGAGTTTCTTTATATATTCCAAATGCTCGTGAGTATGAGCCAGGAGGATATCCTTGTCAGAACAGCGTTCCGGAGTGAGAAGATTAACCTGTTCCAGAATTCCTGTCTGCCTGAACATCTTCATTATGGCAATCAGTCTTTCCTTACACTCTGGATGGTACGGACCGGCAAAATGCTTAAGATAGTCTTTATGATAGATCAGGGCTGTTTTGTTCATCCTGAACCCCTTTTCTTTAAAAAGGAAAACCTTAGCTAATTATGGCATCTAATCTATAAAACAGAATCTTTCCTTCATCTTCGCATCGCTTTCGATCTCGGCGAATATTTAACTATGAAATTACATATAACTCTATAATGGGCACCATAAGCATATCAGAAGACAGGTTTAAGAAAGTGCTTGCTGATGTTGAAGCCTTAGTAAAGGATGTTACAGCTTTAATTGATCGAGACGACGTTGTAAAGCAAAGGATTGCTGAAATAAAAGCCAACCCTTCCCTAGGTAAGACTGAAAAGGAACTGGATGATTATCTTAAGAGGAGAGGAGTTGAGATTGACTAAATGGATAATAAAAGAACATCCTGACTTCTTCAAAGACTTAGACATGTTGTCTAAGAAAGAGTTAGAAATCTTCTATAAGAAAAAGAAGAAGATAAAACAGAATCCTGAAAGACAAAAGCATCTAAGGGGTGGAGAGAACTGTTATATGTGAAACCCAAAGGGTTTCTCATAAATGAAATTTCCTTTGGAAATTTCATTTCGTGAGCCCATAACTGAGAATATACGGCTCATATATCTCATTGAGGGTAATGTTATCTGGCTTCTTACAATAGATAGGCATGATAAAGCCTATGAAAATTACATAAAAAGATTGTATTCTCTTTATGAGAAGTTAAAATAGATTTGGACCCTACGGAATAACGAAAGGAATTTAATCAAAAACTCCCCAACTTCATCTGTTTACCAAGGCCCTTTAATTCATCCTCTGAGTAGCCAAGGGCCTCCAGAATTCTCAAAACAGCAGGCAGGACCTGATTATTTATATAATACTCTGGATCATAGTCTCCCTCCTCAACGAAGTCTATTACCCTTGCCTTATCGCTTATACTCTCACCCTTCTTTGTAACTACGTAGGTTACGATATCACCCTGCTTGAATTCCAGGCCCTTTTTCATCGCCCTTTTTGCAGCCAGAATGTGGGGGCCTTCGGCTTTGTATTCTGCCATGCCCCTCGTAATCTGCGTGTTTATGGCAAGATCCTCCAAAGAGATTTTTCCCGTTTTTATGTCTTTAACCACATCTTTAACTATGCTAGCTGCCTTCTCCGGGTTCTTATCCCATAGAAGGGCATTTAAAACCTTTTCTTGTGTATCTTTTGCTATATCTGCCCAATCCCTCCTTCTCGTTTCCAATCCCTTTACGATTAATTTTCCTCTTTCATCAACCAGAGCGTATCTCTTTTTAGTTATGAATATCCCTCTTGGATAGAAGCCCTCGAATTCGAGCTCCATAGCCTCAGGAAGTTCAGAGTTAATTTTATCTAAAAAGCTTTCGGCGTTTTTCATTATCTCCTTTCTATCAGTAATATCGGGCTTTACAAGGTATACTGAATCTGTATCTCCATAGATAACCTTAAACCCAAAGCTTGGGACAATATCTATGGTATGGAGGATGTATTTCCTACCAAGAGCGGTTATGGATTCGGCACATTCTCTGGAGTACCATCTCGCCCTTGGAAACCCGAAATAGCCGTACATCGAATTAGCCAACAATTTTAAAGCCTCTTGCTCCACGTTAAGGAATTTCTTTCTCTGTAGATCTTTCTCATCCTTCAATTTTTTCTTTACCTCAATTCTTCTCTGTACTAATTCGTTAAGGGTTTCCGGAATGAGACCTTTTTCCTTTTTACAGAAATAATGCCCTGTCGGAGACTTGTATGAATCCTCCGGGCAACATTCACAATCTATGGTTGACGGGTCTATATTATGGGAGATAATTATGCTAGGATACAATGACCTGAAATCAAATAATAGGATGTTATCATGAATCCCCTTTTTCGGCTCTACGACATATGCCCCCACGTAAGTTTTTCGTTGTCTCTCATTCACTATCCTGTCAGATGGCTTATTTGGTACGAGAATATTTTTATCAAATGCCTTTTTAATCAATAAAGACTCCACCCTCTGCCCGGAACCGGCCCTTGAGGACTGATAGATCAATTCTCTGGTTATTCTGGAAATTTCGTAATGTAAAGGTAGGAGGGATAAGGCGATTTCCAATGTAGATGCAGCGTCGCTCATCGCATATTCGATAACCTCTTTGAACTTTTCTCTTTCTGGATCGTCCCAGATGCCTGCCATCTCACCGACCTTGATGTCTTTCTTCTCCCCTCCCGTTATCTCCAGATACACATCCTCCAGGGTGTATCTTGACAGATTAAATATCTGCCTGCAAACAGGGTACATATCTATATGAGGCCTTCCCCTTACCCTGGCACCTAGGTTCATCCCCCTCCTCTCCAGTCTCAGGGGGCTTCCGTCCACACCCAGAGATACGGGAATCCTGTGTTTCTCGGCCCTCTCCTTCAGGTATGGAAAGTCAAAATTGTCTCCATTATAGGTAACTATGATGTCGATCTCCCGCTCTTTTATAGTTCTGATAAATTTCTCTATTATCTCTTTTTCGTCCTTCAGAACCTCCACGTAGTCTAAATTCAAGCCCTTTACTGGTTTATATGTCCATACCCTTCTAAGGCCTTGATTGTCGGCGTAGCTTATGATTATTATTGGGTCCTTATCTGCCTTCGGCTCTCCTCTGGGGTTATAGACCTCCATATCGAAGGCAGCAATCCTAAGATCGAAATTTTCACAGTCCTGCATTGGAACTAAGCCAGAATCTATTAGATATCTCTCGGCAAACGGTATGTGAGCCTCCCTCACCTCCTTACACTCCTCCAATTCCTTAATTAACTCACGCAACTTGGGGACATCCTTCGGCTGATTTACCACCACCCCTAAGATATCAACCTCTTGCTTCTTTTCGATCATTCTCTTTATTTCAACCTTAGTGACATTCTCCAATTTCTCGATCTCTCTCTGCAATTTATTTAATCCATGCTCCCTTGGGAGAACGTACATATATGGCTGAAAATCGGTAATTTCTTTAATTTCCCTCCCCCTTTCTGTTTTGTAGAATAGTCTCACTACAGCTTTCTCTTCTCTAGTTGTGTAATCGGCATCGAGAAGTGTCTTTTTCATCCTTTATGAATTAATAGAACAAACCAATAAAACTGGAAAGAGCGACTATTTTTCAATAAATCTTGCGAATGTTAGAAACCCAGTATGCGCAAGCATTCTGGAGTAAGGTCTAACAACTCTCATGTCCCAGTTTCTTACCAGGGATTCAAGGGTTTCGGATTGAAAGCCAGCTAATGCGTCATAAAATTTTTTGCTCTGCTCAATACTTGGGGAATATGAAACAAGAAATCCGCCAACCTTCAAGGCCTTTTTTGCATGCTCAACAACCATCCATGGCTCCGGTAAATCCAACGTAATTAAATCCAGATTCCTCTCATCGATTCCATCATAGATGTTCTTCGACTTTATTTTAATATTTCTTAAGTTAGCTTTCTCGAAATTTTCCCTCGCGATCTCTGCGAAATCCTCGCGAATTTCGTAGGTAATTAATTTTTCTGGATTTACAATATTTGCCAGAAACATCGCCAATATTCCAGATCCTGTGCCAGCATCAACAACCTTACTCCCGGAATGAATTCCAGTATAACCCACGATCAGGGCGCAATCCTTCAGGGTAATTGTCTGGGGACCCCTCTTCGCCTTCTTAATAAAGTCCAATATCCCTGGCTCTAATAGAAAAAACCCCCTTCCAGTGTGGCTTTCTATCGTTTTGCCGACGTTCCCTTTTCGCAGTTTCTCAGCTTTAATCACCCCATAATTTGTATGGACATCTGATATTCCCTTTACGAGATACTGTCTGCCTTTTTCATCTATGAGTAGGTACATCTTTTATTATTAATAAAATAGAAGTAATAAAAACTTTTTAGAAAAAAGTTTTATCAAAAATTGAATTGCTGTAGGCAATTCAATGGAGGGCCGTGCACTCTCCATAGATGGAACAGGAGCCACAGTTTTTATTAATAAAATAGAATTAATAATACCAAGATGGAAAAGAAAATATCCCGAATGTCAAAGGAAGAGTTATTGAATTTCACCGAGCAGAGAATCTTTTCCCTAGGTTTAAGGGACCTGGCATCTGCTCTTTCCTATGAGAATATGCGGTATGGCCTTGGAAAGATGATTTATGCATTAGACAGCGGAGATGTCTATTGCGTTTTTGGGCCTGATGCTACGATAACCAGGAACACAGGGAGGTGGATGAGCGGATTTGGTTACGGTGCGGTAATAAAATGGCCCGACAACGGCATTTATTTTCCAGAAATTAGACCAAATGGCTGCGGGATGATAATAGTGAGGTTAGATGAATTACCTCCCAGGGAGGAAATCATTAAGAGGGTCTCTGAGGTTGAAAATTCTGATCTATATCTCGATGGCATTAGATTAAAGCCGGACTTCGGTAAGGGAAATCATTTTTTCGAGTTCTATAAGCCCCTAGGTGTTTCTCCAGATATTGAAGAAGTTATGCCCAATGACAGCAGTTATGCGATAGTCCACGGATCTGCTCCAGAGAGAAAGGATGAGATCTATGGTGCAGTAGATAGTGGAGGGGGGATCAAAACCCCGTTAGGAAAGATATCGATCTTAGATGGCAAAGACGGTAAGGAATATTACAAAACATGGAAGGAATTTGATAAATTTTCAAAGAAGAGGAGGGAAGTCCTGGCTAAGGAGGTTTTGGGTGATTGCAAAGTCATCTCAAATCTAACTCATCAGGGAATGTTTGCAAGAAATGAAATAAGGTTGGGATGTCACGATACCATGGACAAGTCCTATCCAAATGGGGAGGCACTCTTTCCAGTCGCTCTCAGATGGGATCATCCAGTTTACATTTTTAAGGGAAAACGGAATCTCTCTACGGATGTAATGGGTAGATTGGGTTTCGACAAAAGGGCAGAGGATCTGGGATTAAAGGATGAACTGGGAAAGATAAATGTACTACCCCACGGAGGGGGTTACAGAATCGATCTACAATACTCCAATATAGAGGTGATTAATACGGACATAGGCAATCATTTCATCCTATCTGGGGCTAAGCCCATCTCAAAGGTAGAGGAGATAAGTGAGACCGTCAAACGGGGTGTGTCTAGCTTTGGAGAGATGATAATTATGAATCCCCACGAACTTCCATTTGATTACAGGGGTACTAGCATAATAGAAAAGATAATGGAATATGATTTGGGCTTGCCTGTTGCAAAGTTACAGCCACTGATGACTCTGAAGGTTTAAAGTGAAAATTGGTGTTTCGACTCAGATATTCTGGGATTATGAAAAACTGGATATGGATTATATCCTAAAGCATTCAGCAAATGATCTAAAATTCGAGTGCGCAGAGATCCATTGCCAGGGTCCCATGTTCAGGGGCTGGGGGACACTAAAGGCGAAGGAAACAAAAAGAGATATCAGGGATATATTGAGTACAGTAGATATAAAAATATCCTTACATGCACCCTATCATGATCTGAATATAGCAACATTAAACCTGGGCGTAAGAAAAGAGACGATAGATCAGGTAGCTGAAAGCATCAATACTGCCAACTACCTTGATTCTGAGATAGTCGTTGTCCATCCTGGCTTTGTTGCATCGAGAAAATACAAAAAGGAACTCGTCTTTGATGGGATGATCAATAATTTCAAACAACTGTCAAAGATAGCCGAGGATTTAAATGTTCAGCTGTGCATGGAGAACATAGCATCAAAACCAAAGGCCATTGGGGTCCATGTGAAGGAGATCCTTAAGATACACGATCTTGTCAATTCAGATAATTTCAAGATCTGTCTGGATGCAGCGCATGCAAATACTACGGGATTAAGTCCGGATCACTTTGCTGAGGAGCTGGGAGGATACATAGCCCACGTCCATATCAGCGATAATACAGGCACTGATGATCATCTCCC
>Ga0209636_10008126_pt1 | contig 10687 bp, 1 predicted proteins | sample DeeMarSWOR152_54_FD_187464 | JGI IMG/M metagenome (GOLD analysis project Ga0209636, IMG submission 187464) | Marine sediment microbial communities from White Oak River estuary, North Carolina - WOR-1-52-54 (SPAdes) (version 2) | ecosystem: Environmental > Aquatic > Marine > Intertidal zone >... | reverse complement strand
CCCTTTCGGTTTTTTGTTTGGCACCATCACATTTAACCCACAATCTTTATTTAACCGATATTTTAACAGGCAAAGTAATCATCCAATACCTTAAATATATCCGCTACCGTACAAACATTGCCGCCGCAAATTGATACCGGTTCATTTTCAAAGTATGAATCCAGGGTTGTGAAAATATCCTGCACTGTCGGGCATCCAACATATAGCGTTTGTGTAAGTGGAAGTTGCTGATTTAAAGATATGGTCTGACCGTTTGTGTCTTTTATAGAGATACCTGTTAAATTTATTTTATATTGTGTTCCATACAATGCAGATAAAGGCACTGTCACAGGAACACTCAAACTTCCGCTTTTTTCTCCATTAGCACTCAACTGGAACCACCTGTGTTCATTTAAATCCCGCATATAAGTTGAACCACTTACAAAACCGGACATAGTTGCAGTACCAACCGTTAACTCTTGCGGAATAACCAACTTAATCTGGGATGAATAAACACCCGAGGGGCTGTTTATAACTATATTTGCCGATGTTGTTCTGCCGGGCGAAAGCCGGTTTGGAGTTAGTGTGTAGATTATGTTTGCATTATCCCCGGTATCCGGGTCACAGGTATATGTTCTTGAAATTTTATTGTTTGTTTCATTTTTTTCATCAATTTCATTGTCCGGATCAACTTTTACAGTTATGTTGTAGTCTCCTGATCCGGCAATCCAGAAGAAGTTTACTTTCTTTGAATTAAATTTGCTTAAATCAACAGATTTTGATTCCTTATAGTTCCCGTCAATGTAGAGGGCGACATTAATTTTATTTAAATTTTCACAGGACTCGGGGCTGTTCATGATTTTATTGTAATTTGCTTTGATTTCATCGGCTGTTAATGCGCGATTGTAGATCTTTACCTCGTCGATGGTGCCGTTGAAATATCGGTCAGGGGCGTTATTCATCCCTATTACAAGTTTTTCCGTGTTGTTTACATTATAAAGTCCTCCCGTTTTTGTATTTTCCAATATTCCATTAATATAGATGGAAATGTTTGATCCCTTCCTAACGCCAACAACATGATACCATATACCTACTTGTGCAACTGTTGTGGAAAACACGCCCGTATCAAATTGAGTATAATCAGATCGGGAATGAAAACGAAATCGGTTATCACTGTCTGCATTGCCAAGCAAATAACCTGGATACGGAACAGAGATAGCGGTCTTTGTCAAGATATGCCAACCTGGATGTAAAAAACTATGTTTCACCCATGCTTCCACTGTGAAATCTTTAGTTCCAAAATTCAAACTTAGGGCATCACTCACTTCCACGTAATCATCCACACCATCAAACTCCAACGCTGAACCATTGACACCATCAACAACTTTTGCACCGTAAATTGTCCCATCATTATTTCCCGCTTCATCAGGAGCAATATTCCCTGAAATATTGTCAAAATTCCAGTATGCAACTAAACCGTCATCTTTAATAATTTTATCGTAATTTTCCTTAATTTCCTCTGCTGTTAATGCGAGATTGTAGATTTTTACTTCGTCAATTATTCCATTGTAATAAAGAGTGCCATAATAATTTGGGCTTCTTGTACGCCCCATAAACATTGATGGTGATGGAGTGTATGCTGTAAGAGAACAACCTGTTGAATTACCAACCAAATCGCCATTTATATATAAAAGATTTCTTCCATGTTTATCCCATTGATAAACTACATAATACCATTTGTTTAGAGCTATATGTATATTTGATGAAATACTTACCCGATCGGAACCTGTGTAATATACGTAACCTGTGATGCTGGTATCATCTATACCGACACCATAATAATTATAATATTCTCCAACAAAACCCCTTATATCCGATGGGGGATTACTTTTGCCTTTTCCGTAACTTTGTGGATATATCCATGCCTCTATTGTTCCTGCATTTGATCCTGAAGCAAAAGGGTTTGGTTTTATATCAACATAATCATTATTCCCGTCAAACTCCAACGCCTTCCCGGAAATCCCGTCAACAACTTTTGCACCGTAAATTGTCCCATCATTATTTCCTGTTTCATCGTTTGCGGTTCCGTCATCAAAACTCCAATATGCAACTAAACCCTCATCTTCTGGCTTATATTTTTCATATTCTTCTTTTATTTCAAATGCGGTTAAAGCGCGGTTGTAGATGTAAAGTTCATCCATTTTACCTTTAAACTTGTGATAATTAAGTTCATAATTTATTCCATATCTGCCCAGCACGATAGGAACATCAGTTAATTTATCACCCCCCTTTATATAATCCACTTCGGCTTTGAACTCGCCGTTAAGGTAAATTCGCAGTTTAGCAGCAGTTTCATCTAATACAATCGTGTAAAAATACCATTCTTCCTCTTGAACTTCACCCTGCAATGTACAAACCGTGGGATTTCCGGAATTATCAACAATCCATCCGCAAAATTTTCCATCGTCATGTACTTGAAGACCATAATTCGTCCTGTAAGTACCTGCACCGTCCCAGCCCACTATTTCCTTATTTAGAATAGTTGGGACGCCATTCAAGGTAAATGCTCCATTGTCTAATTTTGCCCAAATCATTATTGTAAAATCATCATCAAGGTCAAGACTTGAGTCATCGGGTATTTCCACATAGTCGTCTATCCCGTCAAACTCCAAGGCATTACTTGAAATCCCGTCAACCTGTTTGGCGCCGTAAATAGTTCCATAATTATTGTTACCTGATAAATCATGAATTGTGTTTCCTGTTATATCGTCAAAATTCCAGTAAGCTATTAAATTATCGTTGTTCGGGTCACCACAACTTCCGCCGATATTTTCAACTGTTGCCGTGATTGTTATTTCTTCTCCTTCTTGCGGGTTTTCATTTGAGAAAGTTAAGTCGGTTACTGTTAAATCAGGTAATTCTGCGGGTTCCGGAGTTTCACAGTTGCTTTCTTCTTCATTCCCAAGTTGAATTGTTGATTCAGTTGAGGCATATTTGCGAATAATCTGATTATCAATATAGCCCATCCTATACAAAAAAGTTTGTCTTTTAGCATACCATTCATATTTATCGCCTTGATAAGTATAGTGTGAGGTGCCATCTGGCGACCGACCCCAGTGTGCATAAAACGCAAATCTATCAATGGCTATTGATTGGTCAGAAATAACATCTCTTGACCATTCCACATCACCATCAGCAGTGTCTGTTATTGAGAAATTATATCCGGAACCATCACTAAGAGGCGATATTCTAAACTTATGAATATGCGAATAATCCAATGTGTCTGTTATAAAAACACCTGTTACATTGTCATCTACGACACCCTGAATACGGGGTCTATTAGCCTGAGCAGCAGGGGTATAGTTACTATGTGTATCAACATAAAACCTAATGCGGGCAGCAGAGGTTGCTATGCTTGCGTCTGAAAATCCAAACTGCACACTAGCTCCCCAGTACTCTGCTATAAGTTGTTCAAAGTCTATGTCAAATTCAGCTATAATCTCATTTGAATTGAGCGCTGGAAATGTGGATTGCACATAGTTGTTATGTTCGTTTGGAAGTTCGTAAACGGCAATAGTATCCTCTGTAGAAAAATCATTAAAATAATCAAAGGTAGCTATTCCATTACTCACAGAAGACGCAGACGCATTACCGTAATACATGTAAATTGTTTTGCTTGAATTTCCCGAAATATTTAATTTAACCCATATTTTTGTTTCCGTTGTGTTACACCCGGATTCAATCCAGTACGGGATTTCTTTTTCGTCATCAATAAACCGTATGTCAGAGCAATCTGCGTTCATTTTGTTTTCAAGGATTAAGGTTTGTGTGTCTACCTCAATACTTATTTGATAATCACTTAAATTACCCCCTGAATTTTCATTTATATTTATTTCTTTCCGGTAGTCCCATGAGCAGTCCCACCAATTTGATAAATAAAAGGAAGTTGTAACTGAAATTTCATTGTTATTTTCATCTGATTCAGGGATTTCATTAGCGGGATCAACTTTCACCCTTATGTCGTGGTCTCCTGATCCGGCAATCCATGAGAAGTTAATTTTCTTTGAATTAACTTTGCTTAAATCAACAAACTTTGAATCCTTATAGTTCCCGTCAATGTAAAGCGAAACATTAATATTTTTTAAATTTTCACATATTTCCTCCTCTTCATCTTCCAGAGTCATCACATAGATATTGCTTTTACCATCTTTGTTTGATGTGAAAACAATTTTACTCCCGTGTGGCGAGTATTTTGCACCGCCTTCATCACTGCTCCAGTTAATCAACTTAAAGAAATTACTCCCGTTTGAATCTGTTGTCCAGATATCAAGGTCGCTTCCACCGTCCCGTTTTGAATTAAATATTATTGTTTCTCCGTCAGGACTCCAGTCAGTCGGGACATCATAGTAATTGTCGTTTGTTAAACGGGTATAAGCTGAGCCGTCTGGGTTAATGTAGCAGATTTCATCATTTGAACTATATCCACTGCATGCATATAAAATTTTATTATTCGGCGCCCAATCACCCATCCAATCATATTTTGTGTCAATTGTTACCTGGACAGGGTTGCTGCCGTCAGCATCCATAACATAAACATCAACGGCATTACAGCAGTCAGATTCCCATTGAGCGCGATTGAATGCTATTTTTGCTCCGTCAGGTGAAAAACGAGGAAGCATATCTCTTCTGTTATTATCTGTCAATTGAACCAGACCTGTTCCGTCTGCATTCATTTTCCATATTTCATGAGTTTGACATGTCCAGCAAACACCACTTGGTCCGTTATGTCTGGTGAATACTATCTCGCTTCCGTCAGGAGACCAATCAGGAGCCCAGCTGTACCATGAACTGTCATTTGTCAACTGAACGGGGTTGCTGCCATCAGCATCCATAACCCAGATTTCCGTGTTACCGCTGCGATCGGAATTAAATACTATTTTACTGCCGTCAGGAGACCATGAAGGGTAACTGTTACCACCCTGATTTGAGGTTAATTGAATTATTTTATTTTTATTTGGAATTTTATTGTAATTTTCTTTTATTTCCTCTGCTGTTAAAGCGCGGTTGTAGATTTTTACTTCATCAAGTGTCCCATTAAAATGCCCGTAAATTCCTTTGCTTGAATCAAATGCTGCACCGATATAAGCATTATTGCTTGGTATCCCTGTAGGTGAATTTGTATAATTATAAACCACATCTAAGTTCCCGTCAATATACAGTTTAGCTTCAACACCATTCCATGTAGCAACAAAATAATGCCATTTTCCATCATTTAATCCAACCGTGGTTTTAACCTTATAAATATGCGGAACATGCCTGTAATGTAATTTCCCATTATCCCACATTTCAATTTGATAATGGTAATCCCCCCAATAAGTATCTCCACGGTAAATTAATTTTTGATCATCTGAATCTGTTTTCACCCACAGCTCAAATGTCCTATCTTTTGAAATATCTATTTTCGGTAGGGCGACATAATCAGCCAATCCATCAAACTCCAACGCTTTCCCGGAAATCCCTTCAACAACCTTTGCACCGTAAATTGCCCCATTATTATTTCCCGCTTCATCGTTTGCGGTTCCGTCATCAAAACTCCAGTACGCAACTAAACCATCTTCATTAATTTCTTGTGTTTTTTTATAAATTTTTATATTATCCACTCGTATATCAGACCAAACTCCGTATTTAGGCGGTTGCTGTATTCCCCCTATGTAAAGCTGGTTGAAACCGGAATCTAATGAGAAATCTAAGTTTGCAGTATCAAATATACTTCCATCTGATTTTTTAGTAATTTTTAAACCGACTTCTTCTTTTGCCGCATCATAATCCAATTGTATATGATACCATTCGCCTGGTTGCGGGCTTCCTGACGACCAATAGGTAGTAATATTAGGTCCGTATATAAAGAATTTTTTGTAATTGTGGTCGTCCCAGTGATACTCAAAGTTAAACACTTCTCTATAATCACATCTTTTATTTTCTTCCGGTACATCTCTATTTATAAAACTTATTCGCGGATAAGTACCCCAATTCGGCGTAATAATATTAAAATCAAATTCTACCGTAAAAGAGCCGTTAATTGTATCAAATTTAGGGCTGTATGCTTCGTAATGACCATAACCGCTTGAGACATCATAAACTTTAGCGTAGTAATTCTCTTCTACGGAATCCCAGTAAACAGAACCAGGTGCCTTGGAATCATAACCCGGGTCGCCTGAAAAGTCCTCGGAGTAAATTAAGCCGTCATCTGAATTATCTGGATTCCCACAACGTCCGCCGATATTTTCAACTGTTGCCGTGATTGTTATTTCTTCTCCTTCTTGCGGGTTTTCATTTGAAAGAGTTAAGTTTGTTATTGTTAAGTCAGGTAAATTATATTCTGGTTTTTTCCCGCAAACATAAGTACATCCATTCAACCCATAATCATCCCAGCCGTATGTTTTATTGCAAGTATTTTCCTCTCCGAGGTTTCCTGTTCCCCCGTCATAGATGTCTGAGTCAGGGTTACCGCATGCGGTGTTTGAAATTAATGTGTTATTTGATGAAGAACCTAAACGGATTCCGTAATCATTATTACCCATAAATATATTACTAATTAAAGTATTGTTGTTTGATGAAGACCATAACCGGATTCCGTCATCACAGTTGTTATTTGCCGTGTTATTTATCAAGTTATTATCTGAGGAGGAATATAAATAGATTCCAGCGTCGTCGTCATGGTTCATGTTATAGCAGTTGCTGCTTGCATTGTTTTTGATCAAATTATTACCTGAAGAATATTTTAAATAAATTCCGTAACTAAAGTCATGGATTAAACAATTTTTAATTGTATTGCCTGATTTCCCATTCAAATAAATACCGTAATCAGAGGGGTCAGGCAATGCTGAACGGTCTCCGTCTATTAAATGTCCCTGGCAATCAAATGTTTTATTGTCAAAGCCAGGAGGATTGTCAATGCAACTTCCAGAATAATTAATTATATCAGAATCCATACAGACTGTTGTTACATTCGTCCAACTTAACTTTGCTTCGCAGTCATCGCAGTTTGAGCAATGGACATCGCAAGTGGGCATATCAACAACACCCCAATCAGGGTGCATGTCATTTGCATCTCCATAAGTCAGTTGCTGCAATCCTGAGCCATCTTCGTTTAACAAAAACAGATGTGAATAGCCACCATTTTCCCTTCCAGAAGTAACAAGTGCCGTATCATCCGGGGACCATTCAGGTGCATTAAACTCTATTGAATCTATACCTGCCGTAAGAATAACCTGATCGGATCCGTTGGCGTTCATTGTCCAGATATCCATACCAAAATTGTATGCTCCAGTATCAGGGTCTTTAGCCCATGCAATTTTCTGCCCATTGTGTGAAAACGCAGCCCAAAAATCTCTATGTCCGTCGTCAGGGAGAATGTTCTCATATTCACCAGTGGTTAAATCATAAATTCTAATAATATTTTTGGGTGTCCAATTTGAAGGGTCCAGAATTGTAAGCACCTGGGTGCTATGCACAGATACTGAAAAGAACCGATATGCAGATTCGGATACACGAACTTCTCTTTCAGTCCCGTCAGGATTAACAGAATAAATTTTAGTGCCTGCACCACCGGAGTTTTCTCCCCATGTGTAAAATATTTTTCCAGTTGCAGCATCCCATGTCAAATCATAAGTAATAGAATCATCCGCAACCTGTCTTTGATTGCTTCCGTCTATATCCATCACCCACAGGTTAGTATCTTTACTGTATGCAATTTGAGTTCCGTCAGGAGAAATTTTTGGCATATTTTCGTGTTCTGATCCGTTAGTTAGTTGCACTAACTCTGTTCCATCAGGATTCATCATCCAGATGTTGTAGTTGTTAGCATTACGGTCGCTGCTAAAAACAATTTTTTCACCTCTACCATAAACACATGAGTATGTACATCCTGTTGTTTCGGTGTCATTCCACTCGTCTGGGTTATCGCAGGTATTATTATCACCAGAACTTGAAAGCCAGTCAGAAGAATTAAAGTCAAGATTTGTATTCCCACAGACATAATTTAAATTTATTGTTGAATTTGATTGATAAGAGTGAATTCCGACGCTGTTGTTTGAAATTTCATTATCCTGTAAGGTGTTATTGTTTGAGAAACGACTTAGAATAATTCCATAGTCGCCATTTGAATTTACGGTGTTGTTGATTACCTTGTTGTTGTTTGAATAATAATCTAAATCAATCCCTGCCATATTATTTGAATTTGCAGTGTTGTTGATGACCGTGTTGTCTGAGGATTGCAATACTAAAATTCCATCATTATCATTTGAAGTTACATTGTTGTTGGCTATAGTGTTGTTTGAGGAACTTGCCCAGGTTCCATCTAAATATATCCCGCCATACAAATTTCCATATCTCATATTATAAACCGTATTTCCGATTATATTACAATTATGAGAACCACTCAGAGCAATCCCTGCCAGTGCGCCGTTTCCGTCATGAATTGTGTTATTAATTATTGTAACATTATTTGCATTAGTCAATCTGATAATTTTTCCGTGCCCCCAGTTTGAACCCCAAACGCCGCTGAATTCCCTGATTTCGCAATTTCTGATTACATTGTTTGATTTGCCATTTAAATCAATTCCAAAGTCGTTATTACCTGCTGAATTATCGCCGTCAATCACGTGTCCCTGACAGTCAAAAATTTTATTGTTGAATCCCGCCGGGTTGTTGATGCAGGTTCCTGATTGGTTGATTATGTCCTGCGTTAATTTAACCACATCACATGAATTATTATTTAATTTTTCCTCGCATTCGTCACAATTTGAACAAAAGCACCAGAAGTACTCTTCACCACAAACTGTTTCGTAATCCCTTAAATCATCGGGACCTGACTCGTTATAAGGAACTGTAAAATAATAACCTGCTAAAGTAGCATTACCCTGGACGGACCCTAAATCATTTACGCCTACTATTGGATTTGGACAAATAGAACTCTCATTTTCATCAGGACCAAGATCAAACTCAGGAGCACAATAGAACGCATTGACTGTTACATTATTAGTATGGCATTTTGACATATCCGCACTTGAGTTTACTATCACACGGTATATGATTGCAGCATTCCATCTTCTGCTTTGATTTGTATAATTCCATCTATATAATTTTTTGATTGTCCATCTTAATTCACCTGAAAGTTGCAGATCAAACTCAATTCTTTGATCCTCAGAAACATTAGTGTGGATCCAACTGTCGGGAACATAATCAAATCCTTCAGGTAAATAATCATCAACCCGTACATCAAATGCCGAATGATTGCCTAAATTTTCAATAAATAAAGCATAAGTGAGAACATCACCTTTTGCTGCAACATTTTTAGAAACAAATTTGGTTATTTTCAAATAAGCAGGATCAATGTGCGTTTCCGTATAATTAGTTTCATTAAATATACATTCCGGACAATCAGGATACTGGTAATCTGAGGTAACATTCATCACCAACTGCATTTCATTGTTATTTTCATTTGCTTCATCAATCTCATTATCCGGATCAACAACAACAGTTACATTATGATTACCTGCAACCGCGCTCCAGTTAAATATAACATTAATTTCTGTTTTATCTGTTAAATTTAAAATTTTTGAATTATTATATATGTTGTCAATATAAAGTGAAACATTTACGGATGTTAGATTTTCTGCTGTGATATTACCTATATTTTGAATATCTGCGGTAATTGTTACATTATTACCTGCCGTTGAATTTAAAGGAAAATACATCAAATTATTTACAGTTAGATCCGGTTCAGGCATTCCACATAACGAAACCTCATATAAACAGCCGCTTTCATAAGAGTAATGACAGACACTTTCAGGTACATAGTTAAAGTTTGTTGCCATACCACCCATTGAAACATGGACAACATAGTCTCCAGGTCCAAGACCAACAAATTCCACCCTTGCGACTTTCCCATCTGAAATAGTAAACCAGTCAGGTAACGGATCATAATTTAGAAGTGTTACATTCACTTCCTCAGAAATACCGGAGTCAACATATTCAAGACCCTGATAATTTAGAAGTGTTACATTCGCCCCGGTTAGTATATCACTTCCATAACAGTTTACAACAAATACTTCAATAATTTGAGCCGGGCACAATGGAACAGAGTATGAGCAGCCCATTTCATCTGTGTAATTGCAAATATTTTCAGGCGAATCGTTCAGGTTCGGGATCATACCGTGCATTGAAATCCGGACAACATATAGTCCTTCAGGCATGTCTGTAAAAATCACCTGCCCGAGCAACCCATCCGAAATATATGAATCAACATAAGTTAGATTGGGATATGTGAGAAGCGTCACATTCGCCCCGGAAAGTGAAGAGTTTCCAAAGCAGTTCGTAACATTGACTTCAATGTTTTGTGCATTAACTCCTCCTGCACCAAAAATTAAACCAAAAATTAGTAGCCCGTAAACTACAGTTTTTAATATATAAAATCCATATCCTGTTTTTTTTACTTTGCCCATCATTTTATAATGTCACATTACATAAACCTGGAATTTTGTTCCAAGTTTCATTAAATTCTTATTAAAATTCATTCTAAAAATATTAAAAATCTCGAAAGTCCAAGAAAAGTTCTCTTTATTTTTCTGGTGAAAATCAACAATGTTGTTTTTTTCAGCATAAAAACAATCAAAAAACGAGGTCTTCAACCTCGTTTGCACTAAAG